>Ga0222712_10000506_pt1 | contig 51014 bp, 72 predicted proteins | sample C33_657DmetaG_FD_165043 | JGI IMG/M metagenome (GOLD analysis project Ga0222712, IMG submission 165043) | Estuarine water microbial communities from San Francisco Bay, California, United States - C33_657D | ecosystem: Environmental > Aquatic > Marine > Unclassified | place: USA: California... | reverse complement strand
GATCTAAGGATTAGGGGTGGTGGAGTCAAGTCTACCGAAATGTCCTCTGGTAACTATTCCGACATATCTGTATCAACCCTGCTTTCTACGGTTCCACAGGCTTTGTCTTTCTGGGACGTTTACCCACCACTTCAGCAGGCTTATCAAAAGGGTGGTTTTGTGATTATTAAACTTCCAAAAGAAGTTATCAATAATTTTGAAAATAAAGAAGAAATTTATAGTATAATAGAAAGAAACCTAACAGCTGGAGTTGCATATAGGCTCCAAGACATGGAGGGTAATGATTGGGGAGTTAACCTCTAATGATAGAATCGCTACCAACTACAATAACAACATTTGCAACTAAGTCTAAAACCACACTAGGTTCACTTATTAAAAGCGTAAAAGCAGATAAGGTACAAATGGCAGAATTGCTAAGAAACGTATCTAGTTTTTCTGGTCGGAGCAGACTTAGCGCCTAGGGCTATTAGGCCAATATCTTCTATAGATTCTGAATTTTTTGTTGACTTTTATAGAGATCTAGACCTAAGGTTAGATAGGTATTACGAAGCTTCTAATTCTATTAGTGTTTTAATTAATTCTTTATCTGATCTAATGTTGGGTAGAATTTCTAAATTAGAAAAAGATATATTTTATTTAGAAAATTTTATTGATAATTATGAATTTATTTCTGGTAAAGATGATTTATATAATTACTCTTTTGTGGAAAACTTTGACAATGCTGACGGATCATCTGAGTCTGAGCTATCAAAGCCAGAATATGTAGATAGGGATGGTAGCGTTCCGTATACCACGTATATGAGTGGTGGATTTATAGATACTGTAAATTCAAAATTTAAAATAGGATCTTCTTTAGAAAAAATTAACACCGTAGGATTAATAAAGTCACACAACATTAAAACTAACTATAATGAATACATATCTTCTTCTTCGGATATATTAAAAACATTTGACGATAGACAATCAAAAGTGTGGAGCGTTTCTATAAAATCACCGCGCATACTTACTGGGCTTCCGATTGATATAGAGAAGTATGTAACATACGATTACTCATATATGTTAGGCGCTAAAACAATTGTTGAATTATCTTTTAGAAAAACAATATCTATGGATACAATATCTATATCTCCTAATATGTCAGATGGATTAAAGTTAATGCAGGTAGCATTAGAGCAGTCTGAAATCAATACACAGTCTTCTTCAGCATCATCCTCTAGTTTCAGTATTAAGACAATATTAAAACAACCAGTTGATATGTCTAATGATGTTGTAATAAGTTTTGATAAATGTAAAGTAAAAAAAGTAATTTTAGTATTCAATCAAGACACATATACTAGAACAGAAAATACAGCAGAAAAGTCGGAGCTTGTATCCAAGTATATGCATGAGATCGTGCTTGCTTTAAGAGCTGCGAAAAAAAGAGATCATAATATTCTTCAGGATTTAGTGTTATCATATTTCAGGAAAAACATATCTATAGACGAAAACAAAAGAAATCAATACCTAAATAACGAATACTACACATATAAATATCCGGTGTCTTCTGCAATAAAGCATGGATCTTCACACGAAAAGTTAAATAGGGCTAATGGTAATTTCGAGGCTGCTTTTGTCAACTCTTCAGTAAAAAATGATTCACCTTTGTCAAGAGTAGTTGAATCAGTGGTCAGCCATGTGCTCGGCGCTAGATTTAATGCGATAAACAATACAATGTTTGTGGATAATAATTCAGGTCTAAGCTCTGGATTAATTTCTAATATGACTCATTCTGGGTTTATTCCTCAAGCAAATGTAAATGTTAGAGATGCATACTCAAAAAGAGACTCTGACCCCATTATACCTGGGATGAATTTTGCCTCACATGGTAGTTCAACTTTTGCCGATGAAACTGTAAATACTTATAATTATAATTTTTCTATAAAATCAATTAATTTTTATAATACAATTTTTTCAGAAAATGAAGATCTATCTTCAAACAATAAAGCGATATTTATTAGTAAAAAAATACCAGTTCCAGGAAAAGTTCTTGGAATTAAGTCAAAAATATTTTATGAAAAATTAGAAACAACTAGAAGTAGAGACTTAAAAAAACTTAATTCTTACGAATTGTCTTTTTCTGTAAAAGAAAATCCAACACAAGAATTAGATTGGATACCAATAATTCCATTTGACGCAACAAAGATAGATTGTGAAGTTTTGTTTTTTAATAAAACAACTAAGTCTGCAGCTCTTAGGTTTTACCCTAAGTTAAGTAATATTGTTCTTTACGAAGATGGATTTATTGTATCACCTAATAAATACTCTATAAACATAAATACAAAAACAGTTTCACTGCCAACATATAATGAAAACAAAAAATATGTTATTGAGTATGATTTTGATAATTTAAATTATTCTCAAAAATATATTGACATTAGCGTAATAAATCCAGACTCACCATTAGTTAATACGTCTTTCTCTGGATCACAGGGAGAATATTTTGCTTCAACTGGTTTTGGAAATTCCATAAAACTACAACAAAATCCGTATATAGATTTGGGTAAATTTACTAATGCAGTATACAGTGGATCTTATGGAACTATAAGCGCAACTGGATCAAATTCGTATAGTCCAGTTCAAGTCAGATTTTCAGACGGAACATATGCAGTAAACTTAACCAACTACATAAAAGGTGATTTTTCTAAAGCAAGTTTTTATAATTCAGAGCAAGTTCTTTTTTATCACAACGGAAAGAATATAATATTTAATAGACCAGTAAATGTTCCCTTTAATGTTATATATAGTTATATAAACAATAATATTAGGTTTAAAGTTGTTATAAGAAATAATTATTCAGATGTGTTTTCTTCTGGATCAGTAGATAGTGTAATTGTTAAAATGAAAATTAACAATTCAGATAATTTTGCAGATAAAATGTTAGGAATATAGTTAATATGGCTCAGTTATCATACAATACCGTCTTTTATGATCAATTAATTATGAAAATAAAAGATTTTATGATTAAATATAAAAACAATGAATTTTCTTCATATCAAGAATTAGCCGAAAAATATAACGAACTTATTTCTGATATTAATAACTATTCAGGATCACAGGTTTCAAAGTTTGACCCATATATCAAACGGTGAACCAGCAATATCTGAAAAGTTTAACGATTTTACTAGAGACATAGCTAAGGATATGAACGTTGTATCTAAGCAGCTTGACTATCAAAGCGCACAAGTTGCCTCAACGTTTAATTTATTTAAAACAGAAATAGATAAAGAAAGCGCATTTCTGCAAAGGATAAAGTCCAAGGTTTCAATACTGCAAATGTACTCCAATAGTCCTGGAAATGATCTTTATTATGTGGGGGATTCTTTTGACAACCTTGACTTTATAGATGTAAACAAAATAAAAACAAATAGAGTTCCCATTATTCATGGCGGTAACGTAAGACTTCAAACAAAAAATACGGTTCAATGGAAGCCAAATTATGTATCTGTGATACAAGATTACTCAAATGGTTTTATAGGCAGTAACCATGAAGTTTACAATACAGAAAATGTTAATGATACTACTAGGTTTTATTTTGAAGATAATTTAAAGGTTGGATATATACCAAACATTATAGACAATAATCCTCTTACATATTTTGAGTATGAAGCCATAAATATCCCTAAGGCTGAAAGGGAAAGAAGAGGTGCAAAAGACTATGAATTTTTATATAGCAAAAAGACAAAAGAAAACGACAGAGATGTAACAAAATATTTGACTTGGGCAGATCATTCTCCAACCAGTCCATTAAGACTAGGTATATCTTTGTCTTCAAATGCTCCACAAAAAACCAACTCATTAACTATTATCCCAAATTTAGGAAATAAAAATTCTACTTATCCAGAAGTAAAAATTGCTAAGATTACTGCAATTGATTCAAACACACAGAATGAGGTAGATTTAATTGTTGATCCAATATATATAGGTTCAACAATAGTTCCACAGTCAATAGAGTCTAAGAGAAATTATTTTTACGAAAAAGCTACTGTAACTTTTTCTGAAATTACGACATCAAGAATTAATGTTTATTTTGAACAACCGAATTCTCAAACTGCACAAATAAAACACCTGTATTGGAAGCCTAGTTCATTTGCCACAAACAGTATGTTCCAAAACCAACAGCGATTTAATCCAGAAGGCTTATATGCTTCTGGCTATGAAGCTGTTAATTATAATATAAACTCAATTATTCCACCTGTTGAGGAGCCAATAAAGTTTAAACTAGACTCTAACCTTTTGGTAAAAAGCATTAATGTTTCTGCAAGAAAAACTAGAATACAAGAAACTGTATATGTAGTTAAATTTAATAGACCAAATTCTTCTAATGTTTTAGAAACTAATTACCTACTAAGTCAATACCCAGTTCCTTCCTCTAGTGCAGGAACGGGCGAAGAGCAGTATACTCGTTCTGCAACAACAAATATAACATCTGCTTTAAAATTTTCTTCTAGACAAGAAGCCGAAGATGTTAAAACGTTTGTGCAAAACCAACTAACTACGAGTACATTTAGCGGAAAAATATACAACTGGGATCCTAACAAATTCCAAAACCTAACTGTTGAACAACATATAGAATACAGAGATAGAGATTTTAGAGAAACAGTTAATTTACAACCAGTTTATGAATTATACTCTGGGAACAGATGGGTAATTAGTATAAAATCAATAGAATCAAACTATCATATATATGATAATTCAGCAGAAATTGTTTCAAAGTCTTTTGATTTTCCTTATGATATTAAAAATTTAATGATTAGTTCCGAAGTAGACAACGCTTCATTGACTTCCTCTTCCCAGCAGTTGATTAAATACTATGTTTCTTTAGATGATGGAAATAAATGGATACAAATTTCTCCAATAGAAAATCAATTTAGTTCTATTCCAGAAGTTCTTTCTTTTAACCAAAATGTTTTCGGAGCTTTAAGAATACCTGGAGTTTCTTATTTTAATTATCCAGAAATTCCAAAAGAAGTAAGAAAAATAAGAGTAAAGATTGAACTATTTAAAGCCAATAATGCAAACATATCACCAATCGTTTACTCTTATAAATTATGCACAAAGGTTGAGCAACTATGACATTAAGTACGATTCAAAAAAGAAAATTTTTAGAAACAGTATATAAAAATTATTTTTCTTCAGGAGTAAAAATAACTGACGAAAAAGTCTTAGAACTTTACTCAAAGTATTTTTCTCAAAATGTTCCTGGTTTTCATATAAGACTGCAGCCAGAAATATTTAGAGCTTCTACATTTAGTAATGTTGATATAATAAACGAAAAAAATGCGCAGCTTCTTTTAAACATAGAAAATTTATATGATTCTGTTTATGAAAACTCTACTGATATGTTTGACGTTACCAACGCTCTAAATAATAGAATTGAGCAATTAAGGAAAAGAAGAGCAGAGCTTGAAGCAAAAGTGGATGATCTAATTTTTGCAAATCAAAATTCTGATGGTTTCTATGCGTCAGTCTCTGAATCTTTTAGTTCAGGAAAAAATATGGACTATGCGTATTCTAGTTGTTATTTAGACACTGTAAATAAGAAAGTAACTTTATCAAAACTAAATTCAGCTAACTTTGATCTTATTTCAACTAATTCAATTGTTTCTCCTAATTCAACATATTCATTATCTTTCAATAGAAATATGGTAGAGACAAATAAAACATTTGACGATTCTTCGTTTTTTTCTTCAGTTTTTGATGGTTTAAATAATACGGAGTGGAGTAAAGTTTTTGATTTTAATTCCATAGGAGTTGTTACGCTAACCATAAACATACCTATAACACGTACTGCAAATATATCAAAGATTGAAGGTAGATTGAATACCGCAACACCAATTGACATTTATGCTAAGATTAATTATTCTTCAGATGAATTTAAGCCAGAAATAAAATCAAAAAAATCTTCATTAGATTATGATAATTTTTCTTTTGATTTTACTCCTGGAATAGTTTCTTCAATAGATTTAATACTTGTCAAAACAGAGCCAGATTACATAGATGAATCTTCTGTTAATAGATATAAATATAGATTTGGCATAAGAGATATTGTTATATCTGGTCAGTATTATGATAAATATGGAGTTTATGTTTCCAACCCATACGAACTAAAAACGTCGGATAATACCAATTTAGTAATTGATTCTGTATCAATTGATGTCGAAGAAGGTAATGCAGAAAATAGCTATATATCTTATTATATAGCAGAAGATCTTGGTACAGAGTCAGATATATCTGATTTTAATTGGATACCAATATCTAAACCATACGATGTTGCTAGCTCAGTTACATCTACTATATCCTTGAATGGTTCTAGTGTTGCTTCTAAGAAAATAGTAGACAACGTTTCTAGTCCAGAAAAAGAGCTTAGGAAAATACCACTTCAACAGAGTTCAACAACGGCAAACATAAACACAGAGAATCCAACACAAAGAATTTATTCTGGATTACCAATATACAGGATAGCTCAAGTGCCAAACGAGGAAGTTCCCTACTCTTCTTATATACTAGAAGGTATTAATTCAGTTGGTGGCTATTATGTAAACTATGTGAGTGGTATTTACAATGAATCGAACGTGCTGAGTACATGGACAGAGTTAATCAATGGCACTGACCAAACAAGGCAGCTGTATTCTCTCCCTGCTTTTTCTATTAGCTATGATCCTGTATTTTTTAATGGACCTAGCTTGTCCGAAGTCAGCATGTTGATACCTTTTAATATATATTGTTCAAATGACATTGTTGTAAAGCACAAGTTTAGTAAGAATGATCAAATATCTCAATTTTGGGATGTTGCAATTTATATTAATGAAACAAAATATATCATTCCTTCAGGTAAGTCATCTGAAGAGATTGAATGGAGATTTCAAAAGGGAATTAATAGAATAAAAATTGCTATAGACTGCTCTAAGCCAAGTAGTGATACAAAAGGACCAAGCGCAAAAGGCTCTATTACCCTAATGGAGTCCCACTCTATACTTGAATATGGAATCATATATGAACAATATTACTCATATGTGGACCCATTGGATTTAAGGTATAATAGATCTGCATTTGATAATGTGTTTACGGTAGATTCTGTTTTTGGAAATAAAGAAATTATTAGTAGAAAGAACATAAAGTCAAATTCTAGGATTTTTTACTATATAAATAATCCAAAGCCAGTTCAAAGAATAAGGTTAAGAGCTGATTTTCATAGGGGCAACAATCCATTGGTTACTCCCACCCTACAGTCTTACAGAATTAAGTTTAAAAATTCTCAATCTTTTTCAGATATTTCCGCTAGTTTAATATCAAACAACTCATCTGGTCTTGAGATATAGGTTACTATGATGGGAAGAGGAATTAGGAGACTATTTTAATGTCAACTTCATATTCGCTTAATGCAAATAATTTTAAAGTTAGAGAGCCACTATTCAAAAGGATAAGATCTTACTATAGGGGTCCTAGAAAAAGTTATAAAGAAAATTTAGCAGCAAATCAAATACACATAGATATTGAAAGAATATATCTAGAATTAGAAAAAATTAATATAAATATATTAAATAATATAAAAATAATTTTAGATAAAGAAAAAGATAATGATTTTACAAGCTTAAACGCAGATGGTTCAAGGTCATATTCTTTAAGTTCTACGATAGTTGACCCAATGGTCTTCTATGTAAAATGGAAAACCGCTACGTCATATACGGCAGTAGATAAAATGGATACAATGGATACCTTGAGCTCAAGGTTATCAAGGGTTAACTATAAGTTAAATAGAATAGAAAAAAATGGGTAAACATGTCAGAGTTTATTAACACAGAAAACAAAACAATCCAATATAATGGCCCAGTAAATAGTGCTGATTATAACTTAAGAATAGAGCAAAATTATCAAGATTTAGTTCACCTCTATAATAGATCAGGTATCTTAGATCAGCAGTTGAGGCAGGCTTTTGAAAGGGTTTTAAAAGATCAGCTGTTTCTTTCTCAGGCAATTTCTGATATTGAGGATAGGCTCAAGGCTGTAGAAAACAGTTCTGGTTCCGAAAAAACGGTCTCTATCTACAACTATTCGCAAATCGATAATGCCTCGTTTGCTAACACAAGTTTTGCCATAGGTGCGTCTAGTGCTCTATCTTTTGATTATATTCATAACATAATAACACTCCCAAGAATTGAAGCGTCATCTTATTCAAAATTAAAGTTCTTTAACTCTTTTACTGGCCAAGTAGTGCCAGATTTTTTTGAGGCAAAGGTTGAAAACAGTTTTGTGAGCGTAGATACGCCAGGAGTTACCGTAGACACAACACCGATCTACCACTCTGTGTTGGATGGCTCTGACAAATATTGGAAAAGAAATATCGTTGCCAACGCAGCATCAGGGCTACCGGCCCAGACATATGTTTACTTTAAGATTCCTACATCTTATGGTGGAACAGATAAAAGCAATTACCTGTGCCTTACGCCGTTCCCTGCTTTTGGCGTTGACATTATATCTATACACTATACGACTATTGAGAATCCTTCAATGTCACAATCTGATGGTTGGACTCCACTAAATATTAATAAAACATATGATGGAGTAGCAGAGGCTGTAGGAAAAGTTCCACCTGGATCTTGGACAACAGCTGGTTCAGACATTATTTTAAATTCTGGACCAGTTGGCTTTTACTTTCCACCTACCCCAGTAACTGCAATAAGGGTTGGCCTAAGACAAAGAAACTATATACAGGAAAATGGAAAATATGTTTACACATACGGTTTATCTGATATAGATATTAGATCAAATAAGTTTATGGAATCTGGTAAAAGTATCATAAAATTCACTGCCCCAACGGGAACTGTTATATACGATGTTTTAAATGTAACTCCAAAAATATACAATATACCAGAAGAGTTAATACCTAGCGTATTTGATTACAGGGTTATATATAAAGACTCTGGGGTTTATACACTGGAAAATCCAGGCTCGTCAGACGCCATTTGGATAGAGGTGACATTAACCCAGCTTGGCGACGGAACTGCCCCAGTTTTGTCTGATCTTGTAATAGAATACGAATAAGAAGATTAAAAAAACACTTAAGCTTTTTACTATAATATACACACAACAAAGACGTACAAGGAGATATTAATGGCTACATTTTATGTTGGTCCAAGACCAGTCCTGAAGGGGCAGTCAACCGCTGATATGGTAAATCCATATAGTTCCATGACTGGCAAGGCGAAGGGTTCAGGAACATACTCATATTACCCGTTGTACAGCACTAGCCACATTTTAGATGGAGCACCAGATAACAATCACGTTCCAGGAACAGGTTATCACCCAGGTAATGTTTTCCTTTCACAGATTTTCAATGGTAGCACACTATACGTACATCCTCTTTCTGGCACCTTTGCTGACGGAGCTGGTTATGAGGGCTCAAGATTCCGTCCAATGGAGTTCAAGGGACTAGTTGGGTCTGCAGCATTCCCAAGTGGTTTTGGTCATGTTGACAGAGTTAGCGAATACAGTTACAATAACTATATATTTGATGGCGTGTCATCTGCAAATGCCTTTGCGAATACCGGCCACAACCCAAGAACAGAAGCCGAAGGTGCACCAGCATCTTTTGGATACTTTAGACCAGATGAGGAACATGGAGTTACTAGCGCAAAAGTTTTTGCTAGTGGATATGGACAACCAAACACAACAAATGATTATGGTCGTGAAAAAGTACAAGAATGGTATGGAGTTCCTTCCGCCAAAGCTCTCTGAGTATTACAAACAGCCTATACATCTAACTAAAGATGAGAGGCGCTCTGGTATCTACGCATGGTACTTAATGGCTTTGTTTGTTATTGCGTACGATGCATACGCAATAAAAACAAAAAAGGCAGAAACTATGACGAGAGCTTTTTGGAGACTCACGGAAAATAAGTTTCAAAAAATAATTCCAATTCTAATATGGTCTTTGGTAACAGCTCATCTTGTTTTGGAAAAAGATATTAGAAAAAAGAAGTTTGGAATAATTCAACATAATCAATAGTTGAGATCCACTACAAAAACAGTAGCCTATGATATAATTCATTGGGCGAAATCATTTACCCGTCCTAATATATTAGGGCGGGATTTGATTTTTATGACCAGGTTTATAAGTTTAGACAAAAATACAGAGGATTGGATATGTCTTTAGATCAGCTCAGTATAGTGATAGAGCAAAACACACTACCCATAGACATAGCAGAAAAGTATCTTAACCTATATGTTGGAGAGTCTGATTGGGTTAAGCACATAAATAAGCTTTGGATCAATCTAGAAAATAAGAATAAAAATATTTCTGTTTCAAAAGAAGAAATAAAAAAAGTAATCTCATGCACTGCGCTACTTCCAACAGTAGAGAAGATTACTATACCTGATCCAGTGCACCAAATACTTTTCTGGTGTACTAGTTGGTCTCAGCTAAATGATAGGGATTGGTTTACTTTATTTAAAGACGTTGTAAAGAAAGACATTCTGATACAGCAGAACAGAAAAAATCTTCTTGAGATTGGAGTTGTTGACCCCATCGATTATTCCCCACTCACAAGACAGGCGTTTAATTGGCTGTATACGGAAGCAGAAAATTCTGGAATTATCAATTCAGAAAACAAGAAGTTTATTGAAAACAAAATGCAGAACATAGTAAGAATATATGGTGGTGCTGTTGTGTCAAATATATTTACAAACTATAAAAACAACATTCAAAAAGTCCATAACTGGAAAACTGGTTATTTTTTTGAGAGAGAAATATATAATATTTATAATCTAGATCAAATATCAAAAATAAAAACATTAGAAATACAAAAACTCAATCCAAAATACGTAAAAACATTAACAAATAAATAGGAGAAAAAATGGAAACCAGCACCATAGCACAAGAAGCAGTCATAAGTAACTCTTTGAAGTCCTCATCGTTTTATTCCTTTAGAATAACTGACGACTTTGTTGATTCATATAGGGACAAAAAACCACCATTTGGCAATAGGGATGCTGCAGGAAATTCTGTTGGTGAAATAACATTTCTTAGAACTTATTCAAGAATCAAGGATGATGGTACGAAAGAAACTTGGGTTGATGTTTGTGAGAGGGTAATAAATGGTACATATTCTCTACAGAAAGATCACTGCAAGAAGAACAGACTTCCATGGAACGACGCAAAGGCACAAGCATCCGCCAAGGAAGCGTTTGATCGTTTATTTAATTTGAAGTGGACCCCACCAGGACGAGGTCTTTGGATGATGGGAACAGAAATTGTTAATGTACAAAAAAACTCAGCTGCTCTTCAAAACTGCGCATTTGTTTCTACGTCAGAGATGACAAAAATTAATCCTGCAAAGCCTTTTGCGTTTTTAATGGAGGCCTCAATGTTGGGCGTTGGCGTTGGTTTTGACGATAAAGGTGCAGACAAGGATTTCACAATTTATGAATCAGATAAGCCAGCCATAACTCATGTAATTTCTGATGACAGAGAAGGATGGGCTGATTCTACTCAAATTCTAATTAACTCATATTTAAAATCAGATCAAAACCCAGTAGAGTTTGATTATAGTCTAATTAGACCTCTTGGTTCTCCTATTAAAACTTTTGGTGGCACAGCATCAGGTCCAGCTCCATTAATTAAGCTTCATAAGGCAATTAGAAAGATATTCAATGGCAGAGGCGGAGAGAAGTTAACGAGAAAAGATATTGCAGATATAGGAAACCTAATTGGGGTATGCGTAGTGTCTGGCAATGTGCGCAGATCGGCAGAATTATTAATTGGAAGAATAGATGATCAAGACTTTCTAAACCTCAAGAACGCTGAAGCGTTTCCTGAAAGAAATTCATATGACCCAGAAAATCCAGGGTGGGGATGGATGTCCAATAATTCAGTAGAGGTTTCTGTTGGTCAAGATTTAAGTCCAATAGTTGATGGTATAGCTAGAAATGGCGAACCAGGAGTTATATGGATGGATATGTCAAGAAAATATGGCAGAATAGCTGATGGTCCAAACAATAAAGATCACAGAGTAGCTGGCTATAATCCCTGTGCGGAGCAATCGCTAGAGTCGTACGAATGCTGCACGCTGGTCGAAACATACCTTGGAAGACATGATTCTCTAGAAGACTATAAGCGCACTCTTAAATTCGCTTATCTTTATGCAAAGACTGTAACCCTTCTTCCAACACACTGGGAAGAAACAAATGCAATCATGCAAAGAAACCGTCGTATTGGAACCTCTATGTCTGGCATTGCTGACTTTACAGACACAAAGGGTATGCCGACCTTAAGAGAATGGATGGATGAAGGTTATAAAACAGTACAAAGATATGACAATATTTATTCTGAGTGGCTTGGTATTCGTGAGTCTATAAAGACAACAACGATTAAGCCGTCTGGAACAGTTTCAATACTTGCTGGTGAATCCCCAGGTGTTCACTGGACTCCAGGTGGAAAATACTTTAATAGAACAATTAGGTTTTCCAACGAAGACCCAATGCTTCCGTTGTTTAGAATGGCCAATTATAGAGTAGAGCCTGCTTCTGAATCGCCAGACACTACCTCTGTCGTTTATTTCCCTATTAAATCAAACGCCGCAAGAGCAGAGAGAGATGTGACAATCTTTGAGAAGATGTCTCTTGCAGCCACAGCACAGAGGTATTGGTCGGACAACTCTGTATCAGTAACTATATCTTTTGATAAAGACAGAGAAGCTCAGCACGTTGGTACGGTTCTTCATATGTATGATGGTCAGCTGAAAACAGTTTCTTTTCTTGCTAGCGGAAACGACACTTATCCACAAATGCCATACACGCAAATAACAGAAGAAGAATACAATGACTCATGCAATAATTTATTTCCAATAGATTTAACTGGAGTTTATTCTGGCATGGCAGCAGACGCAATAGGTGAAGCTTATTGCACTACAGACTCATGTGAAATCAAGCTTATAACAGACAATATTAAAAAATAAAAAGGTGAGTAATGTCTGATAATAGTGAGGAAAAAGATTTTGATCAATTATTTTCTGAAATCATAGAACTTTCTAATATTGAAGATTTTGACTCTATAATACAGTCAGAAGTTTTTAAGACAATTAAAGACTACATGTTAATGGTTTCTGTGTTTAATGAATTTAATCATCACATTAATAGCATGATTTTTTCTGTTTTAGAAAAAATAGAAGTTAACATAGGGTCAGAAGCTAAAGAAATATTGGGAACTATATATAAGTTAATTATAGATTTCAACGATCTTATGGTAGAATTGGAAGAAGATAATGAAGATTTTGATCTTGAATTTTTTCAGGATTTAGAAGATAGTGACGAAGAAGATTATGATGAAGATGAAGATGGGTTTTAGTTATGTTTTATAATGATGAACAACAACCGCAGTACACAGAGGTTGTTTCTGGTTTAGAAACAGAAAACATTATTTATGTTCTAGATAAAGGCTACGTAAGGTTAGTCGATCATATGGGCAGTGATCTTTCCGTAGTCAATGCTGCTAGAGCTTCTTTTGCAAAAGAGTCAACTGAAATGACTCCTAGAGATGGAAAATTAATAGACTTTTTGGCAAGAGAAAACCACATGTCACCATTTAGGCATGCGTTTATTACTCTTGAATTTAAGGCTCCGCTTATGGTGGCTAGACAGCACTGGAAATATGTTGTTGGCTCTGATCATACAATGGATTCTTGGAATGAATCTTCTAGAAGGTATATAACAATGGATCCAGAGTTTTATCTTCCATCAAAAGATCAATGGAGAAAATCCGCAGAAGATAAAAAGCAGGGGTCGGATGGTCCAATCAATGATTGGATAGGTGCAATTATGACCACAGAGTTAAATAAGTATATAGAACAAGGTGAAGCTTTGTATAATATGGCCATTGAAAATGGTGTTACACCAGAGCAAGCTAGATTATTTTTACCAGCGTATGGAATGTATGTTGTATATAGGTGGTCGTGTAGCCTGCAGTCAGCCTGTTTATTCTTAAATCAAAGACTAGCAGAAGATTCGCAAGTAGAAATTCAAAACTACGCAGATGCGGTGTATAGATTGATTCAACCAATTTTCCCAGTTTCTGTTTCTAGATTGGTCGGGATAAATGATTAAGTCAATATTTCTTGCTTTTATATTTATGTTATTGATAAATTGGTCAGTAAGCTTGCAGGTTTCACTGCCATCAATTAAAGAACAAAACGTAAGAAAAAGAATTATAGGATTAATCAGCGTTCTTTCTTTTGTAGCTGGTATAATTATATTGATTTGAAATGAACATAACAAAAAAAGATAATCAGTATATGACTCTATGTCAGAGTACTGCGGAGATTTTTTCTACATGTGGTAAGAAAAAATATGCAGCTGTTTTAGTGGACAAACATGGTCATATAGTTGGTGTTGGATATAATGGTGGTCCAAGATATTTTCCTCATTGCGAAGATGGCGGATGTCCTAGGTTTTTAGAAATGTCTATCAGTGGATCTAATTATGATAACTGCATTGCAGTTCACGCTGAGGCAAACGCTTTACTGCATTGCGACTACAGTTCAGAGCCAATAAAGATTTATGTAAATGGACCACCTTGTTTTTCTTGTGCTAAACTAATAGCAAACAGCACTATAAAAATAGTGTATTACAAAAAAGATCAATCTTATCATAATTGGGAAAATATACAAAGCTTTTTAAGAAAAGCTGGAGTGGATACAATAGAGGTATAATGCCTGCGTCAAAACTAAATTATATAGTTGTCTATAAAAATCATAGTCAAGTTTACGGATGTTCTAATAAAAAGATAGCTGTAGAATCAGCTCCGCCAGAAGGATATTCTGAATCTGATAAACAAATTCTATTTATTAACCTAGAGCCAGATACAAACAATATATGTGTGTATCCTGTAGATAATAATTTAGAAGAAGAGACAACAGAAAAAAAGAGAAAGAAAAAAGTAAGTGACTAAGAAAACAAGTCAAAAGAAGAAAGTAAACATTAAGCTTTCTCCAGGAGAAGCTTACGTGGTAGCTGACCTTTCTATCTTTGAACATATTATTTCAACGTACAATCATCTAGGTGATTCGGAAGAAGATAAATCTGCTAGAGATAGCTGGTATAGTGTTGCGAATATGATACTAGAATGGACGCAAGAAACATATTATGAATCAGAGGTAGGATATGAAGACCAAGATTGGTGATAATATAATTCCAATACTATCCATAGTATTACTTGGGTATGTTGTACTAAGTGTCATCAAAAACAAATCTTTCCCTACCATGAATAACAATGTGGATGCTGATCATATACAGTATTCAAATAGGCTGATTGAATTTTTTGAAAAAGATAATATTGCAGACGTCTATAATCAATACAATAAATATGTAGATATGGGCATCAGCGCAAAAAACGCATTCTTAATGTTGACAGAAAATGGTTTAGATAATGACAATTGATTTATGTGTTGTCAATCACAACACAAGACCACTATTGCAGAGATTTTTGGACGTCTTGCATTCTGATTTAAAAAGTCCAAATGGCGCGCTCATAAAAAACTGGAACCTATACATTACTGATAATGATTCGGTAGATGACTTTAATCATTGGATTAGGGAGAATGAAGAAAGATATCTTATTGATAGGACTTATCTTCGTAAAAACATAGGTTATTCAGCTGCTGTAAATATGATGGCAAGCAGGACTGACTCTTCTATAATTGGCATCTTAAACGGAGATGTTTGGATGACAACAGAAGATTGTATAAAAATTGAAAAAATATTTAATGAAAACAATGATATACATATTCTTGGACCAAAGCAAAGAGATGAACAAGGATACATAACTCACGCTGGTATCATAGGCACCAACAGTGCACCAAGACATAGGGCCTGGAGAGAATACGATCCTGATGATCAGCTTTACAGAGATAGGGTAGAGTGTGTTACAGTTTCTGGTTCGGCCTACTTTATTAGAAGAGAAGTTTGGGATTCGCTAACAAATAACGAAAAATACAGAAGTCTATATCCAGACGCAATAGGAGCATTTTTACCAACACCTCACTACTACGAAGAAACATGGTGCTCATATTTTGCAAGGCACTTGGGTTATAACGTAATATATGATGGTTCTGTTTCAATAGGTCATAGCTGGCATGCGTCGACTCCAAAACCAGGACAAGGAGAAAGTCACGCAGATAAATATTTCCCAATATCTAGAGAAATATTTAGAGAAGCTTGTGACTACATTGGCATAGAAAGAGATTGAATTGAGCATTAACACATATGGTTCCTTATTTGCTGGCGTTGGTGGAATAGACATTGGTTTAGACTCCGCTGGTTTAAGCTGTCTTTTTCAAGTTGAAATTGATGAAAATTGTCAGCAAACTCTTTCTTACCATTGGCCACAAGTGCCGAAATATAGAGATATAAAAGATGTAAGTGGATATGATTTACCGCCAGTAGATCTTATAACATTTGGTTCTCCATGTCAGGATCTATCAGTTGCTGGCAAAAGAGCTGGATTAGACGGTGAAAGATCTGGTTTATTTCACGAAGCCGTAAGAATAATAAAAGAAATGAGAGAAAAAACTAATGGAGAATACCCAAAAATTTCAATCTGGGAAAACGTCGTCGGAGCCTTATCGTCCAACGGAGGTGCCGACTTCGGGCAAGTCCTCTACGAAATGGATGAAGCAGGGGCGTGTCTCTCAGAGTGGGCCGTGTTGGATGCGCAATACTTTGGAGTCCCCCAAAGGCGCAGAAGAATATACCTCGTCTCTGTCTACGATCCTACAATCGCCTCAAGATGTCCAGAGCAAATACTACCTATCCATCAAAGCGGCGAAGGGTATTCTGAGAAGGGCTTCAAGCAAGAACAAGAAGCTTCCAGAGAAATTGCAAGCTGCCTTAGAAGCGGTGGCGAAGGGGGAGTGCCATCAAGTAGAGGCGAAAATTTAATAGTTGAAGTAGTTGGCCCTCTTCAGGCTAGAGACTATAAAGGTATTGGTAATCAGTATGTAGCTGAAAATAAGTTAGTCGTTGAATCTAATCCAATTGTTCTTGATGGAACAAGGGTAAATGATGTGCGAACCTATGAAGACGGCATAACGCCCTGTTTAACCAATAGAATGGGAACTGGTGGCAATACTGTTTTAATGGTTTCTCCGCAACCAATTACCAACATTCGTCGCTTAACACCATTAGAGTGTGAAAGGTTAATGGGGTGGCCTGACAACCATACGCTTAATAGAGCAGACGGTAAAATCAATTCTGATTCTACACGTTATAAGATGTGTGGAAATGGAGTTGCTAGCCCTGTAATAAAATGGATAGCTAATCAAATAAAGGAGTTATAAAATGACAGAAAAATTAAATCCATGGATATACAATGCAGAAGTAAAAAAAGTTGTAGACGGTGATACGTTTGACATTGTAATAGATCTTGGTTTTGATACTATGAAAAAGGGTAGAGTTCGTTTGTATGGAGTCAATACTCCTGAGAGTAGAACTTCAAATATAGAAGAAAAAAAACAAGGACTAGCGGCAAAAGAGTTCACTGATCAATGGATTCAAAAGGCTGGCAATTGGGTAAAGATAGAAACTATTATTGATAAAAACGAAAAATATGGTAGAGTTCTTGCACGAGTTTGGAACGCAGAAGGCGCATGTCTTAACACTGATATAGTTGCAGCGGGGCTTGCAAGAGAGTATTATGGTGTTGGCGATAAAACATGGACAGAGTTCAAGAAAGATAAATAGTGCAAACCTTCCTACCATACGCAAACTTTGTAGATTCGGTAAAAGTATTAGATTACAAAAGATTGGGAAAACAACGTGTTGAAACATTTCAAGTTCTTAATATACTACTCGAAAGAACGCCTACGAAAGGTTGGCGTAACCATCCAGTTACTCGCATGTGGACTGGGTACGAAGAAGCATTAAAGCTTTATCAAAATTATACTATTCTTGAATGGATAGATCGTGGTTATAACAATAATATGAAGTTTGAAAACATCGATCATCAGAATGTTGTTTATCCTCCTTGGTTTGGTAGCGAAGAATTTCATAAATCACACAGGTCAAATTTACTCAGAAAAGACTATGAATATTATTCTCAATTTTTTGATGATCCTGCAGACTTAGAATATTATTGGCCAGCATGAGTGTTACGGTATATTTAGCTGGAGCTATGGATTACGTTGGGGAGTATGCTATTGGCTGGAGGCAGCAAGCTACTTTTCTACTATCACAACGTGGCTATAAAGTGTTAGATCCAACCTCTATTCCAGAGGAAGTAGAAATGTCTCCAGATGAAATAGCACAAAAAAACACGTTTATGCAGAAAAATTCTGATCTACTTTTGGTAGAATATATGTTAGAAGATAGAGCTTATATAGGCACTGACTATGAAATGGCTTGGGCTAAGATTAACAATCAGCCCTGTGTTGTAATGTGCTCTGACCAGAATAAAAATCGCCCATATATGAGATATATGGCGACAAAAATAACAAACAATTTGGAAGACGCAGTAGAATACATTGCAATTCATTATCCAATAAAGTAGGAGAAAAATGAAAACTGTTTTTTTAACAGGAGCTGGTGGATTTGTAGGCCATCATACTTTAGAGCATATATTAAAAACCACAGATTGGAATGTAGTAATAAATGATTCATTTCGACATCGTGGAGTAACAGATAGAATAACCTCTATATCTTGCTGGGAAACGGAAAGACATCGTGTCAAGTTAATAACTCATGATTTAACAGTTCCATTCTCTGATGTTATGATCAAGGAAATCGGGAGTATTGACTATATAATTTCAATGGCTTCCGATTCACATGTTGATAGATCTATAACAGATCCAGCGCCATTTATTATGAATAATGTTGCGCTTTGCGTAAACATGCTGGAACTTGCACGTAAAATTCAGCCTGAAGTTTTTTTGCACGTGTCAACAGATGAGGTGTATGGACCTGCTCCAGCTGGTTATGCCCATGTAGAGTGGGATACCATTTTACCTTCCAATCCATATTCTGGTTCTAAAGCTGCACAGGAAGCCGCATGTATTTCTTACTGGAGAACTTTTGGAGTTCCCGTTGTTATAACAAATACTATGAACATTATCGGAGAACGTCAAGATCCTGAAAAGTTTGTTCCAAAGATTATGTACTGTCTAGAAAAAAACATTCCTATGACAATTCACGGAACTCCAGAAAATATTGGGTCTAGGTATTATTTGCACGCTAGAAATCAAGCAGACGCTCTATTATTTATATTAAAAAATTTACCGCCTGTTGGTTATCCTAATGCAGATCGTCCAGATAAATATCACATTGTTGGCGAAAGAGAAGTTAATAATCTTGAAATGGCAAAATTAGTTGCCTTTTATTGGGGTAAGGAGTTGAAGTTTGAATACGAAGATTTTCACACAACTAGACCTGGCCATGATTTACGATATGCTCTTGATGGCTCAAAGCTAGCAAATGCTGGCTGGAAAGCCCCAATGCCATTGGAGAAGTCTTTGCAGACTACTGTGGACTGGACCAAGAAGCACCCTGAATGGTTATGGAGAGATTAATTCTTCTAGAGGTTGATTATATCAACTGCTATTGCTATACTTATCAACGTAATATCAACTGGCTTTTAGCCACTAAACAAAAGGAAAATAATGTCAGAGAATAAGTTCAAGTACTTCGAGGTGGTTACCACCGCTCTCGTAAAGGCTAACTCAAAGACTGATGCAGAGAAGCTTGTCATGGGCCGTCGTGGCATTCAGGGCGAGGTTCTCTCAAAGACCACTGACATTGATCGAATCTCAGCTGTTGAGGTTCGTGAGATGCTAGAGGTCTGATAACCATTGTTTTTATGGGGGTAGGGATTAATTTCTCTACCCCCATACTAATTGTTTAAGGAACATTATGATAATTGCACAGATGGTTGGCAGAAACGAATCTAAAAGATTTCTAAAAGAAGTCTTAGAAAGACTATCAACACAAGTTGATAAAATTATATTTACAGACGACTGCTCAGATGATAATACTGTTGAAATAGCTTCAGAATACTGTGAAGTTTTTCAAAACACTAGACCATTGTTTGTTGAGCATGAGGGTCTTTTAAGAGCAACTGCTTGGGGTAACTTAGAGAATTTTGCTTCTACAGGCGACTGGATTATAGCTATTGATTGTGACGAAATGCTGCACCATATACGAGATAATGAAATTAGAGATGTACTAAAAGTTTCTCCATATGATGTTGTTAATGTTAGGTTCTATCATATGTGGAACAAAGATCATTATAGAGTCGACAAGTTTTGGGCACCAAATGCTAGCTCAAGAATATTCAGATACAAAGAAGGTGGAGGATTTTTAGACAAAAAGCTTGCCTGTGGTTCTGAGCCAACTTATGTTGTGGATTGGATGAGACAAAGAAATTACTGGTTTGACTCAGGCCTGGTCATGAAACACCTGGGGTATATTAGGGATAAAGATAAGAAATCAAAATATGAAAGATACTCAAAATTAGATGGTGGAGAATTCCACAATATAGATCATATTAATTCAATTCTAGATAAAGATCCAGTTCTTGTACAATGGGGAAACTTCGGTATATAAAATGATTATTAGAAATCACGCACAAACAATTCAAAAAATAACTGAGAAGATGAACTCAAAAGAAAAATTTGCTTACGTAAACTTTCCTAGATCTTCCATAATGGCTATGGCCGATAGTATTGGCAATGAAAAAAAGCCAAGCAAATATTTCACAAGATCAATCATTAATTCTTTTAACATTCAGGATAAAAACTACATAAAAGGATTGCCACCATCTTTTATATACTCTGGAGAAGAGGATAATTTACAGAAGTTTTCTTCTATCCTAAAAGATTCAGACTACTACGATTCAACTACGCTAGAGCACTACTATTCAACAAATGAAGATGTCTTTAAGTGTTTTGTTGATCACTATATTAGGTACAGTTCTTTTGTGGTAGTTTCTTTTCACGATAAGAAAATAATTAGTAAAATTTTAGGAACTCCAGTTGAGGTAATCAATGTAGCTTATAATGACTTCTATGATAAAACTGATTCTATCATTAAGTCTATTTCTAAGTTAGAAAATAAAGTTGATTACTGTATTTTTGATTGTCCGCTTTTATCATCTGCTCTTCCATATAAAATATGGAACGAATTAGATATGTCTATGATAGATTTGGGTAAGGTTTTTTCAATAGCAAGAACCAATTATCTAAATAAGATGAGGGAGCGAGAGCATGAAAAGAAAGATAAGTTCAAAAATAAATGACATGGAAGATGATCTGTTTATAACAGATCTTCTATTAGAATCATCTTTAACAATACCACAAATTGCAAGAGAAGTTGATCTAAGTGTCAAAGATCTTAATAAAAAAATTAATGAACTTGGTTTATCCTGGATAAAAGAACAAAAAAAGAAAAGTTCTAGAGGACAATCTGCTCTAACTTCTGTGATGAAAAAACTTTTGCCCAATGAAAGCATCGTTAACGAGTTTCATTTAGGAGAAAAGCTAAGGTTAGACGTATATTGTCCTAGCTATAAGCTAGCTGCGGAGTACCATGGTAGACAACACTTTTTTTATACCGAACGTTTTTTTGAGAGTAAATACGAGTTTGAAGAAGCTCAAAAAAGAGATATAAAAAAAGCAGAGCTATGCAAAGAAATGGGAATAGCATTAATTGTTTTTAGGTATAACGATCTTCTTACCGAAGAAAGCGTATATAGCAGGATGCTGGAAGCTATTAGAACTAGTCCATGGATTGCAGATAAAAAAGAAAAAAAGACTAGCTTAAAAGACAATCCCTATTACCAAAAGCAAAAACAAAGGTATAATGATAGGCAGAAAGAACTTTACAAGCAAATAAAACAGCGAAAGAAAAAATGTGACTGAAGAAAATCAAGTGCAAGAATATCCTATAGAGTACCAGGTTTTTGCTCTCTCAATGAGGCAACCTGGTGCTTTGTCTTATTTCAAGGAAAACTTAGATCCCATTGATGTGGGTTATATCCATGGACAAAAAGGTATTAGCGAATTTTATGAAGCTTTACTGTCCTACTCCAATAAGACTAATCTGGACATTGTTGACCCCGTTGCTTTTAAAACTTGGTTAGAATCTGAAACTAACATACACCAAGCTTTAGGTGGTTCTTCTGGAATTGAACCGTTAATGCAAACGCTATTGTCTTTAGAACTATCTAGTCAAGAAGCTACAGTAAAAGTTTTAAAACACAAGAGTTCAAAGAGAAGACAGTTAGACTACTTAGAAGAGTTAAAGTTTCTTGTATCAAACAAGGGCTTAAAAAGCGATCAACAAATACAGAGAATAAATGATCTAGCTATACTGATCCAGGAAATAGAAAACAGTAACGATTATAATCCATTAGAAAATGTTACAACAGCTACACAAATAGTTGATAGAATCGATTCTTTATTAGATATACCAGACTTTCTTCCAACACAGTTTAAGGCCTTAAATAAAGCAATGGGCTATACAGAAGAAGGTGGTTTTTTTAGAGGTTCAGTCCATGCAATAATTGCACCTTCTGGAAAAGGTAAGAGCACTTTTGCTAAGTGTCTTGTTAATAATTGGGTTAGCAATGGATACAGGGCTTTGTATGTGAACTTTGAAGAAGCTCAATCGCACTGGGAAAGAATATTAATGACTCAAGTAATAGGTCAAAATGTTTATGCTCATGCGGATAAATGGAATGAAGAAGATCGAAAAAAATACACGAGCATATTTAAGAACAAAATGCTTGAATGGGGAGATAGGCTTATGGTTAAACATGATCCAGATACTCCATATTTTGAGGATCTCGAAAAGTGGTTGAGAGAAATTATTGGCTATGGAAAAGACATGCCAGACATCGTTGTAATTGACACAATTCAATCCATGTTTACAAGAGGTAAAGGTAAGGCGAGGTGGGGTGAATTTGAAGAAATGATGGTAAAGTTAGAAAAGTTGGCCAGAGATATGAATTGTGCCTTAATCATTACCGCTCAAGAAAATGCAAATAGAATGAAGGAAAAGAGAGAGGTTGTTCAGCAGTCTGACACTGGCGGTTCTTTGGCTATTCAACAGAAATGTGCTGTAACAATTTTTATTACAGAAAAAAGATTAGTCAGTGGAGATGAAACAGAAGACGAAAATATTATGCAGCTTCAGATACCAAAAAATAGAATAACAGGTTCTACTTTCGTTTATGACCCACCGCTTGTTAGGTATGTCGATTCAAAGAAAATGTATGAGGACTACGAAATAGTGACTGAAGAAAGCTATGAATCTAGTTCTATTTTAGATGAATTAATTAATGGAGGAATTTTCGATTAATATGAAGTTATTAACACCAAAATCTATTAAAGATTTTCAGACGTGCTCCCTACTCTATGATTACAGGCATAATCAAACTATGCCAGAAACCATAGGCGGTAGGGATATCTTGTCTGAAAGGTTTGAGAATACATTAAAAGATATAATTTATTTTTTCTTTTATAAAAAACAAGGTGGGTATACCCCATCTTATTCTTCGCTATTAAATAGATGGGAAAAGCTTTGGTTTTCTAAGGACGTAAGTGCTTATGATATTATTACCGAACAACATGAAAGCGCCTACGGTAATAATGCAAGCTTAACTTCTAAGGCTGCTGCAGTTCTTCTTTCTTTCCACGAAAGTTTTAGCGATTCATCCTCAATACCTATAGCGATCAATGAAGATTACATTTTTCCAATAAGTAAAGACGTAAAGATAAAAGATAAGTTTGATGTTATATTGGCGCACAACAATCAGTATTATGTAATTAAATTAATGTTTAATTATAAAAACAGTCATCAGTACATGTATCAAATTGATTTTAGTACATCATATGCTGCTTTCTCTTATAGATACCCAAGCAAAGTATCTAAAGCTAAAATTGGTTATTGTGATTTATTATCTCAAAAAGTTCAATTCAATCAATATGATATTAATAATGATGATTTAGTAAACCTCAACTTTTGGTGTAACGAGATTAGTCAGTGTGAAAAGTTTATACCAAGAAGAGGTTTGACGTGGTATTGTAAGCAGTGTCCATTTGATAAGCCGTGTTCAAAGTGGACCCCGTCTCAAAAGGCTATTTCAATTGAATCAAAGTAGGATAGGAATTCTGTTAGATCAAAATCACTCAGAAATGATATTAAAGATTTGTTCTTACTTTAAAAAAAGTCCAGAAAAGTTTATTAATGATATAATAGATTCTACACATCAAAAAATACAAATGTTAGAGCTAGAATGGGAAGATGACATATGAGTAAGAAATCTATTTTAGATGATCTTTTAGGTGAAGAAAAAGTATTTACTTCCAATGAAGAAGAGGATGGAATACTTAAACCTTTATTAGATGAAATAAATTTAATAGAAAGTGAAAACATAAAATCTTTTGTTAGAGCAGTACTTCTACAGGCAAAGTCTTTCTGGACTGTACCCTCAAGCTTTTCTGGTAAATACCACCCATTAGATGAACATAATGAGGGTGGCAACGTTCTACATACAAAGAGAGTGGTAAGGACTGCAAAGATAATATCTGACTCGTACTCTTTATCTTCCAGTGAAAGAGACATAGTTTATGCAGCTTGCCTCCTTCACGATGTAACAAAGGGTGTATCGTACGGTGATGGCGGATCTTTTGTGTATGATCCATTGCACCCATATACTGTCGGAATGCTTGTTAAAAAATGCCAAGAAAACGACAAGAAATATACTTCCGAGTCATCTTCGTCTACATTATATTTAGATGAAGAAACCGTTCAATCAATATTAAGGCTTGTAAGATGTCACCTTGGTCCTTGGTCTCCTGTGCCAGAAACGGTGCCAGTAACTTATCTAGATGTAATAGTTCATTTAGCTGATAATATATCTTCAAAAGTTCATAACATAATTGATGGTGAAGATGTCATAGAGGAAAGATGGAAGATTTAGTTAACAACGAAAATATCATGGCAGCTCGTTTGCTGGTTTTAAAAAACCTAGAATCTTATATAGAGGAATCTGTGTATTACAGAACACATTCTTCCGTCTTTCATTCTGATAAGATCAAAATTTGGTCATTTGGCCAAGGAGAATCAAAAACTAAAATACTATGAAGATAGATTTAGATGAACAGAAGTTTCTTTCTCAATGGAAATATGTAGAACTAGCTAGATATATACCTTCCTTAAAAAGGGTTATTCGAGAGAAAGATTCAGACGGTACAATATTGTATGACGTCAGAAGATCGATTCCTTATGCAAAAAAATATGATAACACTGGAATTTATACTTCTGTCTGGCACTTTAATAACATTGACATAGACCAGGCAATTAGGCTTGGATCTCTTTACTTTGATATAGATAATGACAAAGTACAAGTTTCTTTAGATGAATGTAAAAGACTATACTCATACCTATCTTCTTATATTCCAGAAGATTCTATAATAGTTTATTACACTGGTAAAAAAGGTTTTCACATAGAGTGTGAGGCCGTTGCTCTCGGAATAGACCCATCAAACAGCCTTCACTCAAAGTTTAGATATATAGCAGGGAAAGTAGTGTCTAACTTAGGTCTAGAGTCTTTAGATTTTTCAGTTTATGATGCAAGAAGAATGTGGAGGCTTCCAGGTTCTAAGCATCAAGAAACAAATCTGTATAAAACTAAACTGAGTAACTCTGTTTTATTTTCTTCTATGTCAGAAATTATGGAATATTCTAGTGTTGAACAAGATAACTCTGTTCCTAGTCAATCTTTTGACTACAGAGCAAATGAGTGGTATAGAAACCTCGTTTATGAATTTGAAGAATCAAAAAATAAACCAATAGATGTATTAGCTCACTTTAATCAATATGGATCTTCTGGACAGAAAACCTTTTCATCATCAGAAAAAGTGTTTGAAAAACAAAAACTTTTATCAAATTGTTCTGCAGTAAAAAGGCTAGAAGATCAGGCAAAAACTAAGCATTTCTTAGAACATGAGGCTAGACTGTTTTTATGTTCAATACTAACCTATTCAGAAGAAGGAATTGAATACCTTCACGAAATACTAAGTAATTGCGAGGATTATAATTTATCCAAATCAAGCGCCCACATTAACGATTGGATAAAAAGAAGAGAGCTTGGAATAGGTGGGAGACCATATACCTGCGAGAGAGCAAACTCCGCTGGAGTTGGATGTGGCGATTGTTCATTAGAACATAAAACAAAATGGATACAAGTTAATGGTAAATATATAGAGACGAATGAAAGATCTTCTCCGTCACCAATAAGGTTTGCCTACTCAAGTAAAAAGGAAGGTGAAAAAAATGTCAAGTGATGATGACGTTATCGGTTTATGCTCTGACTGTGGAACAGAGCAATCTGACAGAGCTATGTTTAATAGCCCTTTTGCACAAGCTGGAGTTCCACCAGTCTGCAAATATTGTAGAGGGGTTGTGGTAATCTGTTACAGAAGAGACAAGCAAAAAGTGCTAGATGATATTAATAGGCAAAGAGGATTAGAGTGAAAAATTGGACAAACCTGCATAACCATACCGTCTATTCCATGTTGGATGGACATGGAGATGTAGAGGCATATCTTTCTAGAGCTAAATCATTGGGTATGTCAGGTCTAGCTACAACTGACCATGGAAATATACATTCATGGTTAGATTTTTATGACGCTGGTAAAGCGACCGGTGTAAAACCAATTCTTGGCTCTGAATTTTATCAAGCTAGAAAAACAAGATTTGATAGGGATGAAGAAGAAAGATCTGGCCCAGCAAAAAATGAGTGGGAACAAAGAGGTCCATACCACATAACTATCCTTGCAAAAAACAATATTGGATATCATAACATTATAAAGATGTCCTCTAAGTCCTTTCTTCAGGGTTATTATGGGAAGCCTAGAATAGATCATGGTTTAATAGCAGAACATTCTGAAGGTATAATAGTTTTGTCTGGTTGCTTAAACGGGGAAGTGTCTCAAGCTCTTTTAAGAAATGATTACGAATTTGCTCTTAACGCAGCAAAAAAAATGCAAGACATAGTTCGGAAAAGAAAACTACTTTATAGAAATACAAGATCATGGTTTAACAGAACAGAGAAAGATATCAAATCAACTAATTGAAATAGCCCAAAAAATTGGCGCTAAGGTAGTTCCAACTGGAGACTGCCACTACGTACATAGGCATGACGCAGAAGCTCACGACATAATGCTTTGTGTTGCTACTAACTCAAATATTAATACTCCAGATAGATTCTCTTTTTCTGGTGATGAATTTTATCTTCAATCATACGAGGATATGTCATCTAGGTTTAGTGAAGATTTTCTTAAAAATACAATGCACGTTAACGATATGGTCGAAGTTGATTTAAATTTTGGTCAAATACATTTTCCTAATTTTCCAATTCCAACAAAGGAATCATCAACAGAGTATTTTGAAAGATTGGCTTGGGAAGGCCTTAAATCTAAATATGGAGACCCTCTTCCTGAGAACATATTAAATAGAGCCCTGCATGAGATGAGGGTAGTAAAGGAGATGGGTTTTCCTGAGTACTTCCTAGTTGTGTCTGATTTAGTAAGGTGGGCTAAATCTAATGACATTAGAGTAGGGTGGGGTAGAGGATCTGCAGCTGGAAGCGTATTGTCGTATGCATTTGATATCACGAATTTAGACCCTATTAAGTTTGGTTTAATGTTTGAAAGATTTCTTGTTGAGGGAAGAAAGTCAATGCCAGACATTGATCTTGACTTTGATGATAGACACAGAGAAAAGGTTATAGACTACGCAAAGTCAAAGTATGGTGAAGATAAGGTAGCTCACATATGCACGTTTAATAGAACGGGAGCAAGGCAGTCTTTGCGAGACGCAGCAAGAGCTCTTGGGTATGACTTTACTGGTGGAGATAGAATTGCAAAGCTTGTTCCTCCACCAGTTCTGGGTATATCTAAATCATTAAAAGAGTGCATGGATGTTCAGGAGTTTGTCACTGAATATAATAATAATGAGGATTCTAAAAAAATTGTTGATACAGCTTTTGGTCTAGAGGGGTTGGTTAGGCAGACAGGAATTCACGCAGCTGGAATAGTCATATCTAAGAACCAGCTAATTGATTATCTGCCTATTATGCAGAAGGGTATTGATAATCCAGTTGTTACCCAGTGGGACATGGGTAGGGTCGAGCAGTGTGGTCTGTTGAAAATAGATTTCTTAGGATTAAGAAACCTAGGCGTTATAGATTCATGTATAAAGCTTGTGGAAAAAAATAAATCAATTATCATTGATGTTGATAAAATACCGTTAGACGATGAAAAAACATTTGACCAGCTACAAAGTGGAAACGCTATTGGTGTTTTTCAGCTTGAATCTTCTGGCATGAGACAGCTAATGGTGCAGTTGAAGCCACAAAACATAGAAGACATAATGGCTTTGATATCACTATATAGACCAGGGCCAATGGGCTCTGGTATGGATAAGTTATATATTGACAGAAAACATGGTAGATCTAAGGTTTCCTACGAACATGAAAAGCTAGAGAAAGTATTAGGTCCGTCCTTGGGTATCATGCTGTACCAGGAAGACGTGTTAGGCGTAGCAAGAGAGCTTGCAGGGTTTTCTTCTGCTGAAGCTGATGATCTCAGAAAAGCTATTGGTAAAAAACAAATGGATAAAATCTCTTTGTTTAGAAAAAAGTTTGTTGACGGGTGCAGGACAACTTCAGGTCTTGCAGAAGATCGAGCAAATAAAATCTACTCAGACATTGAATACTTTGGTGGCTACGGTTTCAACAGGGCTCACGCAGCTAGTTACGCAATGATCTCTTATATAACCGGATACCTGAAAGCTAATTATCCAGCAGAATATATGGCTGCCCTGATGTCATCTGTTTTTGGCAACAAGGATAAGCAGGCTTTGTATCTATCAGAATGTAGAAAAATGGGAATTAAGGTTTTGCCACCATCTATAAACAGATCTGGAAAAGACTTTAATGTTATCGATGATTACAATATAGTTTTTGGTCTTTCAGCAATTAGCGGAATTGGCGATTCTATTGCCGAAGCAATTATTGGCTGTAGAAAAGAAAATGAACCATATCTCAACATATATGACTTTTTTAGAAGGTGTGATTCTTCTATATTAAAGAAGTCCACACTAGAACATCTTGCAGCTTCAGGAGCATTAGATGAATTAATTAAGGTTGAAGATGATGTCATAATACAAAGAAGAGATGAATTAAGTCTGTTGGAGAAAGAGAAATCTGAGCTTGGTGTATATGTTTCTAAGCATCCGATGGAAGGTTTGATCGATGCCATAGCCCCATTGGTCGATTCTGATATAGCAGACACCAACGAAATGCTAAGTGGAATGAATGTAAAATTGGGTGGAATTATTACATCAGTTAAAAAAACTATTACTAAAAAAGGTCAAAAAATGTTTAGACTTCTTTTAGAGGATATTACTGGCGAAATAGAAATATTAATATTTCCTAGGGAAGCAAAAAATATAGATGATTCTTATTTTAATCCTGGTGATGTATTTATATTTTCTGGTTCAATTAACAAAGAAAACGATGAAGATAAGTCTATTGTTAAGTTGTTTTATAATTCTAACCAAAGAATAGATACAGATAAAGCTATTGGTATTAAATCGATAGTTTTGGAAATGGATCATAACCCTTCTTTGGATTTAGTTGGTAAACTATATGATATAATAGAAACTACAAATGGATCTTCAAATGTATACTTACAGTATATAGAGGATAATAAAAAAATAACTTTTAAATTTAATAAGACTACTTCTCCAAAAGTTGAGTCGTCTTTAAAGGAAATTATAAGGATAGGTATTTAAAATGACTTTACCAGGAACTTACAAGAATCCTACAGAAAACAGTTGTTGGGTGTTTTGCCCTTCTTGCAATAGATGTCAGGATAAAGGTAGATATACAAAGTGCAAGTCGTGTAGCGGTAGATATGACCCTCTTGGCAAGATAGACGCTGACGCTGACGATTTTTGTGATTGCAAAAATGGTATTTTGAGATGGAAAACCAAGCAGGGGAAACTATTAATAACCAGATTCAAGTCTAATCCATTTAAGGGTCAGGTTAAGTACGAAAAAAAGTCTGAAGATGAAAGAGACTGGGATGCGTATGTTAATGACATGAGGGAAAAATTAAATGATCCTAATTGGAATCCAATAACAATAGTAGATGAGGATTAATTTTATGAATAAAAATATGGTTGGATCTATTTCAAAAGGTAGTATTAAATTAGTAGAATATGAAGAAGGTACACATAGTTATTCTGATCATTTCTTTCTTCAATCTGGCCCAATTGGTTTTTGGGCTACAAGAAAAGAATTAGATGACTTGCATCTTGTTTTAAACTACTATCTAAATATGAATAGATTTAATGATTGTGAGGTGACTGTAGATGGGCACAAATTGGCCATACAATGAAGACGATTTTATGGAGATAGGTGAAACTGGCTGGGTTCCAGCTGGACAAGGAACTTTTATCAACAAATACAATGGTCATATATTAGATGAGCTTGGCAGAGAATATGATCCTGATGGCAATATTATTTACGATCCAGAAAACGGCATTACTGAATGAGTTTACAAATAAAATCTATAAATGACTTAACAGATTTAGAAAAAATATCTTTAGTTGATTTTAGTTATTCTAGAATAGACACCTATAAATCCTGTCCTTCTAAGTATTTTTACACATATATTCAAAAGGAACCCAGGGGTTTTGCAGAAGCTGCTACTCTTCGGAAACATTGTTCATTCCGTTTTAGAAGAATGCATAGAGCCAGAGACTAAACTTGACTACTCTCAGATGAGAGATTTATACAGTAAAAACATTACATCTTATGATCCAGATGGAAAAATATCAGAAGATTTAATATCTGCTGGTTCACAAATCATAGATGAATTTTATGATCAATATCAGGACACAATCTTTGATGTATATGATAAAGAATATGGTTTTAGCTTTGTAATTGGTTCATATCTTATTGTTGGATACATAGACAGAATAGATATGTTAGACGATAATACAGTAAAAATTATTGACTATAAAACTGGAAAATGGGAAGTAGCTCAAAAGGACGTAAAAGATAACTTACAGCTTGGCATATATGCCCTGGCTGTTTCAGAGGCTTTTCCAGATAAGGATATAATAGCCGAGCTTTATTATTTAAGATCTGGAAGAAAAAAGTCTCATCAGTTTACTAAAGAAGATTTAGATAGAGTAAAACAGAATCTAATTAAAGACATTGTAACTATCATAGAAGATAGGTCCTTCTTGCCGACAAAGAATGAGAGGACGTGCTCTTACTGCGATCACGCAGCATCAGGAGCCTGCGGTACTGGTTCTTTTAGAATGAAGAAAAAAGCTAAGGCATAAAACTTGGCAACAAAAAAGCCCCCCTCCAAAAAGGAGAGGGGCAATTCTGCCAATCAATTAGAAGGAAATCTCTTCCTCAGTTGTTACTGGGAACTGAGCAGCGTTCTCAACGAGATCAAAGTCAGCGTAGTCACTAACTACCTTGGTGGCTTCCTGGTGGGTGTAACCAAATGAGGTTAGTCCATCAATTACCTTCTCGTTGATTTCCATATTGATTGTGTTGATGAGTGTTTCTAGTGTTGTGTTCATGGTGGTTATCTTACCTTTTCTTTTGTTGGTCTGCAACCTTTTTTGCAGATTTCTTGTTTTTTTTATTTTTTTACTTTATAATGATTGGTAATACTTATTACGCATAGAGGATATCATGAAAGACATAGTTCCTGTCAAGCCAGAAGAATTTTTTTTGGAAATTTCTCCATTAAAAAATCATCCCAACTTTAAAAAACTGTACGATGCTGATGTAGAAAAAAACATTATACAGGAAAAAGTTTTCAAAAAAGGACGGAAAAGGAAACTCTTACCAGCATACAAATACTGGTTACAGAGAAGATTTGGGGATTAACCTAAGGTCTAACTGGGAAGCTAACTTTGCAAGAATACTTAATGCGTATAAGATTAAGTTTGAATTTGAACCTGTAGTATTTCCTTTTCCAATTAAAAAAGGCACAAAGGCGTATACTCCTGATTTTTTTATACTAAAAGATAGATCTTGGGTAGAAATAAAAGGCTATCTTGATGACAAAAGTAAGATTAAACTTAAAAGATTTAAAAGATATTATGAAAAAGAATTTCAAAAGTTAACATTTATAATCAGCAAATACTCTGGAGAAGCAAAAGAGTTTGCAAAGCAACTAGAGATTCCTAACGTAATATACTACGAAGACATTAGAAGCGCATACGCTGATAAATTATATTATTGGGAAGGAAAATAAAATGGCAGCTTATAAGGAGCAATATTATAACTTAGCCGAAGAAGATATGCAGGCGTTGATAGCAAAAGCAAAAGCTCGGTAGCCATACAGCTCAACTGGAATTAATAAAAGTTTTTAATAATTTTTTAACCAAGTACACAACTATGATATATCATGGAAAATATAACTTGAACGATTATGATATTAGAAGATTTACCTCTTTGTTTATTAAAGATTCGTATGTACGATTTGCGTTGATGAAAAACAAATTAAATACCGCTGGATATAAGCATGTTAACGAATGTTTACGACGGTATAACATACATGGCAAAAAGATATGGTGACGAAGAAGACGTTCGTCAAACTGTAGATATGACATTTTTTCAATGCATTGCCAGGTATCAAAGAAAAGATTCAGAAAAAGGACCAATTCCTTTCAGTGGATTTTTATATAGTTACTTTTTTTACTTGTTAAAAAAGAATGTCGACACGTTCTTGATTGATCAGTTAGGCAGAAAAAGCTTTCCACTTTTAGATGATGAAGCTAATGAAGAAGATCAAGAAAATAATTCTCCCGGATTTAAAGCTCCTGCAGAAGAAGTGGACATGGATAGACTATTAGCAGCGGAAGACATCAATGAATTTTGGGTGTTAGGAGAAAACTGCTCTCAGCCATTTAATGAGTTAACAGTTCAAGAAAGACAGCTTATTAAATGGAGGTATATTGACAATTTAAGGTCTAGCGAAATAAGCAAAAAAATTACCGAGCACCCAAATACAGTAAGAGAACACTTGTCTAAAATACGTAGCAAGATAAAGGATCTTGTGATAAACTCTAATCTAGAAGACATCATGTATATTTTCAAAGTCAAAGAAGGTAAGAATGAATCTGCAAACAATGCAGAAACTGAATGAGTTGTTGTCAGAATTTATTGATCCTCAAATTAAAGAAGTGGTAGAAGCATACGCCTCTGGGGAAAAGGATAATCTATACTTTATTCACATTCCAGATATGGATGTAGTAGATTTAACTATTTCTGATTTAGCTTCACTTGTCGCAAGAAGCTCTAATGTTTATGGCAGAGTAACTAGGTTTGCTGGCATGGCAAGGGCGCACTTAAAAATAATAGAAGGTAGATATAAGAAAGTATACAAATCTAATAGAGTCGGAAAAAACGAAGCTGAACGAGAAGCAAATGCTCTCGAAGCCGCAGAGAATGAATACATGGCTATGGTAACCGCCGAAGCCATAGTAAATTTAGCAGAGTCGATGGAATCTGCTGCTAGAATATCTTCAGAATCATGCAGAAAACTAATAGACAAAGTTCAGTCAATGCAGATAGCTTCCGCTAGAGAAGACAAGGGTTTCTATTCTGATTCAGATTTCAGTACATACTAAGAAAGAGACAATATGTATATTGGTCATTACAAAGCTGTGACAACAAAGGATGAGTTTTACTCAAAGACAAGACAAAACTTAGATTTCCCAATGCAAGTAGAGTTGTCTGGAGTTAGGTATTTGCTTTATTCTACCTATATAGCTTCATCTCCTAGTCAACAAAACAATATTAAACAAACTGCAAAAAAATTTAATATAAAGTTTGATGTGGAAATAGAATAGCAATGAACATTGAAGTATTTTGTGATGGCGCTTCAAGAGGACAGGGGCAGAAAAAAGTTGGAGATGCAGCTTGTGCAGTTGTTGTCTATAAGAATAGAAAAAAGATAGCGCAGTTTGCAAGAGGGTTGGGGCACAGAAGCAATAATGAAGCTGAATACGAAGCTGTTATAGCTGGCCTTTTAATTTGTTCTATGGCTGATTTTTTTGATCCAATTATTTATACTGACTCTGCTGTTGTAGCTAATCAAATTAATGGAAAATGGAGATGTAAAAACGAATCCTTAATCCCATTATTAATGACAGTAGAAGACATTAGAGATGAATTTAATTTCAAGGTTGTACAGGTTGATAGGTCTTTTGTATGGGAACCCGATGCATTAGCTAATGAGTTTTTGGATACACTAGAAATGAAAAGGTCTATTATGAACGGTAACGTAAAGAGAGTGGTATAATACAATATATGAAAAATCAATATATCAATAACGCCAATAAGCCACTTATAATAGGCTTTGCTGGTAGGGCAGGAAGCGGTAAGACATCAGTAGCAGAGAGTATAGTTCCAAAAGGTTCTCTCAGCTTAAGTAAATATGGGGTAAAGTGGGATCATATATTCTTTGCCCTTCCGCTATACGAACTTGCATCTGCAAAAAAGAACATTAAAGGATTTAATCAAGCTTCCAGAAGACTGTACGCAATCCATGATGTTTTGTATGATCTTTTTGGGGGGTCTCCGATAGGAGATGTTCCATCTTATGATGAATTAACTAAAATGGTTCACCAAGTTTATGATTTAGAAATAGAACCAGAAGGAATTAAGCCAAGAACTTTTCTCCAAAAAGCTGGAGATTTGTGTAGAGATTTTGATAAAGATTGTTTTACAAAATGGGCTATAAGAAAAAGCAATTTATTATATAGAAAATATATAACAGAATTATCTTTAGTTGATTTAGATTCTTATTTAGGCGAGTCTGAACAAGTGGCTATAATTATTTCTGATGTAAGATTTGAAAATGAGGCCCAAGCAATTCTAGATCAGCCAAATGGTATTGTAGTATACTTTGATGCTTCCGACCAAACATTAAATGAAAGAATTTTAAAAAGAGATGGAAAGCCAATGACTTCTGAGCAGCTGAATCATAAGTCGGAAAAATATATAGAAAATATTAAAAATATTGCTACGGTAATTATTTCTTCTGATAATATGTCAGTAGAAGAACAGGCAAACGCCACACTAAAACAGATTGGAATTATAAAGGAACAACATGCCAAAGATAACTAAAACAGCATTAGAGCAGTCTATAGATAGCCCAATAGATCAGGTTATTTCTACAATAGGGGGAGATATAGCCTTAACAACTTCTCCAGTTTTAATATGCGGGGTTAATAGAAAAGTCAATATTGGTAATTTTGAGAACGTCGATGTTTATGCAGCAATATCCCTTCCTTTAGAAAACCTTTCTTTTGAGGACAAAGAAGCTCTATCTGAAGCTGTAAAAGAGGCAGCGACGTATGGGTTTGGACTTGTCTCCAGAGAGACTGGCGAAAGATATCAAATAATTAAAGATACACAACAGGGCAAATAATGCTTGCATTTCTATTTTCAGTACAGTACAATAATTGTTGAATTAATTCAATTAACTAAACGAGGTATATAAAATGATTAAAAAGCTAGCAAAGAAACTGACAGGATTTCTTCTTAAATTTAAAAAGAAAAATCCAAAAAGCGCACAAGACAATATTGTAAATTCTATTATCGATAGTGTTTCTAAAGATGTAGAAGAAATTGCAGCAGTAGTAGAAACAGCTGTAGACAAGGTTGCCGATGTAGCCAAAGAAGAGGCTGTTAAGGTTCAGGAAACTGTTGAAAAAAAGGTTCCAAAGGCAAAAGCTCAGCCTAAGAAAGCTCCTGCAAAAAAGGCAGCCAGTAGTTCAACAGCTCCTAAGTCAAAAGGCAGACCAAAGAAAAACTAATAAAACTAATAATTTTAGTTTTATCCCCCCTATATGGGGGGATTTTTTCTTGTTTAGTACATTACTATATATATCATTGTCTAAGTTTTTTGGGGTCTCTATGGCTATTAAAAAGTTTATATATATAAGCGGACCTAGAATGGGACAGAACAACTCCATGTACGGCATAGACGCAAACAAAGCAAAGAACAAAAAGTCCACTAAGCCCAAAAGGAGAAAAAAATAAATGGCCTCCAAAAAAGACTCAAGACTTGCTAGAGCTGGCGTATCTGGTTACAATAAACCAAAAAGAACTCCTAATCATCCAACTAAGTCTCATATAGTTGTAGCTAAATCAGGATCTCAAGTTAAAACAATTAGATTTGGTCAACAAGGTGTTTCTGGATCCCCAAAGAAAAAGGGTGAATCTGCAGCGTACGCTGCACGTAGAAAGTCTTTCAAGGCCCGTCATGCTAAGAATATATCAAAGGGTAAAATGTCAGCAGCCTACTGGGCAGACAGGGTTAAGTGGTAGCATGGAAGCTATAACTGTTGCAATTATTGCTGCCGTTGGTGGTGTTATAGCAGCCCTTGTGCAAAAGGGTAGGGCGGAAAATAAAGCAGATCACAACGTTGTTGCCAGCATGTTGGTAACAGTTAAAGATGATATAATTAATTTGCATCATAAGATTGATCATGTTGATGAACAGGTTGATAAGGTTGACGACAAATTAGACGGCCATATAGATTGGCACATGAAGAAGATCGAAAAAGAAAAAGCAAATAAAAATAAAGGAGCATAAAATGGCATACGGAATGAAAAAAGAAAAAGGAATGGACTCAAAAAAAATGGGTGGAATGAAGAAAGCCGCAGCCAAAAAGGGCGCAGCCAAAAAAGGTGCAGCTAAAATGACAGCAGCGCAAAAGAAGCTTCCTCCTTTTATTCAGAAAGCTATCATGAATAAAAAAAAGGGTAAGTAATAGTGGCAGCAAAAAAGGATAAAAAATGGATTCAGGGCGCAATTAAAAGACCTGGAGCATTTACTGCAAAAGCAAAAAAGGCTGGAAAGTCTGTTGCTGGCATGGCATCCGCTGTAACCAAGAACCCTGAAAGATACAGTAAGACAACAGTTCGCCAAGCTAATCTAGCTAAAACTCTTAGAAAGATTTCTGCTAAAAGAAAGAAAAAATAAAATGGCAAAGATGAACAAACCAACAAAACCAGCTTTATGGTCAGCTGCAAAATCACAGGCACGTGCAAAGTTTGATGTTTACCCCAGTGCTTATGCTAATGCTTGGGCTGTAAAAAAATACAAATCCATGGGTGGTGGTTGGAGAACTGTGTCAACTAAAAAGTCAAAGAAGAAATAGTAATGCCAGGGCCAAAGGGTGTAGGGCTAACCAAATGGTTTAACCAAAAGTGGGTAAACATAGGTGCCCCAAAGAAAAAAGGTAAGTTTCAACCCTGCGGCACCTCTGGCGCTAATGGATCTGGGTATGCAAAGTGTGTACCAGTAGCTAAAGCTAATTCAATGTCTGCTTCACAAAGAAAAAGCGCAGTTCAAAGAAAAAGAAAATCAGGAACTCCACAAAAGGGAGTTAAAGGTCAGGCACCGAAGAACGTTGCCACCTTTGCAAAGGGTAAAAAGAAAAAATAAAATGCCTGAAGAATCATTTAGTGGCTTCATGCCAATGATTAATCAAGTCCATTTAACTCAAGAAATGGCAATGTTAAATACAGAAGGGCAGCTTGTAAACGCCCATACTTTTACTTTAACCACAAAAGATGGTCAAGATTTTGTTTTTAGTATAACAAATTACGACTTAATGAGATTAAGCTTTCTTATCTCAAAAGTTGTGAACATGGATTGATTGATAGTATAATACAAATCACCATGTCAGAACATACTTTAGTTGGCGGACAAGTGTTAAGGAATGTTCACGAGCCTTCCAAATGCATAGGTCAGTATTGTACAATACACAACTTTTCTAATCACCACATGATTGATTGGCCACAGAATTGGCGAAGCGACCGAGGAATTATGGAACGCATATGCCCTCATGGAATCGAACATCCTGATCCTGATGATCCAAAGTGCCAATATGAATATGAGCGTATTCATGGATGTGATGGATGTTGCTGTAAAGTATAAACAGTTTAAAAAATACTTAAGAAATCCACAAACTCAAAAATATTATTCATTTTGTGATAATATATATAGAACGTCAACCGACTCCTATTCTCGGTTGAACAGGGTTTGGTGAACATAAGGGGTTAGCGAACTCATCAGTTCTTAGGCGGGACAATAGGCGAAGTCTAAGATAGCTAGCTCATGTTCATCAAGCCCGCACGGAACGGTGGCTGAGTGGCCTAAAGCAGCGGTTTGCTAAACCGTCAGGGCGTTAAAACCCTCGGAGGTTCGAATCCTCCTCGTTCCGCAAACCATTGTATGATATAATGTTTTGTAAACATGCAAGCAAGGGACAAGATGGAAAATTGTAAAAAGCCTTTTCATAAGCATCTGATGTTAAGGGCTTATGTTAATAAACCACCAAGAAACACAGACGTAGCAATAAACTGGCTAACTGCTTTTGTTGAAAGCCTTGAAATGAAAATACTTCAAGGTCCATTTTCTTCATATGTTTCTCAACCTGGAAATATGGGATTGACAGCTGTTGTAATGATAGAAACTTCCCACATAGCTTTTCATGTTTGGGATGAAGAAAATCCTGCCCTTTTACAATTTGACATATATACATGCGGATCTTTAGACGCAGAAAAAGCCCTAAAGGATATAGATAAGTTTTTTGATTTTGAATCTTTTGAATTTGTTCTCTACGATAGAGAGCACGGAATGCACATGGTAGAGAAAGGTAATTCATTATGAGCGAGACAACTTGGACATGGCTTCTTTTTTTTATGGAGCTAATTGGAGTTGGCGGAAGCTATTTAGTTGGAAATAAAAAATGGTATGGACACATGATTGTGGCGTTACACTCTCTGCCATGGGTTGTTTACTCTTTGATATTTGATAAGCCTGGCTTCTTAGCCATGTGGGCTTTATGGCAGTGGGTTCACTGGCGCAATATGTTTAAGTGGAGAAAGCAAAGTGCGTAACCCTAAAGTATCAGTAATACTTACGGTCTATAATAGACCACAATTTTTAAATGAGTGTATTGATTCTGTAATTAATCAAACATACCAAAACTGGGAACTTATCATCATGGACGATAACTCCTCCGATGGTCTAACAAAAGAAATTATCAATTCTTATTCTGATGATAGAATTATTAAAGTTTTTGGAGACGTATCTGAACAAGATAGATTTAAGACTGCAAGGTATGCAACACTAATTAACCAAGCGTTTTCGTTAACAACTGGAGAATATATTACCTATTTAGTTGATGATGATATGTACTATGCAGATAGGTTACAGACACTGGTTGACTATGCTAACGAACACCCAGATCATTCAGTGCTGTATCATCCATTAGAGAATGTAGACGTTAATGGAATAGGTGCTGGAGTAAGAGGTGTTAAGGGTATTCTTGATGGAAAATCTGATGACACCCAGGCTTTTAATTACGTTGATCATAACATGGTTATGCATACCAGACAAGCTTTTGTCGATGCTAATGGATGGTATGATGATCCTGGCGTCTGGGGTGGAGCAGACGCATATTTTTGGTCAAGATTACACGCTGCAGGTTACCTGTTTTATCCAGTTGGAGATAATGAAAAGCCACTAGCTGCAAAAAGATACCATGAAACAAACCTTCAAGCAAGGATAGTTCGTGGAGAGTTTTTTCCAAAATAAAATGGAACAATATCCAATTTTCATAAACTGTAGAGACAGACTTACTACAACTGTTAATTTAGTTAAATGGCTTGAGTCAGTTGGTCAAGAAAGAATTTATTTAGTAGACAATGATTCAAGGTATGAACCACTTCTTGACTGGTATAAGTCAACCCATCATCAAGTAATTTATTTAAATACTAATGGTGGACATTTGGCTCCGTGGAGTCACGGCGTTATTGACAAGTATGCTAGAGGTCAGTATTATATTGCTACAGATCCAGATGTTCTTCCTGTAGACGAATGCCCCGCAGATGCTTTAAGTTATTTTCATGAAATGTTGCAAAAGTATGAACTAAGAACAAAGTGTGGATTTGGTCTTAAGATAGACGATATACCGAATCACTTTGCGTTTAAAGATAAAGTTTTACAACATGAATCCCAGTATCATAATTGGCTAGGTCCAGAATCATCAATTCTTTTTGCTCCCATAGACACAACCTTTGCTATGTATAGGCCTAATGCTGGTCCTGATATTAGTGCAAGCATTAGGACTAAAGACCCATATCTATGCAGGCATTTGCCATGGTATGTTGATACTGAAAACCCAGGAGAAGAAGAAGAATACTATGTTTCTAGGGCTGATCAATCAATAAATAGTTGGTCTCACAAAAAAGCTCCTGGGTGGTTATCTTGAGTATGAGATATAGTGTTGTAATACCTACTATTGGAAAAAATAATATGATTATTAATTTAATCAATCAAATTAACAATATTAGTGATGAATCTTTAGATCAAATACTGGTTTTAGATAATGGTGCACCAGAATATGTTATAGATGAATTGTCGAAAATAAAAAACGTTATTGTAATGAATTGCGTAAACGTAGGAATATATTCTATGTGGAACATAGGAGTTAAAGAAGTTCTTAAAAGAAACCAAAATAATTATATTTGTATATTTAATGATGATATTATCATTGAAGAAACCAATACTTGGTTTTACGATTTAATATCACCACTGTTCAACGATGATGTTTGGGCTTCATGCGCAAACTACAACCAAAGATTTTCAGAAGAAAAGTATGTTGAAGTTACTGGCACTTTTAAGGATAATGGTTTTGGAGGATTTTGCTTTGTCGTTGATCCCAAAGCTTATCTAAACGGACTACCATTGTTTGATAAAAATTATTACTGGTGGTATGGTGACGATGATTTTGTCCACTGCATTCATCGCAAAAAGAAAAAAACAGTTCTATCTATAGGGGCAAAAATACACCACATAAATGGTGGGTCGCAATCAGTAACTCAGTACACTCCATCTTTTAATGAGAAAGTAGAAAAAGACAGGATATACTATTTGGAGAAGTGGCATGCTCTTAGATAAAAGCTATTCAATAGCAGTTGCAAATCATTCGCCAAGCAACTATAAAAAACTTGCTCTACCGTATTTAGAAGCGTGTAACGCAGACGGTGAAAATAAACCAGCTGGTTTTGATTTTTACGATTCAGATTTTGTAGACAATATATCTTCTAAGAATAAAACATATTGTGAATTAAGTATCTTGTATTCTTTTTGGAAACAAAATTTAATAACAGAAACATTTGGCCTTGCACACTACAGGAGATTGTTTTGTTTAGATAATTCTTATGGACCTTTAGATGTAGTTTCAAAAAAATTTGACGATAGATATTCTTTTGCTGAAGAGCAATCTGCGCACATAAATGATTATCAAAACTCCATAGTTGTAGGATATACGGGTCTGGTTGGTGGGTCAATATGGAATCAGTTTAAAATTACTCATCCAGATTTGTTTAATTTTTTTTCTTATACTTGCGAAGTATTTGGAGAACTATATCCAGAATTAAAAAATCCAATTAGCTTTTTTCACAACAATGCTCACCTAAATCATTGCAATATGTTCATTGCACCTAAGGATATTGTTACGGAATGGTGTGAAATTATTTTTGGACTTTTATTTAAAGTTGAAAATGAAGCTCCAAAAAATTTAGACAACTACTCTTTGCGTTGGGCTGGATTTTTTAGTGAAAGATTTTTTACGTATTACATAAGTTTATTAAGCGACAAAGTTCCCACTGTAATTAAACCAATAGTGATGTTTGTTTAAAATGAAAATATTTTCTAATAAAAATGATTTATTAATATGGTCATGCAAACAATGTAAATCAGATAAGTTCGCAGCGCTTGAATTTGGCGTTTACACGGGTCATTCTATTTCTATTATTCGATCTTATTATAATGGTTCAGTTTACGGTTTTGATTCATTTAACGGTCTACCAGAATTTTGGAGAGATGGTTATTCAGAGGGTCATTTTAAAACCGACCATATACCCAGCATAGATCAAGTCGACATAGTTGTTGGTTTATTCCAAGATACCTTAGAGCAGTTTTTGCTATCTTTAAATAAAGAAATAGATTTTGTTCATTTCGATGCAGACCTGTATTCATCAACAATATTCTGTCTGAATAAAATTAAAAATTATTTGCATAAAGAAACAATATTTTTGTTTGATGAATACCAAAATTACCCCGACTGGGAAAGCCATGAACATAAGGCTTTTATGGAATGGTTAGAAGAAAATCCAGATGTTTCTGCCAAAAGAATAGCAGAAGTTAGAAATAATGAACAAGTAGCATTTAAGGTTACTATTTCAACTAAACAATAAAAGGAGATAATAAAACTATGCCAAGAAAGTACACTGGAAATTCAGATGGAAATGCTGGAAAGGTTAGACCTGGAACAGCAAAACTAGTTGAGTTTATGCAGAAGCGTTGGGGTTTTACCAACCTTCGGAATATATGCAAATAGATCAATGAACAACCCAAAGGCTACCCCTGGAGATCCAAAATGGCTCAGCGTTCATGCTACAGGCAGGGCTTGTGACGTAGGTTACGCTAACAGAAAAGCTGCACTACAGGCATGGGACTGGCTTCTTGCTAATACTGAAGCTCTAGGTATTGAAGAAATTCATGATTACGCTTTTGATAAAGATGGCAAAGAGGGTCCAGCAAAGGCTTGGGGACGCGGTTACCGTTGTTCTCGTGGTGAAGGAGCAAAAGGCGTAAAGATTTACGATGACAAAGACAATGCAGGGTCAATGGGTGGCAAGTGGCTACATATTGAATTGTCTCCTGCTATGGCAGATGATGCTGCAAAGTTTGAGGCTGCCTGGAAAGCAATTCCTAAACCAGATCCAATTATTAAGTGAACAACGCAACGTTGTTCTGATCTATATGATATAATATAATCCTTGCAACGGAGGCCGGTGCTAAGCCCCAGTGATGTCAAAGTCACTGGGGCTTTCCCTTTTATTAGCCGCCTTAAAAACTATTACACTCCATTACTATAAATAGTGTCTACCTGGAGGGGTAATAATGCGCATAAAACCACGTAAAGGCGCTTGGATTCTTGGCGTACTTTTTTCATTTGGAATTATTTTTCCGTATAGCTTTAACTCTATTGCCAATGCAGTGAGCGAGCAGGGCGACAAAGTTATTTTTTCTTATAATCCAACAACTATTCATCAAGAAGTGCCAGTTGAAACATCTGGAAAGTCAACACTAAGTGCAACAGTACGAGTAGCAGAGTATGGATATGGAACTGACTCCGTGCTTGTGGGCATAGGCCTTTATGGTGCTGGTGGTGGTGGAATATACTTTCATGATACTGGTTGGGTTTCTGTTTCTTCTGGCGGATATTCAAACGTAACACTTTCTGTTGACGTTTCTGGAGTTGGGCAAAATGCCTGGGACTTAGTGGAAACAGTAAGGCTTACTATTGGTGGAGACGATGGAGAGTTCTGGGGTGGAAACTACGGTCCATCAATAGAGTCGGCTTCTTTAAAGCTTGATGGAACCGAACTCTTGTCAAACGTTGAGTTTTCAAGTGGAAGTCAAAACTGGATTTCGTCCGTTGGATGGCAAGACTGTCATGCAACACAAGGTAACAAGCCATGTGTATCAGCTGCTCCCCCTTCTGGATATCCAGCAGATTTAAATTGGGAGTCAGTTACGTACGGTGATGGTAAGTTTGTAGCAGTAGCTTCATCTGGCACTGGCAATCGTGTCATGACGTCTACCGATGGCACGTACTGGACCTCAAGAGAGTCTGCAAGTGACAGTAACTGGCAATCTGTTCACTATGCAAACGGTTTATTTGTGGCAGTTGGATCAAACGCAATAATGACATCTACTGATGGTATTTCATGGGCTTCAAGAACAGCCCCTGCTGGAGAATGGCAATCAGTAACTAATTGTAGTGGCCTTTTTGTGGCTACTGCAACCTGGGGAACAAACTATGTAATGACTTCTCCTAATGGGATTGATTGGACAGTCAGGACTCCAGCCTATGGCTGGTCTCATGATGCTGTTGCTTGTAGCGCTTCAATTCCAAGGTTTGTATCTATGTCACAGTTTGGTAGGGCTTGGTCTTCGGCGGACGGCATTTCTGGTTGGTCGCAACAAAACCCAGGTGCAATAGTAGACATTAGAACTGTTGTATTTGGTGGAGGAAAGTTTACCTGGCTTGAATACAGCACAAACACTGGCAGTAGATATGGAGCATCTTCTACTAATGGGGTTAACTGGACAGCATATATGGCCCCGGCTAATCAATGGAGACATATAACATATGGTGGGGGAAAGTTTATTGCAGTGGCAGAAGGTGGATCAAATACAAGATCAGCTTACTCTTCTGATGGAATTACCTGGAATCTTGGTTCTGGAGTACCTAGCAATTCGTGGCAGGGTGTAGCTTATGGTGCAGGAAAATATGTTGCTGTAGCTAATTCTGGCACAGATAGTAGGGTAATGGTTTCTTCTGATGGTCAATTATGGAATCAGCTATCGGTTACCACTACAACCACCACTACTACAACAACTACTACAACAACCACTACAACTACTCCAGAAACTACTACAACAGAACCAGAAACCACTACAACAACTGAACCAGTTATTGCACCAGTCCCAATTACCAGTACAACTATCCCCGAAGTTGAAACTACTACTACAACTATTCCAGAAGAACCAGAAACTACTGTTGTAACAACTCCTGAATCTGATACAACTACAGTTTCTACTCCAGAAGTAGATACAAATCCAATAACAGAACAAGAGCCAGAAGATAATACAAATCAAACTATTCCAGAAGTAACTGTTCCAGAAGTTACGCAGGATTCTGCAAATCAAAATGTTGAAGATATATTTAATAATACTGATAACCCAGAAGAACTCGGTAACGCCGTATCTGATGCTATTGCAGATGCAGATAATCCAGCTGAGGTAGCAGCTCTTGTTACATCTCTTCTTGATCAACCATTAAGTACAGAAGAATTTGCAGCAGTTGTTGATTCGGTTTTTTCTGACGATTTGTCAACAGAAGAATTAAGCGCAGCCCTCGATGCTGTATTCTCTGAACCATTGTCTGATGAAAAGTTTGATGAAGTTATTGACGCAGTCTTAGACACTCCACTGACTGATGAGCAATTTGCAAAAGTGGTTGACATACTTGAATCTGATACCGTTACAGAAGAACAGGTTGCGTCGGCAGTTGATAATATCTTAGAGCTTGGATTAACTGAAGATCAGGCAACAGAGCTTGCTACCAGTGAAAAAGTTCTTGAAAGTATTGACGGAGACCAGGCAGCGGATATCTTTGAAGAAATTCCTGTTGGCGACTTAACGGCTGAAGAGGAAGAAGCTCTTGTTGAAGCCGTAACAGATGCACCAGAAGAAGTTAAAAATGCTTTTGAAGAAACTATTGACGTTTATTCAGAAGGCTTAGATGAATATGTTCCAGTTGGTTCAAATATTGACGTTGGAACAAGAAGAAGTCTACTTGCAGCTACAACTGTTCTTTCAACAGTAACAGTAGCAGGTGCTGCAGGTGCTTCTGGTGGTGGCCCCTCTTCTGCTGGCCGATCCCCTAAACCGTCTCCATCTAGTGGTGGCTCAGGTGGTCCAGAGCCAAACAATGCCGCTAGAAAAGAAGAGGAGAAAGAAGAAGATGAAGAAGAATCCCCAGAAATAGAAGGGCCAGAAGGGGATGAAGAAGAAAATAACTTTACTAGAAATAGCATATTTAAATATCAGGAGGGAACAATGAAAAGAACTTTTAGTCCTTTGGGATTTATTAAAAAGTTTGCAAAGGAAACAGCTGCACTAGCTTTTACTATATCAGGTACTGTAATTGTTTTTGCAACTCTTTCTGGGGACACAAGAAAAATCACACTAATAGCCACAAGCGTTGCATTTGCAGTTCATTATCTTAACGCAATGCTTAAAAACGACGAGTGAGGGGAATATAAATGAAATTTATTGGCCGTGTACTAATGGCATTTGGGCTTATATTAGTTGCAGGTTCTTTGCCGTTTAATTCTAATATAAAAGATATTCCTTTAATATCTGGACAAGAGGCTAAAGCTACTACTCGGTGGTGGGCCAATAGTCCTTGACGGAATGGATCCTGTTTGTCACGCTGGAATGGGCGAAAATACTGATCAGTACATTGCTAAAGTTGTAAAGAGTGTTTATGATCAGTCAACAATGCCTGGCAACAGCGGAAAAATTGCAATCCTCGGAACACCTAGTACTGGTTCTGCTGGTGGATGTGGTGGCAGTTGGACAACACTTCTTAGTGCAAAGTTTTTAACACAGTTTACAACTCAGCCAATAGTTGAATTCATATCTACATCTTCAGAATTAACAACGTTCTTCTCCACTGGGATAACTTCTGCACCACCAAGGATGCTATGGATACCAGACGATTGGGGTCGCTCTGGGACAATAAACTCATTGTTTACTAGCAACGCAGAAAAAATTGCTGACTTCGTTAACTCTGGTGGCGGAATTTTTTCTAATTACAATCCATATGGTTGGCTGACTGCTCTTCTTCCAAGTGCGGTATTTAACAACGGTGGTTGTAATGGTGGGCCAGATGCTACGGCAGATGGAACTGCAGATTTTGGTTTGACCAACACAATGGTTGCCGCATGTTGGCATGGATACTTCACCGGTAATGTTGGAACTTTAAAGACACTTGTTGATTATCCATATCCAACTGGCAGCACACGTAAGGCGGTATCAATTGGTGGAGGAAGTGTTAGTCTTCCAAGCTCTTTTACTTTGGCAATTAGTCCTACGAACCCATCGGCTGGAACGCCACTTACAATTACAGCAACAGCCAAAACAATTTCTGGAGTACCACAATCTGGGGTAGTAGTTAGTATGACTGTTAGTAGTGGTCCAGACGCTGGTCAGACATTTACGGCAACTACGGACGCTTCTGGAGTTGCTACGATAACTATAAATACGTCATCAACTGGAACTAATGTTTATACAGCAACAGCAACGGTTAATGGAGTAGTTAAAACAGTATCTACGACAGTCACTTGGAGCCCTGCCCCGACTACAACAGCTCCAGCTACAACTACGACCCAAGCTCCTACGACAACTACAGTGCTACCCACCACTACAGCAGAACCGCCTGCCACCACTACAACAGAGCCACCTACAACAACTGTAGCATTAGCACCTAGTACTGTAGTAGAACAGCCTACCACAACAGTTTCGGGGTCTATAGTCGCTCCAATTGAAACCACTACAACAATCCATGATCACAGCAAACATGATCACGGCTCACTGCCATCAACTGGATCAAACTCATATAGTACTTTAATTATAGGATTTGGCTTAATTTGTTTTGGTTTATATTTAATTCAAAGGAAAAAGTACTTAAACTAATTACTATAGGAGGGTGAAATGAAAACCATAACAAATATCTTATTAAGAATAGTTGCAACTTTCGCAGCATCTGGACTTAGTGTCATAGGCGCTGGGGCGATAGCAGGAGTTCCGTTATGGAAAGCTTGTTTTATGGCTGGAATGGCAGGAGTTGCAACTGTAATAGAGGGTCTTTCAAGAGCATTTTTAGATGACGGAAAGCTTTCTGTGGCAGAAATTAATCAAGTCTTTAATAAGGTAGATAAAAAAGCCGAAAAATAAAAGGACTATTGAATGCCTACACCTAATATTACCAGGGGTCAAATAGCAATTGACCCATTAAATGGTCTTTTGTATTACAGAAACAGCAACGGAACTTTACTTAGTGCTACATTAAATTGGAGACAAGTGCAGGGTTCTAGTTCTATTAACACTAACAATAGTGTAACTATAGATCAAAACTTGATTGTTACAGGAAATTTAACAGTTAACGGAACAACAGTAACTTTAAATACAGAAACTGTAAATATTGAAGACAATATTTTAATATTAAATTCTAATTTTACAGGAGAGCCAACACTCAATGCTGGTATAGAAGTTGAACGTGGTAGTCAAACAAATGTTTCAATTAGGTGGAATGAAGACATTAATAAGTGGCAAGTCACCAATAATGGTACTGATTATTTTGACTTAGCCTCTGGCAATCAAGTTCTTTCAACTACTTCTGATGTTCAATTTAATTCAGTAACCTCAACATTTATTGGAAATATAACTGGTAATGTGACTGGTAATCTTACTGGAAGTATAACTGGTACTGTATCTGATATATCCAATCACGGAATTAATGCTTTAGGCGATGTAAATGCAACGCCTAATTCTGGAGATTTTTTAAAGTGGAATGGTTCTTATTGGATTAACGACTTAATAAATTTAGCTACAGATACTGATGGTGATTACGTTGCAAAACTCGGGGCTGGAACTGGAGTTACAATTACGGCTAACTCTGGAGAAGGCTCTACTCCTTTAATTTCTATTGGACAAGACGTTGCGACTTCGGCAACACCGACATTTTCTAGGGTTATTGCTCCTGTCACAGGTAATGTCACAGGTAATGTCACAGGTGATTTAACAGGAAATGTTACAGGAAATGTAACTGGAAACCTAACTGGAAACGTAACTGGAAATGTTACAGGAAATGTTACAGGAGATGTAACAGGGAATATAAACGGAAACGTAATAGGTCAAGTCTCAGATATATCTAATCACGGCATATCTGATTTGTCTGATGTAACTATTATAGATCCGACTAATGGAGATTTTTTAAGATATAATGGTTCTAACTGGATTAATGATCCAGTTAACTTGACAACAGATACAGTTGGTGAATACGTAGCAAAACTAGCTGCTGGTTCAGGTATAACAATCACCAACAACTCTGGCGAAGGTGCAACTCCAAATATCGCCTTCAGTGGCACCATAGATAGCGTGGCAGATGTTCAAATTACAGCTGCAGTCAATGGTCAAACTTTGATATACGATGGAACTAACTGGGTTAACACCACATTTCCTAGCTCCGAGCCAATTGGTCATGAAAATAAAGCCGACAGCGTTATATCATTTGACGAAGGTTCAAGACAATTCTCTATTTCTCCTGCATCAACTTCTTATACTGTTTGGTGTACAGGAAAAAGATACGTTAAAACAACGACTGAATCAGTAACGATACCAGATACATCTGGTTTATATTATATTTATTTTAACTCTTCTGGTTCACTTGCATATAAGACAACTTACTTTACCTGGGATCAAGATACTCCAACTGCCTATATTTATTGGAATGGAGATGATGATAAGGCGTATTTCTTTGCCGATGAAAGGCATGGCGTCGCCTTAGATTGGCAAACACATGAATACTTACATAGAACTCGTGGCGCAGCAATTGCGAACGGTTTTGGTGCAAGTAATTATGTTTTAGACGGAGACGGATCTTTAGACGCTCATGCAAAAATCGATATAGCTGGCGGTACATTTTTTGACGAAGACCTTCAAGTAGATATCGAGCACTCGCCTACTCCAACTCCGAATACTTGGAAGCAAAGGCTTGAAAACGGAGCATATATACCAGTATTTTACAAACTTAATTCTAGTTGGAAAAAAGACGTTGCCACCCAATATCCTTTTAAGAAAGTTGGAACTAGGTCAACATATAACTTAAACACTTCTGGAACTTGGTCTACTCAAGAAGTCGATAATTCTAAGTATGGTGTAATGTTTATAGTTGCAACCAATAATTTAAATGAACCAATACTTTCTATAATGGGTCAATCGCAATACACAGACCAAGGTTCTGCGGAAGCTTCAAGTTGGGATGATTTAGATTTAACTGGTTTTCCGATTGTAGAATTTAGACCATTATACAAAATAGTTTTTCAAACCGCAACATCATATGCAAACACGGCAAAAACAAAATTTGTTAATTTATTAGATTTAAGAAGAATCATTACACCAGGTGAGGGTATTCCATCATCACCAGTTTCTGATCATGGTAACATGACAGGACTATCTGATGATGACCATACACAGTATTTAAATACTGCGCGACACGACGCACATGATCACTCTACCGCACTTAGCACAGCTTCAATTAACGACTTAGGAGACGTGAGCATTGGTGCTGTAATTGAGGGCCAGGGTTTAATTTGGAGTGGGTCTTCTTGGGTTAATTCACCTATACCATTGAACCTTGATGGTTTGTCTGATGTTGCTATTAGTACCGCAACTCCAAATCAAGTTTTAAAGTTTGATGGATCTAACTGGATCAACTCTGCTCTTCCTCCAGCTCCATCAACATCAACATATACAGAAACAATAGGTGATGGATCTTCAAGTTCAATAACAATTACCCATAATCTTGGAACAAGGGATGTTTTTGTAACAGCAAGAAGTGCCACAAGTCCATACGAGTCTTACTATTTAGACTGGGAAGCTACAAGTGTAAATGCAATAACTTTATTATTTGCATCTCCACCACCTAACAACTCTTTAAATGTTAAAGTATTCTTTTAATCTTGAGGGATTAAAATATTAAAACAGAAAGGATTGGTTGAGGCCAATGCCAAATTTTTATAATCTTCTACGTGCAAGAAAATTTACCACTGCAGCTGACACCGCTGTAGAAATTGCACCATATGATAGCGCAACGCCAAACTTTGTAATTGAAGCTGGTGGAAAATTAAAGTGGTCTTCTGGTTCAGCAACCGCAGATACAACTCTTTATAGATCATCTGCAAACGTTTTAAGAACAGATGATAGTTTTGATATAGCTTCAGGTCAAACTTATAAAATAGATGGCACTGACGTTTTAACTGCAACAACACTTGGTTCTGCAGTAACGAATTCATCACTTACTACATTGGGCCAAATAAGTAGCCTTCAAGCAACTACCCCAACGTTTAGTGGTCAGGCAACTTTTTCTGGACCAACAACAATTAACAACACACTAACACTTCAACAGTCGCTTGAAAAAACTAATCCAATAGGAAATATAAC
>Ga0222712_10000505_pt1 | contig 51059 bp, 44 predicted proteins | sample C33_657DmetaG_FD_165043 | JGI IMG/M metagenome (GOLD analysis project Ga0222712, IMG submission 165043) | Estuarine water microbial communities from San Francisco Bay, California, United States - C33_657D | ecosystem: Environmental > Aquatic > Marine > Unclassified | place: USA: California... | reverse complement strand
ACTGAAAATTATTTGTATTTTCTCTACAATATTTCACTATAGATAGTTTGTTTATAGGAAACATATAATTATTTTAAAATTTGTTTATTAATGTGCCAAAAGCACGTAATATTTTCCTTTTTGGCACAACATAAAACATGTTCGTTGCATTGTTCTTTACCAAATAATTATTTTGCCATCCCACTCAATCGGGTGGCAGGATTTTATACTAGCATTACTATTTAGATTTTGCATATTTCGCCCCAAATATTTTGTAAATTCTGAACGAAAAAAAATAAAAAAGAAACTTCAAATATTTGAAAATAAGATAGTTGAATAACTTAAATTACATCTAAGTAAGATTTAAAACTTATTTTAAGCTATAATTGGTATTAATTTTAAAGATTCTTTGTACATTTACATATTGTTAAAAGATAAACCCAATTATTTATGGGTTAAATAGCAATAAAATGTAATGGTAAAAAGCACCTATATATCCGTAAATATTACACCATCCCAAAGGGATGTGTTATTGCTGTTGAATGAAAATGAGATAGATATATTTTCTCTTGATGATTTAAAGGAACTGGTAAGCGATTCGTTAGAAGATAGCAATGAAATTATTGAGAACTTAGTACATAAAAAAATATTTTCCCGAATTGAAAGAGGTAAATATTGCCGAACGAATTTTAGAGATGAAAAGGTAATAGGCTGTTTTTTGGTGCCCGATGGTGTTATTGGGTATTGGTCTGCTTTAAATTTACATGGTTTAACGGAGCAATTCTCGAATACTATTTTTATTCAAACTACCCATTTAAAAAAGAGTAAAACGGTGTTTGGAGTACAGTATCAATTTGTAAAAATAAAAGAAACAAAGAGAGTTGGAGTAATCACGGAAGGTTTTGGGAACTATAAATACAAAATAACAGACAAAGAAAAAACATTGGTAGATTGTTTTGATCTTCCTCTATATTCGGGAGGATATGCGGAATTAATTCGTGCTTTTAGTAAAGCTGAAATGGATCAAGATAAAATGATTGAATACTGCAAATCTATTGGTAATATAGCAGTTATTAAAAGGTTAGCTTTTTTGGCAGAGCTACTAAAAAAACCAAAGATGAATCGTTTTTTGAAGTATGCAAAAGGAGAAGTAAATGCACGTTATGTATTACTAGATCCATTAGGTAAAGAAGAAGGAAGCTTTAATAATAGTTGGAAACTGAGATTAAATATTACAGAAGATGAACTATTAGATATTTGTAATAAGCAATATTAAATGATCCTTAAAAAAGAAATAGAAAGCATAGCTGAAGCACAAAACGTTTTAAAATCAACGATTGATAAAGACTGGGTATTAGGTCATTTTATAGATGGCATATATTCCATTCCCGAATTAAAAGAAGTACTTATATTTAAAGGAGGTACTTGTTTAAGAAAATGTTATTTCCCAAACTATCGTTTTTCTGAAGACTTAGATTTTACTTCTACCGATGCTACATTTGAGCTAACTGAAAAAATGTTGAACCAGGTAGTTCAAGTAATCACTAATAATACAGAAATACCATTGCATATTGAGGAACTAAAACCCCTTAAACACAATGATAAGTTAACAGGATATAAAGCGATAATTAAATTTTGGGGTGCTGATCACCCTAGAAATCAAGCGCCACCTCTACCAGAAAGATGGACAACAAGTGTTAAGATAGAGATTATTCTCTATGAGCTGATGGTATTTCCTACAGAAACCACACAAGTACATCACCCTTACTCGGATCAACTTTCACAAAATCCTTTGGAAATACCATGTTACGCTATTGAAGAGGTGTTGTCGGAGAAATTTAGAGCACTCATTCAGCGTTCATATACCGCTCCAAGAGATTTTTATGATATTTGGTATTTAGCCAACCATGTTAAGGAAATTAATTGGCAAAAAGTAAAACTTGCTTTCTTTGAAAAAATGAAATACAAAGGAATTGAGTTTAACACTATTGAACAAATGATTAATGTAGATAATGATAAACTGTTAAAAGCTGCATGGCAAAATAGTTTAGGGCATCAAATATCTAAAGTGTTGCTTCCCGATTACGAAATGGTAAAAAAGGACATAGTTGAGTTGCTTAATAAAGTTTTTAACTAAATACTTAATCAAGAGTAATAGAATTTTAGGTGATGTTAAAATGCATTCCGCTGTTCGGGCTGTCAGCTTGCGCATCCCGCACTGCATAAAAACGGGTTTAAAGCCCGGCCTTCAGCAAATTCTCATTGATTTACTGCAACGAACGAGGGAACTTACCTCTTTAATTGGATTCAAAAAGCCTATGCATGGTAAGGGCATTAGAAACAATTGCTTTACCGTATTGATTTACTTTTACTCCCTACGTGGTAATAATGGCAGTATAGATACTTTTGTTGGTTTTAGTAGTTTAAAAACGTTTGCTACTGCTACAACAAGCATTGATGCCAATGGGAATTTTCAACTTGCTTATTCCAACTCTGATTTCGTGATTAGTCAAAATTAGCGTATAAAAATCTCGTATATATTTTCATCATACTGAAAATTATTTGTATTTTCTCTAAAATATTTCACTATAGATAGTTTGTTTATAGGAAACATATAATTATTTTAAAATTTGTTTATTAATGTGCCAAAAGCACGTAATATTTTCCTTTTTGGCACAACATAAAACATGTTCGTTGCATTGTTCTTTACCAAATAATTATTTTGCCAATATATTTGGCACTACAATCCTGCTGTGCAATTGTTCGTAATTACAATCAATAGTTGTATATATGTATGTAATAATGAACAAATTAGGAGTAAAAAATACCTTATACTTTAAAATTAATTCAAATAATGTTCGTTATTACAATCAATAATTGTATATTTGTACAAAATTACGAACAAATGGCCAGCAAAAAACAAATACTCTCTCCCAAATACAATTCTATTTTGGAAACATTAGGCGAGAATCTGAAGTTGGCAAGAAAACGCAGGAACTTAACCACTATTCAAGTGGCAGAAAGAGCAGATATTGCCAGGTCAACCTTATATGAAATAGAAAAGGGTAGTCCTAAAGTAGCCATGGGAGCCTATTTTAATGTACTTAAAACCCTTGGCTTACACAACGATTTTTTAAAACTTGCCTCCGATGACGAATTAGGGCGTAAACTCCAAGATATTAAACTCCTTTAAATTGTTACAACAATGACAACTCATAAAACCGACATATTTGTGTATGCACATTGGTTAGGAATGACTGAAGCTAAACGCATTGGAATTTTATCAGCCCATCAAGGCAAAGGGAGAAAATCATTTAGTTTTAAGTATCAAAAAGACTGGTTAACATCGAATCAAGCTTTTTTACTGGATCCTGATATTCAACATTATTCAGGACCGCAATTTCCTGTTTCAAAAGAAAACTTCGGTATTTTCCTTGACAGTATGCCGGATACATGGGGGAGAACTTTACTCAAAAGAAGAGCGCATTCTCTGGCTAAAAAGCAAGGAAAATCGCCATCAAATTTATACGAAATAGATTTTTTGTTGGGTGTTTATGATGAAAGTAGAATGGGTGCTTTGAGATTTAAATTGGATCTTCAGGGTGATTTTTTAGATAATTCAGAACATAGTCCTACTCCGCCATGGGCATCAGTGGGGCAACTCCAACATGCGGTCGACTGCATAGAAAGCGATCAAGACAATGATGAAGTACAAAAATGGTTAGCACAATTGATTGCGCCAGGTTCATCATTAGGAGGAGCCAGGCCAAAAGCCAATATACTAGACGAGCATAAACACTTATGGATTGCCAAATTTCCTTCGAAAAACGACACCATAGATAAAGCCGCTTGGGAATATGTAAGCTATCAATTGGCATTAAAATCGGGGATTAACATGTCTGAGTCTAAAATAGGTAAGGTGTCTGGGAAGTACCATACATTTTTCACCAAACGCTTTGACAGGATAAAAAGTGAACGCCTTCATTTTGCCTCTGCTATGACCCTAACTGGAAATAATGAAGATATACTCCGAAATACAACAGCAAGTTACCTCGACATAGCAGAAGTAATTCAACAGTATGGTGCCAATGTTAAAGAAGATTTAGCCCAATTGTGGAAACGGATTGTATTTAATATTTTAATTTCAAATACAGATGACCATTTAAGAAACCATGGTTTCATTCTTAGTGATAAAGGATGGTTGCTTTCTCCTGCTTATGACATCAACCCATCTATAGATAAAAACGGTTTATCTTTAAATATAGATATGGACAATAATGATTTGGATATAGAACTTGCTAAAAGTGTTGGGGAATATTTTAGATTAAATAATATCGCCATGAATAAGAGTATTGAAGAAGTAAAAGTAGCTGTAAAGCAGTGGAAAATTCTAGCTAAGGAAATTGGAATTTCAAAATTTGAACAAGAAATAATGAGCGGAGCATTCAAAAGCTAAATATCAGATTTAAGAATTTATACTTTGTACTCTGAGTGAGTTTATACTGTTCTTGTTGTTGTAATGGGAAGTAAAGCAAACAGAATCTCGAAAAATAAAAGAATAAATAAGAAACATGAAAATTAAAATTACTATAGTCATTCTAATGATGCTTTCCTCACTAGCGAGTATGGCGCAAGTGGGAATAGGAACTACTACGCCCAATGCTAATGCATGCTTTACTCGCGGATGACCACCGCAGAGCGCTGCCATTTCCCGCCCAGCCACAAGCTGATTCATTTTTAAATTTTAGTTGATAGACCGATACTAGCGGGCATAATCTAGGTAGACAGGGCTGCTCCTCATCCGCCAGCGGCAGGCGCTGATAGTCAGAAATCACGCTATTCCTGAGAACCTGTAAAGATCAAAGTGTCGTGTGCAGTATTCTCTGCCTTGTTTTGTGGCAAAAAAGTACACTACCATATTGTTTCATCTGTTAAACTAAGTATAGGAGAGACTCAGCAGGAAGAAAAACTGCTCTATTTCTTCTGAAGTTTGATAGTTTTTGAATACTCCCCACTGATTACATTCAGTAGATAATTGCCTGTGAGGATGTTTTCCAAATCTAAATCTATCGACGTAGCACTAGAGTCTAGAATTTTGTGCTTTCGGATCCTTTTACCTGAAAAGTCTATTATCTCTATTTGTGCAGGAGTGGTCAAATTGATTAAATCAAGGTGGATATATCTTTCAAAAGATGTCGGATAGGCTATTACATCGGGCTGTGCTTCTTCACTTTTGAAAAATATACTTCTAATAGGCAGTGTTTTTGAACTACCCTCCATGTCGATTTGAAGGAGACGATAATAATTGTGACCATAACTGCAGTCATAGTCTATCTCCAGATAGGAAGTGGTAGACGCTGTTGTACCTGCGCCATTTACCCATTTCCAATCTGTGAAATGGATGGCATCACGACTCTTCTGAATCTGGAATCCTTTATTCTCTTTTTCAGAAGCTGTCGTCCATTCTAGCTTAGCAGAAAGATGATCGTTTCTCCTTATCTGAAAGGATATCAGTTCAACAGGAAGTGGAGTGAGGTTCGCACTGAAAAATGACTTTGACCAAAAGCCCACATTGGTCATATTATCATTTGTAGTTGTAGTTGCTCCGGAAATCGCAGTACCTGTGGTAATCGTTCCAGACGCAGTATGACTTCCGGTATTCGTACTCGAAGGCTTATAATTAGCCCAAAGCGTTTTTGAAAAAGTATCCCCGGCGGTATTATTAGTTGTACCTACGAAGTAGGTATTAAAATGCATAGATTTTCCGGCAGTAAACGAAGACCCTTCTGTACTATTTTGATGCTGCAGTTTTAAGATCGCATTCGTACCTCCAGCAGTTGCTTCTAGAATATGCCATGTTTTATTGACGGAGTTCAATACCTGCGGATTGCCATTTGTCGCATTTTTATACGCGCTATCAAATACCCGCATGCGATAATTATCCGCAGTGCCATTATTTAGCATGGAAGCGGGGGTATATGAACTGATAGAGGTTCCAATAGGAAAAACAACCGTAGATGCACCTATAGCATCTCGTTTCAGAGAGCCTTTTGTCGTATCCGTAGGCAACGCATTTGTGACGAAATATTTATTCTCATCATAACCAGTAATTACCCCATTACTCCCGTTGCCTAGATTGAGGTCGTTTTTATTTAAAATGATTTTCCCGGACACAAAATTGACACTATCCTGCACATCGGTATCCGTTCCCGTCAGGTGAAGGTTATTTCCATTATTGATCTCAATAGATGGGAAAAATCCTGTCGGAGAGTTCGTATTGATGAATTGTGTGTTGGATCCATTGAATTTAACTATAGCCTTTCCAGAGAGTATTCCCGCGTTCTGGTTTGCCCAGTAATTTCCTTTCATATTGAAATCTGCGCCATAAGAGCCTGCAAATCGGATGGCACCTCTATTTATAAGCGTATCTAAGATTCCTACGCTCGAGGTGCTTCCAAAATACATTTCGGCACCACTATTAATAAATAAAATCTGAGATTCTAGTTTAAATATAAATACAGAAACAAAAAACAAAAGCGTGTACTTTTTAATATAATTTTTATTTATGTAAATTTAAACTTTGTTTGTACAATTACAAATGTAATCTAAGTTCTTTAAACTAGCCGACTTATTATTTAAACCATCTTGATGATTTCACTCCGGTTTTCCTGCTCGAAAGCAAAGCAGCTAGCGAGTGGTTCCGTTTTCCCGACTTCCGAAAACAATTGTCAGAACAGTTATATTTGAAATTGTATTTGAAATGCTGCGGGATTATACAGCAGCTGCAACAAGAAAACAAAATCAATGACGAAGCTAGCGCGGCAGAAATGGATTTTTTTATAATTGCTGCAGAATAAATCGCTCTGTTTTAATCACGATTCTTTCCATTATTTTATATCCATTCATTTGAAATAACCACCATAGCAGAGCCGCTAGAAGTCCAATAAGGATAAACCATAGTATCCAACGCCAACCTCCTTTGCTAGCCTCTTTATATTCTTCGTCTAGGATAGGTTCTGGTTTAGTTTTCTCTTCAGTGTTTTCCGCATCAGAATATAGGAAATCTGATGCTTCTTTCCTGTCTAATGCATGTTCTGCTGCCTTATCTGTATCCATAGTATCTGTGACTAAATTCTCTGTATTATTTTCAGAGTTATTCACTTCAGATTCTTCGATGCATATAGGAAAAGGAAGTTCTTCATCTATCTCTATTTTTGATACTTCTTCTGGCATAATCAGCGGTGGCGCCTCTGTATTATTGATCTGTTTTTGAAAAGCATCTAAGAGTGGACTACTCATTATTTTTTTACCTATCTCTTCATGGATTGGTGTTTTGACTTCTTCTAACTTATGCACTTCTTCGACTATTGCGGTTTCAAATGACGAAGTATTTTTATTTTCCAATTCAGCGCTAACCTCAAGGGCAGTTTTTGATGCATTGGCATCTACTTCGTTTATGAGTTTTAGTGCCATAAAAGTCTCAATCTCTTCTCTCATAGGATAACTGCGCGCTATCTCTTTATTACTTCCCGATACCAGATATAGAAAGTACGCTCCATGGGCAGATGTAGTTCTATAATTATTTTTATCGCTGCCATTTTTTATGACGGATAGCATATTGTTGTCGCGAGCGGGAGCATTTTCGTATCCTTCGCTTCTCAGGAAAACTTTTCCATGTTTTATCCATGCAAAATAGAATGAACCATTTTCATGTTTAAACGATATAAATTCTGGGTATTTTACGGATTTAGAATCTTTGATTCTTTCTTCGTATTCTCTTACTGCTAGATAGTTATCTTCCATAAAAAAATTTTGCTAGGCAAAGATACGGGGGAAGATAGATAATTAGAAAGTTTATGTCTATAGTGTTAAAGAGGAAGGTATATTAGCCAAAAAAGTCTTTCATTTTACTAAAAAATCCGTCTTTTGATTTAGCGTTGACATCAGGATTGAAGTTGGAAGAATTTACTAGATTTTCCATAGCCTTTTTTTCTTCTTTCGATAGATGCTGAGGAGTCCATGCATTAATCACTATGAGTTGATCACCTTTCCCGTAGCCATTGACATCAGGAATGCCTTTGCCACTGAGTCTCAAGATTTTTCCAGCGTGGGTGCCTGCTTTAATATTGATTTTGACATAGCCATCTATGGTTGGCACTACTATATCTGCTCCTAGTGCTAGGTTAGCAAAATTGATATTAAGATTATAGATGATGTTTTTATCATCACGGATAAATGTAGCATGTTCTATTTCCTCTATTTGTACTATGAGGTCTCCTCGACTACCCCCGTTTTCTCCTTGATTCCCTTCTCCTCGAAGACTTAGGCTCATACCTTGCTGCACGCCAGCAGGAATATTGATATCTAAGGCGTCTTTACTTGTGGTGACACCTTTTCCATTGCATTCCTTGCATGGTTTGAGTATGACGTCGCCCTTGCCTTCGCAGGTAGGACAGACGGTTTCTGTTTGGAATTGACCGAGAAAAGTAGATTGCACCTTTCGTATGACTCCAGAGCCATTGCATCGTTTGCAGTTTTCTTTGGCATTGGCCTCACTGGCAGCTCCAGAGCCACTGCATGGTTTGCAATTGGTCTTGCGTGGAATATTAACTTTTTTTGTTACTCCTTTGGCTATTTCTTCTAGTGTGAGTTTTGTGGTGATGCGAATGCTTGAGCCTTTATTGCTTCTAGTTCCTCCGTGTGCTGATCCTCCGAAGAAGCCTTCAAATCCGCCACCGCTGCCACCAAAAACATCGCCAAAATTGCGGAAAATATCTTCCATATTCATGCCTCCATTGAATCCACCACCACCGAATCCGCCATTTCCATCAAAGGCTTGATGACCGAACTGATCGTATTTTTGCTTTTTTTCTGCTGTGCCTAGGACATCATATGCTTCCGCCGCTTCCTTAAATTTTTCTTCCGCCGCTTTATCTCCTTGATTTCTATCTGGGTGGTATTTAATGGCCAACTTTCTATACGCATCTTTTATTTCCTTTTCAGTGGCGCCTTTACTTAAACCTAATACTTCGTAATAATCTCTTTTTGACATAATTCAGTTTGTTCAGTTAATAGTGGTCAGTAGTCAGTAGTCAGTGGTCAGTTTGTTCAGTAGTTAGTATCAATCATTTTATCAATTACTTCCCTACTACTACTTTAGCAAATCGTATGACTTTTTCATACATCATGTAGCCACTTTCTATCTCGTCTATCACCTTGCCTTTTTGGCTATCATCTGTGACGGGTATTTCTGTGATGGCTTCATGTTTTTCTACATCGAAATCACAACCTTTTGCCTCGATTTTCTTCACGCCTTTCTTTTCGATAGACTTGTTTAATTTGTCATAGATAAGGCGCACGCCTTCTTTCACTGCTGACAAATCTTCAGAATCTTCAAATGATTTGAGGGCTCGTTCAAAATCATCATTTACCGAAATCATTTCTAGAATAATATCTTTCCCTGCTATAGCATAGAATTCTCTCTGCTCCTTAGCTACTCTTTTTTTATAATTATCGAATTCTGCAAAGAGCCTTAGAAATTTGTCCTTCTGCTCAGTTAGCTGATTTTCAAGTGAGTTTTCTGTTACATCGCTATCTAATGGTGCTTGTGGAGTTTCTATTTCCACTGGCCCCTCTTGCGTAGTTTCTTGTTCTTCTATGTTTGTTTTTTCGTTATCTTCCATTAGATTTAATTTTTCTATACAGACTATATATCAAAATGCCTTCCAAGTAGCTAGATTTAGACATTTTGTCAGAAAAAAACATATTATTAAGGATTGACTTGAATACTGAATTTCCTCTCGACAGGCAATAGGGGATTAGTTATGAGTTTATTTCTAACGTCTATCAATTCTAGTTTTACAGTATGGTCTCCCATGGTTAAGCCTTCTATGAGGTATGGACACCATTTGTCGACAGTAAAAATATGTTTATTGTCTATCGTTACCCTCACCTTATTGCCATAAGGGGAAATACGAGTGTTGACTAGGTAGAAGTCTAATAAAATGTTTTTTACATCTTCGCCTGCATAGATTCCCTTGGGTCTAGAATAGAAAAGATATGGCTGTTTTAGATTGAATTTTTTAGTCGGCTTTCCGAGATCTATTTGTTGGAGTTTAAATGCTTTTGGGTGTTTGATACTCTGATGATGCGATCTAGATAGAAAGGAGAGAGCTAGATGAGACCCACTATCCTCTTTAATTAGATAGGTGGGGTTGTAAATAGCCGCATAGGGCTTATTGTCTATTATGACATGTATGTGTTGTCCGTCCTTGGAGTTTGCACAGATACCAGTGAGATTATTTTTCGAGTTAGCTTTGAGTACATAGTTTTTGATTTGATAAATTAGCTTAGGGCTATCGAGCTGGGTTTTATCGAATCTAGCTTGGGGGAGCTCTGCTTTAGAATGTTCATTAGATTCTTTGACAGCAGTCACCTTTATACCGCCAGAGTTGTAGACTGATCCTGCAGGCGCAGCACTGAGGAGACATAGGCCCAGACTATATAGAGCGCATTGTTTTAATGAGATCATAAAAAAAGATTTTAAAAGAAAAAAGCTGAAATGATATTTAATTCATTTCAGCTTTTTAGATTATTTAGCTACGTTGACAGCTCGTTTTTCACGAATGACGGTCACTTTTATCTGACCAGGATAGGTCATATCATTTTGTATTTTCTGTGCTATCTCGAATGATAAATCCTCTGATTCTTTGTCATTGATTTTATCGCTCTCTACTATGACTCTAAGCTCTCTTCCTGCTTGAATAGCATAAGCCTTCTCTACACCTTTATAGCTTCCTGCTATCTGCTCTAATTCTGTGATTCGCTTCATATAGCTCTCCATGACTTCTCTTCTAGCGCCTGGTCTAGCACCAGATATAGAGTCACATGCCTGTATGATAGGAGAAATCATAAATTTCATTTCTATTTCGTCGTGGTGGGCACCTACGGCATTGCATACAGCAGGATGTTCGCCATATTTCTCACATATCTTCATACCTAAAAGAGCATGAGATAATTCAGATTCTTCATCTGGAACTTTTCCTATATCATGTAGAAGTCCAGCACGTTTTGCTAGCTTTGGATTTAAGCCAAGTTCTGCTGCCATGGTAGCACAAAGATTAGCTACTTCACGAGAGTGCATTAATAGATTCTGCCCATAACTGGAGCGGAATCGCATTCTCCCAATATATCTTATCAGTTCAGGGTGCATACCTTGAATATTCAAATCTAGAATAGTACGTTCTCCTATTTCTATGATATGGTCTTCTAATTGTTTTTGCGTTTTCAATACGACTTCTTCGATTCTAGCTGGGTGAATACGGCCGTCGGCTACCAGGCGCTGAAGAGATAATCTAGCGACCTCTCTGCGGATAGGATCGTAGCCAGAAATAATAATAGCTTCTGGCGTATCATCTACTACCAATTCGCATCCTGTCGCTGCTTCTATCGCTCGAATATTTCTACCTTCTCTTCCTATGATCTGACCTTTCTGGTCATCGCTATCTAGATTGAATACAGAGACAGTATTTTCTATAGCATACTCAGAGGCTGTTCTCTGTATGGTTTGGATTACGATTTTTTTAGCATCTTTATTTGCTTTATTCATAGCCTCATCATAGACTACTTTAGCTTGCTTTAAGGCTTCACCTTCTGCCTTGGCTCGCACGCTTTCTATCAATTGACTTTTAGCATCCTCTCGAGTCATGCCCGATATTTTTTCTAATTCTTGTTGAAAGGTCTGGTATTGCTTATCTACTTCTACTTGCTTCTTTTCTAAGGTTTCTAGGGATTTGGCTAGTTGAGATTTTTCATTTTCTAATTCTTTCTCTTTTCTTGACTGTTGTTCTATTTTTTGAGAAAGTTGAGATTGTCTATTTTTAAAATCTGCTTCTTTTTGAATCAACTTAGATTCTCTATCACGTGTACTTCTTTCAAACTCAGCGCTCAGCTTCAACTTTTCTTCTTTGGCTTCAATTACCTGATTCTTCTTGATGTTTTCAGCTTCTTTTTTAGCATTTTCTACTATTCGTAATGCTTCTTTTTTACTATCTTCTTCGAGCTTTGTTACGTCGGCAGACACGCTTTTTTTGCCGAAAATAAATCCGGAGATTAGGCTTATCAGTCCTATGGCTCCACCTAATGCTGCTAATAAAATGGGATTTTCCATGATTCTATCTTGTGTTTATATATTAATTTAAAAAAATTAAATCAATACAACCTGATAAGAATAGACTAGTTTTCTAGTGCAGTATGGAGAAGACCTTCAATCTTTTCGATTTCAGGCTCTATGGTAATGTCAGAGACAGGACTAGCTGTATTTTGACTATTTTGTTGAGCGTATAATTGCAATATACACATGGCTAAATAGTCTTGGTTGTCCTTCGCATCATAGGCAGACTTTAGCTGTTCTATCCTGTGATTGACGGATTTGACTATACTAAGTATCTTTTCCTCATCTTGTTTAAAGATTTTGAGGGGATACGTTCTATTAGCTATGACCACCTCTCGATGGACTCTCTCCTGCTGACTCATAATTTCTCTATCTGCGCTATACAGTTATCTATTTCAGATATATAATGATCTATTTGAGCTTTAATTTGTTCTTTTGTTAAATTCTCAGCCGCTAAGGTATTGAATTTTAGGTTATTTAGGTTAGTTTCTTTTTCTACTAGTAGCTTTTCTAGGTCATTTTTCAGCCTATTCTGCACATCTCTAGACAGTTCTATATCGGATTTTAACTTTTCATTCTCTGCTTTTAACTCTTTGATAAGAGTCACAAGTTTCTGAATTTTCTCATAAATAGATTCTAGACGTGCTTGCATATTATTTGATTGTAGATTATTAGAACTTAGATATTAGAATTTTACTGAGATAAAGAAGGTCATTTAGCCTCGCAAAATATTTAAACTTTTCACTTTAGACTTGTAATTTATAATTATCCCGCCTCCGCTTCTACTTCCATCACTTCTGGTACCATACGCTTGAGCAGACCTTCTATGCCAGACTTTAAGGTTATTTGTGAGGAAGGACAACCACTGCACGAACCTTGCATTTTTAGCTTGACTAGTCCATTTTCAAATGAGTGAAAGGCAATAAATCCTCCATCTTTCTCTACGGCAGGTTTTACATATTTTTCTAATAAATCCTTGATTTTACCTTCGATTGTATCTTCTTGTAGTTCCATTTTTTCAGCTATCTCTCGGTCTAAGAATGATTTAGTTACGAGATCTAGATTATTTTCAATATACATTTTGATATAATCTCTGGCTTCATTCATGAACTCATACCAGTCATTGGGACTATTCTTGGTTAGGGTGATGAAATTGTTGGAGACAAATACTCCCGAAATCCAATCAAATTTTTCAAAAAGACTTGCAGCTAATGGAAACTCGGAGGTGTCTTCTCCCAATCTTCGGTCAATGATAATATTAGGGAGTAATAGTTTACTCGTGACTAATTTTAGGCTATCAGGGTTCGGCGTTTGTTCAAAATAGATTTCTAAAGGTTTGCTCATTGGATTTTATTTTCTTATTTTACCATTTATAATTAGCTTTTTTTGGTTTAATGCCGACATACATTGACTTATGGTTAAATTTAAATGGTCTATTCTATAATGTATCTTCTGTATTACAACACTATTTTTAATCAATTAATTTCGTTCAAGGTTCTTTAAATTAATTTTTGGCAACGGGTTTTCTCGCATAGATTTTTGTCTAGCTCTCATATGGTATATGTCTAAGGCATTTGTAATGGCATTATGCATTGAATTAGAGTCTACAGCATCAGTCCCTACTATATCTAAGGCCACACCGTGGTCTGGAGAGGTTCTTACATAAGGAAGATTAGCTGTAAAGTTAACGCCATCCCAGCCTGAGATGTATTTAAAGGGGATCAATGCTTGGTCATGATACATCGCAAGAATACCATCGAAGTTTGGAAATTTAGCACTACCAAAAAAACTGTCTGCTGAAAAAGGACCTTGTACAATAATTTTTTCATCTTCAGCCTTCTTTATGGCAGGACTGATTTTTTCTATTTCATCTTTACCTATCTTTCCATTTTCCCCTCCATGTGGATTGAGGGCTAGTATCGCTATTTTAGGTCTTTGACAACCAAAATCCATGGTAAGTGATTGATTGAATAATTTTATTTTTTCATATATTAATTGCGTTGTCAGCGTTTTTGATACATCCTCTAATGGTATATGCTGAGTAACCATAGCAACTCGCAGTGCATCTGCATTCATAATCATCAGAGTATCTTTTGTATTCGCTTTCTGAGCCAAATACTCGGTGTGACCTGAAAATGGTGGATTGGTGGTAATAAAGGCCTTATTAACTGGTCCCGTCACTAGGATATCAATTTTATTCTGCTGCAGGAAAAAAAGTGCATCATTGATAAATCGCAAACTCAAAGAACCTGAAAATTCATTAGAGACGCCCATATTTACTTCTACCGGTTTGTCAGCGCACTCTATAAGTGTCGGCAGCTTAGCGTGCAGTTTGAACTCACTTTGCTTCTGTAAAACATGAAAATTTGTTTTGATATTCGGAAGTGTCTTTTTATAAAACTGTACGACACTTTCTGAGCCGAAAACAACTATCTGACAATGTTTAAAGATTCTTTCATCTTCCAAGGCTTTAAGGATGACCTGCGGCCCGACGCCATTGACATCGCCCATAGTTATACCTATTACAGGTCTCTTTTTATCCTCTAAAGACATTTAAATTTTTGATTTTAAAAACTGATATAATAATCGGACCCCGTAACCTGTGCCACCTTTAGTCTTATAGTGCTCCGGGGATGTGAGGAACGAAGGACCAGCAATATCTAGGTGTATCCATGGGTAATCTGTAAAGCGAGCTAAGAATTTTCCAGCTGTAATACATCCACCTTCTCTTCCACCTATATTTTTTATGTCAGCTATATCAGATTTTATGAGATCGTCATATTCGTCCCAGAATGGCATTTCTGCAACTCGCTCATGCGTATCATAGCCTACTGCCGACAATTGATTTTTGACATCTTGTGGAGCAGAACCCATAATTGCTGCACCGTATTGACCTATAGCCATGACTTGTGCACCAGTAAGTGTAGCCAAGTCAAGGACTAATTCTGGGTTATATTTTTTAGCATAGTCTAGCGCATCGCCTAGTATTAGTCTTCCTTCTGCATCGGTATTGAGAACTTCTACCGTAATACCACCTCTCAAAGTGATGACATCCCCAGGGGTATAAGCCATTTCTCCAGGTCTATTATCTGTAGCAGGGATTAAACCTACCACATGTATGGGTAGATTATTTTTAGCTATCGCATAAATAGCTCCCACTACAGCAGCTGCACCTGCCATGTCAGACTTCATAGAATCCATACTGCCAGCAGTAGGCTTGAGGGATAGACCACCAGTATCATATACAACACCTTTTCCTACCAGGACATAAGGCTTTTTATTCTTGGCATTTTTAGGTTTATGCTCCAAAATGGTAAACGTAGGGGGCAACTGAGATCCAGAATTGACGGCCAATAAACCACCCATTTTTTCTTTCATTATTTCTTTTTTATCTAAAACCTTGACAGAGAAGTTAGCCGCTTTGCCTAGTTTTTTAATTTCTTGACTAAGGCGCTCAGCAGTCAAAGTTATGACAGGCTCATTTACTAAAGTTCTAGCAAAATATACACCAGTAAGAACTTCATTTAGCTCCGTGAATTCAGCAGCTTTAATCCGTGTATCATCTATTGTCAATTTTTTGAGATAGCTTTTTGTTTTCACTGATTTATAGGTCAGGAACTGATAGTTAGATAAGACAATCCCTTCAGCGAGACATAAACTAAGGCTGTGTTCCGATAAATAAGATGTGATACATAGATTTTCTATCTGAAACTTTTTTGTCTCTTTGAAGAGTGTTGCGCCTTTGCGTCTGCATTCTTCTTTTGATTTAGCCATGCTATCCTTAGCTAGTTTGTCTATCTGCACCACGATTTTGGTCTCCTTTTCTGAACGAAGTATAGCTATTCCACCATTTTCAGATGATTTTTTTAACTCAGCTAATTCCCATGGAGTAAATCCCATTTTAGCATTGGCACTCTTTTTTTCTAGAATATAGACCTTTTCTTTAGCCGCAGCTATTTTCCCTGCGCCGATATGGATTGGTTTTGAATCTAACATAAATTATATTTAATATGGATAAGGTTTATGAATTTAGGTATAAATTTGCAAAGCTAATAAATTATAGAATAATAAAGTTCTTAATATCCTTAAAATCGCAATACATTGGAGTTAAAAAAGGCACTCGGGCAGCATTTTCTGGTAGATCAGACTATTTTGACCAGTATCGTAGCGGCTGTTCAAGCATTGACTCCATTAGAAACTGTTCTAGAGGTAGGCCCGGGCATGGGCGCTCTAACTCAGCGTCTATTGGCCTTGGATATCACGGATTATCGATTGATAGAAAAAGACGACAGATTTGTTATAGAATTGCCAAAAAAATTTCCCAAACTAGAAGATAAGATTTATCACCAAGATGTACTAACTTTTGATTTTAAGACTAGTATAGGTAAGCAAGTCAGTATAGTAGGTAATTATCCATACAATATCTCCAATCTCATCATGTTCTGGATTATAGAAAACTCGGAATACGTGGTGAATAGTGTAGGAATGTTTCAAAAAGAAGTAGCTAAGCGCATTGCCTCAAAGCATGGCACCAAAGAATATGGAATACTGAGTGTCTTAACTCAAGCGCTTTATGAAGTAAATTACTTATTCGACATCCCTGCGGACGCATTTGATCCACCCCCTAAAGTGATTTCAGGTGTGATATCTTTGCAGCGACGACCAGCGCCTCTGGCTGAATACACTCCATTGAAAAAACTAGTAAAAGCTGCGTTTAATCAGCGGAGGAAAATGCTTAGCAACTCTCTTAAAGGTCTGCAGTTTAAGAATACTGCCCGCTACGAGCTTTTTAAAAACCTAAGACCAGAGCAACTTAGTGTAGAACAGTTTTGTGCTTTGTCGGAGGATTTGGTAATTAGCAAATGAGATGATTTGAGAATGTGATGATAAGCTGATTTGAAAATGAAGCTTGTATTTCTGCAATTTTCTCGTATCTGCATACACTGAACTAACTAATAAGCTGAAAAAACTGACTACTGAACAAACGGCCCACTGAACAAACTAAAAAACTGTCCACTGAAAAATGATAAAGAAAGCCCTAATTACCGAGGAATTTCACCAGAGTCTTACCGATGGGTTAGAAAATCTAGGCTATAGTTGTGATCAATTATGGGAGGTCACCTCCGATTCTATTCAAGAACATATAGCCGATTATGAGATCCTCGTAGTCAATAGTAAAATTAATATAAACAAGCAATTGATAGACCATGCTAAGTGCTTAAAATGTATTATTCGTGTAGGATCAGGATTGGAAATAATAGATCAGTCCTACTGCTCTGAAAAAGGGATTCAAATTATATCTACTCCCGAGGGAAATGCAAATGCGGTGGCTGAGCATGTCTTAGGCTTTATCCTGTCTGCTTACAATAATCTAAACAAGGCCCAGACAGAGATGCTCGAGGGAATTTGGAGTAGAGAGTCCAACAGAGGGGAAGAACTCTCTGGGAAAACCATAGCCATCATTGGCTGCGGAAATAACGGAAGTCGACTAGCAAAGCTCATGAATGGTTTTGATACGGAAGTGCTCGTCTATGATCGTATCGATGTGGGTACTAGTTTAGCACAGACTAGCGCTAAGCAAGTGGGTATGGGAGAAATTTATTTTAAAGCAGATTTAGTTTCAATTCATCTACCCTTGAATAGCGATACGCATCATTTTATAAATAATTCTTTTCTCAAGAATTTTAACAAATCCATAGATTTGGTCAATACCTCCCGCGGAGCAATATGTGTTTTAGAAGATGTATGGACCGGATTAGAACAAGGGACTATCAAAAGAGCTATGCTTGATGTCTATGACAATGAGCCTTTTAAAATGGATGAAAGAGTTAAATCTCTTCTGAAGACAAATAAACTATTCGTTACTCCACATATTGCTGGTTGGACATATGAAAGCAAAAAGAAGATGGCCGAACAAGCTATAATCAAGTTAAATCAGCTCGATTTTTGTTAAACTGTCAATTTTTTTTATAATAATTAAACAAAACTGCTAAATTTGCTCGTTTTATTTGTGCACCTTTGCACTAAGAAAATAATTAGTAATATAGAACTCTGAGAAGATATGAATAAATTTTTACAAGTATTAAGCGTCTTGTTGTTAACTTCATTCACTGCTGCAGCCCAGACAGGAGAGATACAGGGACGAGTATTGGATGATAAAGGAGAGCCAGTGCCATTTGCACTGGTTATAGTCATTCGAGACCAGGCCGGAAAGGATAAAACTTCTAAAGGCACCAAAGCAGATGCCAATGGAAGATATACCTTAAAAGGTTTGAACCCTGGTACCTATAACTTAATGGCCACTTCAGTAGGTAAGCCGTCAGCCATAGAGCTGGGTGTCCAAGTATCAGCAGGAAGACCTACAGAACAAAACTTCTCTATGGAGCAAAAGAGTAATACTAAAAAGCAAATTGATATTATTGCAAAAGCACCCGTAAAGCAACCTAAACTGATTGATGTATATAAGCCAAAAGAAAACATCATAGGTGAGGCAGAGGTTAAAGAAGCCTCTATGCGAGATGTAGGCTCAATAGCTGCTAGTACTGGGGGTATTGTGCAGTCTGATGTAGGAGGTGGTTTGAATGCAGGAGGTGGTCGAGAAGGAGGCTTGGTTTACTTCGTAGATGGGGTGAAAATGACAGGATCTCCCAATGTACCTGCTACCGATATCGCACAAATGGAAGTATTTACCAGTGGTATTCCAGCTAAGTATGGAGATGCAGACGCAGCTGTCATTTCTATTATTACCAAGGGTCCTTCAGATAAGCTCATGGGTAAAGTAGAGGGATTGACGTCCCAGTTTTTGGATCCCTTTGGATACAATTTGGGAGGCTTTAGTTTGAGAGGTCCACTGATTAGAAGAAAATCGATAATAGATACCATGGCTCCGGGTGTATATGAAAAAAGAAAAGGAGAGGCCATTCTAGGCTTTTCTATCAATGCGGAATATGAGTATAAAGGTGACAATAATCCTACTATCAACGGAAACTGGAAAGTGAAGGATGACGTCATGAGCGAGATACAAAAGAATCCTTACCGATTATCTGCTGACGGCAGCCAGTTGCTTTTATCTCAAAGTTTTTTGGGCATTAATGATTTAGAAAGAATTAATTCACACCAAAATACATCCGCTAGAACACTAAGAGTGAATGGAAAACTAGATTGGAAAGTAGTGAAGAATAGTACAAACTTAACTTTAGGATTTAGAGGAGAGGATAATCAATTTAATAATTATGTCCAACGTTACTCTCTATTAAACTATCAAAATAACCCTATTTATAAAAATAAGAGTTATAATGCCTACCTAAGGTTATATCAGCCGCTCTTCAATGCGGATAAGCAAGTGAAGAAGTCTATCCGAAATACCACCATGATTCTTCAGTTTGATGCTACACTATCAGGCCAAGATTTCAAATCACCTGTCGGGGGAGACAATCCATGGCACTATGGCTATATCGGCAAATTTGAAGAAAATAGAGATTGGACCTGGGAGAGAAAGACAGGAAGTGATGGAGAAAAAGTTTATTATGCCCCGAACCAGTTCTTAACTTTTACAGACTTTGTATCAGCGAACACCTCAAACTCTAGGGGAGTAAGATTCACGCCAGGTAGTATCAATGCTCCAGCAGCAGCTCAAACGGCGTATTTTATCAATATGTATAATAATACAATAGGCAAAACCGATGCTGGGCCTTTAAATTCTATTTCAGCAATAGAAAACGCAGGGGGTGTAATCAATGGACTAAGAGCGAATATTACTGTGCATGATTTGTTTTTCCCTGCTACGCGGGTATTCAATGGCATCCAAAAGCAAGAAAACATGCAGTTCAGAGCCACAGGAGCTTTCAACTTTGATATAGAGCCAGTGAAGAATAAAAGTGCGTTTATAAATAAGCATACGATAGAAATCGGTTATGAGTTAGAGCAGAGGGTCAATTCTTCATATAACATCAATCCTCTTACCTTATGGACTACAGCGCAGTCAGGATTTTTGAATAATCATTTAGCTCCGGATAATGAAAGAAATTTCAATCCATTGATGGTTATGCGAAATGGTACGGTGAAAATGAGACTGCAAGACTATATCAAACAGGATACTATCACCTTTGCAGCATTTGATACTCTTCTCTACGATAAAGAAGTATCAAATGGTACTCAAACGAATTTTTCGAGAAATTTGAGAAATGATTTGTTTGGAGGAGATTCTACAGTGAGGATTAATATTCATGAGCTAGATCCTAATAAAATGAAATTGGAGTGGTTCTCTGCGGATGATTTGCTCAATAATGGTCTGGCATCAGGAACAGGATATGATGTATATGGCAATCAGTTGGGAATGTCTACCACGTTTAACGAGTTTTTTACCGCCAAGGATAAGAAAGGAAATTTCTTACGCCACGTAGCAGCACTTATGCCTAGATACGGGGCAGCCTATATTCAAGATAGATTTCAATTAAAGTCTCTTGCTTTAAATGTAGGTCTGCGTGTAGATTATTTTGATCCAAATACGAATACGCTTATAGACCCATATGTGCCTCAAGGAGGTAGAACGATAAGCATGGTAGACTCTGTTAATGGAGTCGCTGCGAATCACCCTAAAAATCTGTCTAAAGATGCTGTAGTCTATGTCGATAGAGCTACTGGACCTAGTCGTATCACTGGATATAGAGTAGGAGATCAATGGTATTCAAAAGATGGAACCGAGCTGGCTGGAGCTAATCCTATCGAAATAGAATCAGGGGGAAATATTACACCTTATTTGATAGGAAATACCCCAGAAGAGAGAGCGAAAAGAGATATGGGATCTACTACATTTGATCCAAGTTTAATGTTTAGAAAAGTAAATCCGCGATTTGCTTTTTCCCCGAGGATCAATCTTTCATTCAATATTGACACCTTTGCGCTATTGTTTGCTCACTATGATATCTTGACCCAAAGACCAGAAGTAGGGGCCCCTACCGCTTTAAATTACTATAATCTACTTCAGAGGAGAAATACATCTTTCATTAATAATCCTGATTTGGACTTTTCATCTACTACAGATTTAGAGGTTGGGTTTAAACAGCGGTTGAATGCTAGGTCAACGCTAACAGTTAATTTTAATTACAGAGAATATTCGAATCAAATTTCGGTTACTCGTCTACAGGGAGCTTATCCTGCGGCCTATAATACGTTCAATAACTCAGATTTTTCTACTGTAAAGTCTATTGGATTGGCCTTTGAGCAGCGCAGAATGAAGAATCTAAAGATCAAAGCAAATTATACTATGTCTTTTGCTGAGGGCACCTCTTCCTCGCGCACGGCTCAGTTAAATCTCATCAATGCGGGCTTAGGAAATTTAAGAACAATTTACCCCTTAGGCTGGGATACAAGGCATAATTTGAATTTCATAGCCAACTATAAATTTGATAGTAGAGACCCTTATAACAAGGGTATTCCTAAGTTCTTAAGAGATTTTACCTTTAATTTAGATTTGAATCTTCGATCTGGAACCCCGTTTACAGCGCAGACAGCTGCTACGCCAGAATCCTTTATGAATACTACTGCCAGGGCGGTTAATTTGGGGGATATTAATTCGGGGACTTTACCTTGGAGATTCATGGCTAACTTCAAAGTAGATAAGGATTTGACCTTTAAGTTTGGAAAATTTGATTCTACAAAAACCAAAGGACTGGATACAAGAAGAGAGTATGGTTTGAATATTTATCTGCAAATCACCAATCTCTTAAATGCTATGAATGTGCTAGATGTATACAGATTTACAGGTAGTCCGACTACAGATGGCTATCTCGCTAGTCCGGATGGCCAGCTAGATTATACTTCAAAAGAAGCTGTAGCCGTGGGATATGGCCAAGCATTTAGAGATCTATATAATGTAGCTTTAGAGATACCGGATGGAAGAAATTCTATGTTTATTCGTCCTAGAATTATTCAGTTGGGAGCCGTACTTTCGTTTTAAAACAAAACAATAAAATAATTAGTTATGAAAAAAATATTAATGTTTGTGCTAGGTGTCATGCTAGGAGACATGTATGCCGCTTTGAATACAGCTGTAGATGTAAATACAGCCCCACATAAAAAACCGCTAACCTCGAGAGCGGGGGATTGTGTTCGAGGAAAATCTACTATTTTCTTAGAAGTCAACAATATTAGAGCTATGCTTCTCAATAGCGGTGACCTCTGGTGGGATAGAAATACAGCGCAGTATGAAGCCCCTAAGCGAACAGAGGAGCAAGTGAAAAATAAAGTGAGAGCTATAAATCCTTTATTCGCTGGTTCGGTATGGGTATCAGGTCTTGTAGGCGGCAACTTAAGAATGGCCGCTATAACCTATAGTGCGAATAAAAGCGCATGGTGGCCTGGCCCTATAAAGCAAGGCGAAGCTACAATAAATAAAGCCAAGTGTGAGAAATTTGATCAATACTGGTCTGTAACAAGTGAAGAAATAAATGACGCTATAGCAGGTATTAAGATTAGCCAATCTATATTAGAATGGCCAGGAAAAGGCAATAGATATCTTATCAATGTAAAAAAGACATTTACAGCAGAGGAACTTTCCGATGACTTAGCCCCATTCTTTGATAAAAATGGAAACTGTGTTTATGACCCAGAGCTAGGAGACCTTCCATCCATTAAGCCAGTGAGCAATGATCCGTTATCGGCTTGCACAAGTCCTTGTAATAAGTTTACGTATGCTGATCAGATGATTTTTTGGGTGATCAATGATGTCGGAAATGATCATGTCAATCCAGCTTCAACACCTATCGGTGCGCAGATGAATTGTTTGGCATTTGCTTTTAAGTCCTCAGACCAACTGAATGATATGACGTTTTATACCTATGATGTACATAATAAATCAAATGTAACCTTAGAGCAGACCTATATGTCACAGTTTATGGATGCGGATTTAGGTAACTATAACGATGACTATGTAGGTTGTGATGTGACTCGCTCTATGGGATTTGTTTATAATTCAGATGATTACGATGAGAATGCTACAACTCTAGGCTATTTAGATCAACCACCAATTTTTGGAGTAGATTTCTTCGAAGGTCCTAAAAAAGCAAATGGATTGCCGATTGGTTTGTCTTCATTTAATTATTTTATAAATGGGCAAGGTGGCTTAGTCAATGATCCAATTAATGAACCTCAAACTAGAAATTTCCAAATGGGCTTTGCTAGCAATGGCTCTTCCTTAACGGTGAGCAGTGATTGTATTACACCTGGATTTCCAGCGACCAAATTTTGTTTCAGTGGAGATCCAGCTAAGCCGGGAGAATGGTCTATGTGTGACCGAAATTTTACACCTAGAGATTTGAGATGGCTCCAAAATTCTGGACCTTTTGATATGAATAGCGGTACTAAAGAAACAATAACTATAGGTTGTGTCTACGTAAGGCCACCTAAAGGATCACAAACAGGGTGTAGGCCAGTTATGAGTTATCTGCAAGAAGCAGATGATAAGGCGCAGCGCTTATTTGATTTTTGTTTTGAAAAGTCTCCAGGACCAGATGCTCCTAATCTAAAAATCATTGAGACCCCTAAAAAGTTATTCTTTACTCTGGAGAATCCCGTGGGATCAAATAACTTCGGAGAAAATTACAATTTAAAAAATATTGATGTTCCATTAGGAACATGGAATAATGATTCTACGTATAAATTCGAGGGATATGCTATTTATCAAATAGTTAGTGAAAATGCCGTAAGTAATTTAGAAGACCTCAAAGATAATAGTAAGGCGAAACTTCTGACTATTATGGATAAAAAGAACTCAATAAATAGAGCGGTAAATTATAGAAAGGAGGTAGTTAATGGACAATCGGTTACGGTAATTACCCAAGATTTAGCATTGCCAAATAAGGGTATTGAAAGAGAAATCGTCGTAGATCGTGACCTTTTTCAGTTCGAAGGACAGACGTTTTTAGCTAATAACAAGACCTATTATTACGCCACAGTGGCTTTCGCCTATAATAATTATAGAAATCCAACTATTCCTACCGAGGTTCAGCAGAATCAGTTGATATTCAGTAACGCTATAAAAATCTTTAAAGGAACTCCGCACAATAATGATTTTTGGGGAGTGAAAACCAAAGCAGACTATTACCAAGGCATACCAGTGACTAGAAAATCTGGCCAAGGTCATGGGAAATATTTTCTGGATTTGGAAAAAGGTGAAGAGGAAAAAATTCTAACGAATGGTAGTCAGTTGGATTTAAAATATGCTGGAGGTAAATCACCTATATTAGTAAAAGTTATCGATCCATTCAAATTGAAGAATGCTAAATTTAACCTTTCATTCTCCGAAGTTGTTGCTGTTCAAGATCCTAATAAATATGATTTGGCACAGACTAGCTGGACTATGGATATAACTGACCCCTCGAATAGAGCGATTGTTTCTGAGGGAAAGTTAGATAGAGATTTTAGTCAATCCATCTATGCCAGGATAAATGGTCAGGTGGAGAGCTATGGTATAGCAGTGGCTACTACATTTCCAGACACTTTAGGAACCATATCTAGAAATGGCAATAAGTTTTATAGCTATATAGATGGAAGTATAGGCTTTAAAGATAGCTCTAAGAAATGGCTGAGTTTATTAGCAGACGTAGACGGAGTAGATTATAAGGACTGGATTCGATCTGGCGCAGTGAATGATGTAAGAGCCAAGAATGCATCTGCCTATAATGTAATCAATGGTCGCAGGGTTTGGACTGATTCAGTAGGGAATTTTGCTAAGGTTTTAGGGGGTAAATTCGCTCCATATTGTCTTGCAGCAAATGCTAATGTAACAGCTGTAGCTGCAGAAAATAATTATCAAAGCTTTAGTCCAGGTTTCAAGTGGCGCAGAGTAGCCAAGGATTCTTTGACCATGGTTACTTGGGGTGAAGGTCCTGAAAACACTCTCGATTCTATTTATAGTTTAGATTTAGTCATCACCAATGAAAAGACCAAGTGGTCCAGAGCTGTAGTTTTTGAAACAGGTGAGTCGGAGTTATTTACCGAGGGGAATGCCTTAAAAGGACAGCTCCGTCAGTCGCCAGGTGTAGGTCAAGATGGTCAGCCCGATGGAAGCGATAAAGGACTTGGATGGTTTCCAGGATATGCTATCAATTTAGAAACAGGTGTGCGTATGAATGTCTATTTTGGGGAGAATTCTAGATTTAGAGGTAAGAATGCCGCGAATATGGTCTGGGATCCAGATAGCACTACAGAAACCGTTCTTGGAAATCCAATTTTTGGAGGTAGTCAATTCGTCTATGTGATGAATACAGCCTATGATAATGGCGATAGAGCTGCCCTTGATAGAAAATTATTAAACGATAATTTTAACTTAACTAATGGAGTAGGAGCTAACGCTACATTAAATGCTAATGTGGCAAATTTCTATCGTCAGATAGCATGGACTTGTTTTCCTTTGACTGCTAAAAACTTTAGTATGTATAATGCCGCTGGGGTTTATGAAATACCTACCGAGGTGAGAATTAAAGTCAGAGTAGAGAAGCCATATGCAAAGTACGCAGGAGACGCATCAATCTATGAATTTTCTACAGAAGGTTTGGAGCCAATAAAAAGTGATAGCTTGGTCACTTCCGCATTTGATAAAATGACGGTGGTCCCGAATCCATACTATGCATTTTCTTCCTACGAGTTAAATGCTACTCAGAATGTAGTCAAAATAGTCAATGTTCCAAAAAACAGTGTTGTTAGCATTTTTACTACAGACGGTATTCTTGTCAGAAGACTAAAATTAGACTCAAAGGGAATAGTCGATGGACAATATGGTGACAATTCAGGCAATATAAATTACGATAATACTATTGATTGGGATCTCAGGACAAGTACTGGCGTAATGGTTGCGAGTGGAGTATATTATATCAATGTAGAGGCTCCAAATGTTGGCACAAAGGTTTTAAAACTATTCGCCATCATGAGAGCAGCAGACGTCAGTAATTTTTAATATCACAAGTAAGAAGAAGATAGTTATGATGAAATTTTATAAATGGTCGTGGTGTGTTGGTTTACTTATACTGGGAGTATCTGGTAATGCAGGAAATTCCGATAGAGTAGGAGAGGCTGGCGCCTATGAGTTATTGATCAATACACAAGCGAGAACCATGGGTCTGCTAGGAATAAATTCGGCCAATGTGCGCGGGATTGATGCCTTAGGAACCAATATAGCTGGTCTGGCCCATAACAAAGGAATGTCAGTATTTAGCAATTATACGAGTTGGCTATCTGCTACAGGCACATCCTTGTTTAATGTGGGAGTAGGAGGCGAAATTTCAAATGGAAATAATATTGGCTTCTCTATAGGATATATGACTTATGGAGATATGGATCGGACGACCTCTATAAGCCCAGAACCTTTAAGTACTTTCTCGCCATTTTATCTAAATATTGGGTTGTCTTATGCTAGAGTTTTTGGACGAGGTGTTCGAGCAGGTGTTACGGGAAGATTAATAAACGAATCTATCAATAACTTATCTGCAACTGGTTTTGCTATTGATGCGGGCATGCAGTATACTACAGGAGAGAAAGAGGATTTTCACTTTGGCGTCTTTGTTAGAAATCTCGGATTTCCGATGAAATATGCAGGAGATGGTTTGATTTTAAATAGACCCGTACCTTTAGGTAGTTCTCAATATGATTTACCATTCTTTAATAGAGCGGCTAAATTTGAATTGCCTACTCAATTTTCTATGGCTATTAGCAAAGATTTATACTTCGGCAATAAACCAGCGGCTTCAGATATCTTTTGTAAACCTATTCATCGATTATCTATTTCTACTAATTTTGTTTATAATTCCTTTACACCGAATAACTATGGACTTGGGCTGGAGTATTCATTCAGAGAAGAGGTTTCACTTAGAGCAGGTTTCTTATATGAAGATAATGCACTAAATAAAGAGACCACTACTAGGGCTCATATGGGCGCTTCAGCAGGTATATCCTATGATTTAAAATTGAAGGATAGGAAAAAATCTAAGAATCCTGCTGTGCTTGAAATAAGCTATAACTACCGGCCTTCATGGGTTTTCGGTGGGACGCATAATTTTGGGTTTGTTTATTTCACAAATAAATATAGCTACTGTGATGAATACGTGATAGCTAAAGCAGTAGAGGTAGCGAAGACTGTAGTTCCTGAGAAGAAGCCGGAACCTGAAATAAAGTATATCACAAAATATGATACGATATTCCGTGAGGCTCCAGCTAAGATAGAGACGGTTATCGAATATAAAAAGGTGAACGATATGCTGAAAAATTTTGCTAGCAATATTGAGTTTAAGACAGGTACTGCTATTCTGACGGATAGAGGAGAAGGTGCACTCATGGTAGTAGGCGAAATGCTAAAAAATTATCCTGATACCCGTTTCCTTATAGAAGGTCATACCGACGATGATGGTACTCCTGAAAATAATATGCGACTTTCTATGCTTCGAGCTAAAACGGTCGCTCGATATTTGAATGAATTTAAATCTATTCCAGACGTCAGCATGAAGGTTGAATGGTATGGTGAAACTAAACCAGTCGGTGACAATAGTTCTGAAGAGGGTAAACAGCGAAATAGACGAGTAGAGGTAAAAGTTTTGGATGCTAAATTAGAAAATATGTCTAGACCAAGTTCAGCTCCAAGAAAGACTGAAGCGCCTAAGGAGGTAGAAACTAAGAAGCCAGTCGTAGTGCCTAGTGCACCTAAAGTAGAAACACTTGCTCCTAAAAAAGAAGAAATAAAAATACCTTCTGAGTCTACCGAGACAGGTGCTGATGTGCCGAAGAAGACTCCTCAGGAAGAGTTAAATGAATACGCCAATACTATTTCATTCAAGGCAGGAACTGATTCTTTAAGTAGAATGAGTAAAAGAGCAATAAGCACTGTAGTTAATGTATTGAAGGATAATCCAAGTATGAAGATCAAGATAGATGCTCATACTGATAACGGAAAATATGCGCTAAGTAACATGGAGTTGACCGAAAAAATGATAAAGACGATCAAAGACCTTATGGTACAGCAGGGAATAGATCCTTCCCGCATTAGCTCAGAAGCATTTGGAGATACTAAACCTAAAGATACAAATGATTCCGACATAGGTCGTAAAAACAATCGAAGAATAGAACTGAAAGTTGTAAAATAATAGTATATTTGCATTCTGACAATAGAGAGGTGTTCACCATTGGTGGATACCTCTTTTTAATTATAAATTATAGATAAAACTAAAACATGGCTAGTGTATTTTTGACCAAGGAGAGTTACGATAAATTAAAAGCAGATTTGCATCATCTGAAAACTGCTGGCAGAGCAGAGGCAGGTGCGGCATTAGCAGAGGCAAGAGAGAAAGGAGACCTTAGCGAAAATGCAGAGTACGATGCAGCTAAAGAGGAGCAAGCTAAACTGGAGAAGCGAATAGCTCAGTTAGAAATGGCGATGACCAATGTGAGAATTTTAGACGAAAAAGAAATAGACGACTCTAAGGTCAGTATTTTGACTACTATAAAAGTAAAAAACATAAAAGCAAATAAGGAATTTACTTATAAAATGGTTTCTGAAATTGAGGCAGATTTCAAGACAGGTAAATTATCTGTGATATCTCCTATCGGAAAGGGCTTACTAGGTCATAAAAAAGGCGAGAAAGTGGCTATTCAAACTCCTGCTGGGATTATGGAGTACCAGATTCTGGAAATTACAAAATAACTAATCCATCTTTGGATTATTCTATGACAGTATTTACTAAGATCATTCGAGGGGAAATCCCAAGCGTAAAGGTTGCAGAAAATGAAACCTGTATTGCCTTTATGGATATCAATCCATTAAAAGAAGGACATTTATTAATAGTCCCTAAGGTAGAGATTGATGAGTTTTATGAATTGGAGGATAGAGATTTGTCAGATTTAATTTTATTCTCAAAGAAATTAAGCTTAGCTATGAAAAAGACATTTAATACTAGAATAGGAATGTGGATTGAAGGACTCGAAGTGCCGCATGCTCATATTCATTTGATGCCTATCGAGAATGGTCGCGATTTCATTTTTGATTATCCTAGATTGAAATTGAGTCCAGCCGAATTGTCAGAAATTGCCAAAAGAATAATTTTAAATTTATAATTTTGAAAAATAAAAAGTAAGAAGACGTTTTAGTACTGTAAAAAATAGACCATTAAATACCCCACAAACTAATAATTTATGCGACAAATAAAGTTTAGAGATGCCTTAAGAGAGGCCATGAGTGAAGAAATGCGAAAGGACTCAACTGTATTTCTTATGGGAGAAGAAGTAGCTGAGTATAATGGCGCTTACAAAGTGAGCCAAGGTATGCTTGATGAATTTGGTCCAAGAAGAATCATTGACACACCGATTGCAGAGCTTGGTTTTACCGCTATTGGCGTAGGTGCGGCTATGAATGGACTTAAGCCTATTGTGGAGTTTATGACCTGGAATTTTGCATTACTCGCTATCGATCAGATTATTAATCATTCGTCGAAGACTTTATCTATGAGTGCAGGGGAATTTTCTAATCCTATTGTATTTAGAGGGCCGAATGGTAGTGCAGGTCAGCTGGGAGCGCAGCATAGTATGGCATTTGAGAGCATGTATGCTAGTATACCGGGACTGAAAGTCATATCTCCTTCTAATGGATATGATGCCAAAGGTTTATTGAAATCTGCTATTCAAGATCCAGATCCGATTGTATTTATGGAGAGTGAGATGATGTATAGTGATAACTGTGAAATTCCAGATGAAGAGTATTATATCCCTATAGGCAAAGCAGAAGTAAAAAGAGAAGGAACAGATTGTACTATTGTCTCATTTAGCAAAATGATGAAAGTAGCACTGTCAGCAGCTGATGAGCTAGCTAAAGATGGAGTGCAGTGTGAAGTTATTGATTTGAGAACCATTAGACCCTTAGACATAGATACTATAGTAAATTCTGTAAAAAAGACCAACCGCTTGGTGATAGTAGAAGAGAGCTGGCCATTTGGAAGTATAGCTTCTGAAATCACGTTCCAAGTTCAGCGTTATGCCTTTGATTACCTAGATGCCCCTATTAAGCGTGTGACAGGAGCAGATAGTTCTATGCACTACGCTCCTAATTTAGTAGAAGCTTATCTCCCTAATCCTACCAAGGTGATAGCAGCGGTGAGGTCTGCACTGTAATGTGATAGCATCGAATAACTATATTTCTCCTCTAGTTTTAAATGCACTAGAGTCAGTCTTGGTTTTAACTTCTGCAATCTACAAACAATAATAATGTATTGGGAAATAAAGTGGAGTTTGTTACTATTTATTTTTGTATCAAATTTTTTGTTCGCACAATCTGATTCCACTAATCTAGAATCTTCTAAAAGTTCTAAAAATAAATTTATTTCCGAAGTAGTCGTCACGGGAACGAAAACGTTTAAACGGAAGACAGAAAGTGCGGTTATAGTCAATATTCTGGATAGTAAAACACTCAACAATCTCCAAGTTTGTAATTTGTCTGAGGGCTTGAAATTTCAGCCAGGTCTTCGGGTGGAAACTAACTGTCAGACCTGCAATTATACCCAGCTTAGAATGAATGGACTGCAAGGGGGCTATTCGCAAATCTTAATAAATGGCAGACCTATTTTCAGTCCGCTGATGGGTCTTTATGGTATGGAGCAGTTGCCTGTCAATATGATAGAGAAAATAGAGGTCATACGAGGAGGGGGTTCTTCGCTCTACGGTTCCAGTGCTATAGGCGGTACGGTCAATGTCATTACAAAATTGCCAAAAAAGAGTGGTTATGAGTTTGGCTCATTTTTACAAAGCATTGATGGCAAGTCAAATGATTTCAATATCACGGGAAATGCTACTCTAGTGAGCGATAGTCATAATGCAGGTATTACGGTTTTTTTCAATAAACGGAATCGAGATTTCTTTGATGCTAATCAAGATAATTTTTCCGAACTGCCAAAACTTGACCTGACATCCTTGGGGCTAACTTCATTTTTAAAATTAAATCAGAATCAAAAATTAGAGTTTTCTCTTAGTCATTTGGAGGAATACCGTCTTGGAGGTGAGATGGCAGATAAGTCAGCCTATCTGAGACAGCAGTCCGAGGAGCGAACCCATAGGATATGGATGGCCAGTGCAGACTATCAGCTCAATTTCAATCAAGATAAGACCACACTCATACTATATGCAGCTCTTCAGAATACGAAAAGAAATCATTATACGGGGATATACCCAGACTCTCCAGCGGAAATCAGAGTACACCTAGAGAATCCACCCTATGGTCTCTCTAATACGACGACATGGCAGGGAGGTATGCAGCTCAATCATGACCTTGCCAATTTATTTAAACGAAGACATGTCATAACTCTTGGCTCAGAATATATATCCGATGAAGTCCTAGATGAAATAGCGAGCTATAGATACAAGGTAGATCAGCATGCGAAAAACTGGGGGTCCTTCGTGCAAAGTGATTGGGACATCTCTGATAAGTTAAACATGCTATCTGGTGTGCGAATGGATAAGCACAACCTTATCGAAAACCTCGTTTTCAATCCTAGATTAGCCTTATTGTATAAATCCAATTCGAGTACACAGTTTAGATTGAGCTATGGTACTGGATTTAGAGCTCCGCAGGCTTTTGATAAAGATTTACATATTGCATTTGCGGGTGGAGGAGTCTCTAGAGTCAGACTAGATCCTAATCTAAAAGAAGAACGGTCGCAGAGCATCAGCGCTTCGGTAAATTATGATAAGGTATGGAATAAAGTCATCGCTGGATTCACGCTCGAGTCATTTTATACCAAGCTTCAGAATGCCTTCATACTTGAAAATTTAGGGCAAGATAGTTTCGGAGAATTATTTGAAAAGAGAAATGGTCAGAGCGCCACAGTTAAAGGATTTACACTAGAATTAAGGGCAAATTATAATCGCAAGATACAAGTCGAAACTGGGGTGACCCTGCAGAATAGTGAATTTGAAAATCCAGTAGAATATATACAAGGCTTGGAGCCGAGGCGATTGTTTTTGAGAACGCCCAATAGCTATGGATTCGCTAATATTAGTTTCACACCAGATAAGATATGGAGTTTTAATCTAAATTATGTATACACCGGCAGTATGGAGATAGCACACTTTGGAGGAGCTATTAACTTCACTCGGAATCAAATGGTAGAAACTAAATCATTTTCAGAGCTCAATTGTAAGCTTTCGTATACCCTTTGTTTGTCTAAATTCAAGCATGATTTAGAATTGTTTGCGGGTATGAAAAATATGCTCAATGAATATCAAAATGATTTTGATTTAGGTAAAAATAGAGATAGCAACTATATCTATGGACCCAATATGCCTCGATCTTTTTTTATTGGGATTAAACTTAGAACAGATTAGCGAGAATGGCAATGGTGCATATATATAGACTATTAAAAATTCTAAATATATAATAATTGAATGTCATCTATAGTCTAGATAAGGTATATTTTAGTATATTTGCGAATCACAACTAATTCGTTTAAGATTATCATTTAACATTAAAATATATTCAACCCATGGCCTTCGATATCGACATGATCAAGAAAGTTTACGAAACTTTTCCTGCTAAACTTCAAAAAGCAAGAGAAGTACTACAGAGACCCCTTACTTTATCTGAAAAAATACTTTTTGCGCACCTACATTCAGATCAAAAAGTCGAAGACTACAAGCGATTAGGTGCCTATGTTGATTTTGCTCCAGATAGAGTGGCTATGCAGGATGCAACTGCTCAGATGGCTCTTCTTCAGTTTATGCAGGCAGGTAGACCTCGTGCAGCTGTTCCTAGCACTGTGCATTGCGATCACCTGATTATGGCAAAGAATAATGCAAAAGATGATTTAGAATTTGCTAATAAAGAAAGTAAAGAAGTCTATGATTTTTTAGCTTCTGTTTCAAATAAATACGGAATAGGTTTTTGGAAGCCTGGCGCGGGTATTATTCACCAAGTAGTTCTTGAAAATTATGCATTCCCTGGAGGTATGATGATAGGAACAGATTCACATACCGTGAATGCTGGCGGACTAGGAATGGTGGCGATAGGTGTAGGTGGAGCGGATGCTTGTGATGTTATGGCAGGACTTCCTTGGGAATTGCTTATGCCTAAATTAATTGGAGTAAAATTAACTGGTAAACTCAGTGGATGGGCTAGTGCCAAAGATGTGATTTTGAAAGTAGCGGGAATCTTAACTGTTAAAGGAGGTACGAACGCTATCGTAGAATATTTTGGAGATGGAGCTATCTCATTGAGCTGCACAGGTAAGGGCACTATTTGTAATATGGGTGCAGAAATTGGCGCCACTACCTCGACCTTTGGCTATGATGAAAGTATGGAGCGCTATTTACGTTCTACTGGTAGAGCAGACGTAGCAGACGCAGCCAATCAAGTTAAAGAACATTTGACAGGGGATCCAGAGGTTTATGCAGACCCTAAGAAATATTTTGACGAAGTCATCGAAATCAACCTAAGCGATTTGGAACCTCATTTGAATGGTCCTTTAACGCCAGATTTAGCTACTCCTATTTCTAAAATGAAGGAAGTTGCGGCAGCAAACGGTTGGCCTATGAAAATCGAAGTAGGACTAATCGGCTCATGCACGAACTCGAGTTACGAAGATATTTCACGCAGTATCAGTATCGTGAAGCAGATGAAAGAAAAAGGGCTGAAGCTCAATTCTGAGTTTACCATCACCCCGGGTTCAGAGCAGGTGAGATATACAATAGAGCGCGATGGATTTTTAGATTTGTATAGTGAAATAGGAGCTACCGTATTTGCCAATGCCTGCGGGCCATGCATAGGTATGTGGGATCGTGTAGGTGCAGAAAAGCAAGAGCGCAATACGATTGTGCATTCTTTTAATAGAAATTTTGCTAAGCGTGCGGACGGAAATCCTAATACGATGGCTTTCGTCGGTAGTCCCGAACTAGTGACGGCTATGGCTATCGCAGGGGATTTGAGTTTCAATCCTTTGACCGATACACTGACGAATGACAGAGGAGAACAAGTAAAATTAGATGAGCCAACAGGCTTCGAATTGCCTCCAAATGGCTTTGATGTTAAAGACGCTGGGTATCAAAAACCAGCGGATGATGGCTCTAAAGTGGATGTAGCTGTAGAACCGACGTCTAGCAGATTGCAATTATTATCTCCATTTGCGAAATGGGATGGCACGAATTATTCGGATATGTTCCTTTTGATCAAAGCGAAAGGTAAGTGTACGACTGACCATATCTCTATGGCAGGTCCTTGGTTGAAGTTCAGAGGGCATTTGGATAATATCTCTAATAATATGCTCATAGGAGCTATCAATTTCTATAATGAAAAAGCGAATTTGGTCAAAAATCATTTGACAGGCGAATATGACGAAGTGCCTAAAGTGCAGAGAGCCTACAAGGCCGCTAATATTGGTACTATCGTAGTTGGTGATGAAAATTATGGCGAGGGTTCTTCGAGAGAGCACGCCGCTATGGAGCCAAGACATTTGGGTGTGAGAGCAGTTCTAGTCAAATCATTTGCGCGTATCCACGAAACCAATTTGAAAAAGCAAGGAATGTTAGCTTTGACGTTTACGGATAAGGCGGACTATGACAAGATTCAAGAAGATGACAAAATCACGATTTCAGATTTAACATCATTTGCGCCTGGAAAACCTTTGACAATGGTGTTCACGCATAAAGATGGAACTTCAGATACTATCCTCGCTAACCACACATACAACGCTGCCCAAATCGAGTGGTTCAAAGAAGGTGGTGCGCTGAATATTATAAGAAAGCAGTTTGCTTCATAGTTTAAAAATTCCAACTTATGGAACTATCTATTAAAGAAAAGTTGCCAGCTATAGTAGCCATATTCAAAAAAAATGGTGCCACTAGTGCATATATCTTTGGCAGTGCTGCATTAGGTAAAATGAATAACGACAGTGACGTAGATTTTCTATTTAGTTTCTCAAAAGATTTGCATTATGAAATTTACGCAGATAATTATTTCAAATTACTTCACGATTTAGAAAAACTACTCAATAAAAATATTGATTTGGTTGCAGAAAAAACGCTTCAAAATCCATATTTAATCGAAAAAATCAATTCTCAGAAAATTCAAATTCTATGACGATTGATGAGAAAAAACTATTGAAAGATATTCTAGATTCGATAGAATCCATTGATGAACATCTTGAAAATAAGAGAGTATTTTCTGAATATTTGCAAAGTAAAACAAAAAGAAGAGCAGTATAGCGAGAACTAGAAATTATAGGTGAAGCAGTCAATAGACTTTTAAACTTAACTCAACTATTGAAATCAGCTTTGCTAGAATTATTGTAGACTTAAGAAATAAAGTCATTCATTCTTATGATTCAATAGATAATGAGATTATTTGGAAAGTAGTGATGAAGGATATTCCAATACTCAAGGCAGAGGCTGTTTATTTAATTGAGTTAAAATAAAATGAAGAAATGATTATAAATAGAATGGTTCAAAGAAGGTGGTGCGCTGAATATTATTCGAAAGCAGTTTGCAGGATAGAAATTGAATCGAACAGATACTAATAAATAGATTGGTTAGTTTGTTGTGAAATCGGAACTTAAGAATAATATAGAAATAATTAAGAGTAAATTCTCTAATATTTTTGTGATTTCAGTATTAATATCAGTATTGCCATTTGTTGGAATTTTATATTTTTTGTTAAGCATTTTAAGTGTTAAGTTGGAGGCTTGCCTTTTTGTTAATTGTTTTTGTCTTCTTATATTATATCTTTAAAGAATTGAATGACAATGTTTTTAGAAGCGTAACTTTGTTTGAAAATCATTTAGAAGTAAGGAAATTTCTTGAAAAGGAACCTTTAATATTTGAATATAAAAATATTTGGAAAATAAGTTTTGAATGGAATAGATCACTACGATTTATCGTGGGGTATGGAAGTAGATCATACAAAAATGGCATAACGCCAAGTATAAGTAGGCAATCGGATAGAAATATTGGAGGAAGAAATTTTGTTATATTTCATAGAAATTCGATGATATGCAGAATTTATGAGAATCAATATTCTAATTCGGAAGAATTATTTGAAGCAATTTCTAATAAGTGTAGAGAAACTCATAATCAATCATAGAATTACATTTATAAATATACCATATAGATATACACACAGGATAAAGATAGCGTGTTAGTCGGAATTGAAAAGGAACGAGGTCTTTCACATGGGGTCCTTTAACTTTGTCAATCTTTACATCTTTTGAGATTGTTCGGAATTTATTACCTTTGTATGTTAACTAAATATGTATGTCTAATTCAAATCCGATTCTAACTGACAAAGCTGCTAAGCCCTTAGGTTTATATCCTCATTCCCGCAAAGTGGGAAATTTATTATTTCTAAGTGGCATAGGTCCACGAAAAGCCGGCACGGATGAGATACCTGGTCTAAAGCTAGATAAATATGGCAACTATCTCGAGTTTGATTTTGCAGCACAGGTGCGTTCAGTATTTGACAATGTAAAAACTGTTCTAGAGGAGAGTGGCAGTAGCTGGGATAAACTGTTAGATGTAACGGTTTTCCTAGTCAATATGAAGCGTGATTTTCATATCTATAATCAACTCTATGCTGAGTATTTTAAAGATGCTATGCCATGTAGAACTACGGTGGAGGTTTCCTCGCTACCTAGCTCCATATCTATTGAGCTCAAGTGTATAGCTACAGTATAATTACCTTTATTAAAATGGGCATATACTATGAAGTCTGGGCGAAAATTTTTATTGACAGATTTACTCTACCTCAAAGTATTTCTCGCTTTTACTCTAGGCATCATCTGTGTAGAATATATCCCTGCACGATGGATACTGTATAGTCTCCCCTTTAGTTTATTTGTTTTTTTCATAGGGTTATATAAACTGCTAGGGATACAGCGCAGCAAAGTCTGGGATAGTTTCAGTTTTTCTACTATTTTTTTCGCTGGTATTTTAGTTCATCTGAGTGCACAGTATTTAAAGGATTCTTCCATTCAGCGACTCTCCCCAATACTAGATGAGGAGGGGTATCACTTAGCTAGAATTGAAGAGAAGCCAATTGAGAAGTCGAATTCGTTGCAACTAGAGGCGACACTATTGGCTAGTTCGCTGAGTTCGGTACCAAGGCTTAGGGAAAAAATACTCATATACCTGCCCAAAGAAATCAAGATTTCAGAGCCGTATTATGGACAGATGATTCGTTTTAAAGGAAGAATTGTTCAGCCTGCGAAGCCTCACTATTCCTTTGAATTTGATTATAAAAAATGGTTAGAACGAAAGGGAATATATGCCACGATGTATTCAAAAGATTTTCAGGTCTTGAGATATGATTCCAACCTTCTATATCAGCTAAAAAAATGGCCATTGAAGTTGCGAGATTATTTTGAAGGGGAAATAGACAGAATCATTCCCGATATAGAATCCAATGCTATAGCCAAATCTATCTTGATAGGAATTCGCACGGATATAGATAGAGAGCTTTATAATGCTTATGCAGATACGGGTACTATTCATATTTTATCAGTTTCAGGATTACATTTTGGTATACTTATTTTTTTCATTGATTATCTATTGTCATTTCTCATGCGAAGAGAAAAATATCGATTCATAGTAAAACATAGTTTTTCTTTTCTCTATGCATTAATTACAGGATTTAGCGCGCCTATTATGCGCAGTTTCATTATGTTTTTGTTTCTGGATATAGCCAAATGGAATAAGGTAAGAGCTTCATCTTTTAATATCTTAGCATTATCCGCTTGGCTCATTTTACTTATAGATAGCCATCAATTTTTTAATATTGGATTTCAATTTTCTTATGCTGCATTGCTTGGTATCATGCTCATCTATCAAAGAGCTATCTGGAAAATGCAATTTGATAATTTTGTGGCTAATTTTATGTGGAAGTCTACGATAACGCTCTTTGCGGCTTGGCTTTTTACTGCTCCGCTTACACTTTTTTATTACCATAAATTTTCATGGTTAGGTTCTTTAAGCAATCTTCTTGTAGTTCCTATTACCACATTTATCATGTATGTAGGCTTTCTATTTTTAGTATGCTCTAAGATTCATTTCATATCTAATATTTTAGGATATATACTATCACAGTTGGTCATTATTCAAAATAAAACAGTTTCTTTTTTTAGTTCACTTCCCTATGCGAGCATAGAAGCCAATTTACTCAATCTATTTGGCCTGATCATGGTCTTCATGACGATTGGATTCGGAATAGTATTTATGTATTCTAAGTCGAGAATAAGTTTGCGGATATTTTTACTTTCATTATTCATTGGTGTAATCAGTACTTCTTTTTATACTTATAACTTATTGCGAGAAGAGCAATGGTTTTTAGTATCAAATTATAAGCACAGCAGTATAGCCTATAAAACGAAAGATAAAATATTTGTTTTTTCAGATAGCATAGATCAGAATATAGAGACTTTTTTCTTTGCCAATCTTTCTTCGTATTATAATATCCCAGTAGAGAATAGATATGGAGGAAGAGACTATCTGTCTGGAAGAAAGAATCAGTATAGCGCTAATCTTGAAGCTAGCCCTGATTATCTTATATTGTGCAAAGAGAATAAAGATTTTTGGCAAGAGTATATAGATAAAAGAGATAGTTTTGTATTGATGTCTAATGTCGGGTATAAAAAACAAGAACTCATTGATAGTCTCACGCGTAAGAAAAAACGATTTTATGTTTACTAAGAATCAGTTAGATTTTTTACAAGATAAGAAATTGGCTCTAGCCTGCAGCGGAGGCATAGATAGTATGGTCTTAGCGGATGTGCTAATAAGTTATGGGTTTAAATTTGACCTTATCCATTGTAATTTTCAACTGCGCGGCGAAGCTTCTACTTTAGATGAAGAGCTTGTTCATTCATTTGCCAAGAAAAATAAATTGAAGTTTTTTGTTCAACGATATGATACTCCGAAATCCGCTAGAGAAAATAATACTTCTATAGAAGTTGAAGCTCGAAATTTGCGATATAAGTTTTTTGATGAGCGAATAAAACAGGAAGATTTAGATTTAGTACTCTTAGCTCATCACCGTCATGATCAGGCGGAAACTATATTTATGCGACTCATTAAAGGTGCAGGCATTATGGGCCTCTCAGGCATAAAAGAACTTCGAGATCAATGCTACTTTAGACCCTTTTTAAAGATAAGTAAAGATGCTATATTGGCTTATTCAAAAGAAAATAACATCCAATATAGAGAAGATAAGTCTAACAATGAAACTATCTATCAGCGCAATAAAATAAGAAATCAAATTCTACCATTAATAGAAGAGATCAATCCTTCTTATCAGGATGCTTTAATACAACTAGGTGATATCAGTTCACAGACTATGGACTTGCTGCATGATAATTTCTCTCAATTAAAATTAAATTGGGAAAATTCAGGAGCTATAGATTTAAATTTTTATGCTTTAAAAAATTACCTTCCTTTGATTCTAGCATATATTCTCGAAAAGGAAATTCAGCACAAAGCTCAATTAGAGAATATTGTGCAAGCATTAGTAGGCAGTGAGTCTAAAATATTTCAAGTTTTATCATTTGCAATTGAAGTTAAAAATTTTCATATTTCACGTGTCAATGAAATTCATTTTTCCTCTAAGTCATATTTAGATATTGATGAAATTCTTCAGGCAGATGAGTTCAAAGCTACCATCTCTCAAGAAATTCCGAATAGATATAAAGAAGGTTCATTATATTTAGATGTCTCTAAGATGTTATTTCCATTAAAAATTAGACCCATACAATCAGGAGATAGAATGACTCCTTTAGGGATGAATGGACAATCAAAAAAACTGTCGGATATAGCACAGGAGCTGAACTGGACTAAGAACGATAAAATGTCGAATAAAATAATCTTAGACAAGGATTTAGAAATTATAGCTGTACTAGGCTATCGCATATCAGAGAAAATTAGAATAGACTCAGGCACAAAACAGATTCTTATTCTAAATTCACATGAAACTAAATTAAATAATCTTGTAGATAAATGAAAAATTTTGTCAATATTAAAAACATATATGGCATTTTGGATTCCAATGTTATAAGGCTATCCGGTGCAGAAATGAATAAGGTAGAGACTATATCCGACGCCTATATGAAGATAGAGAATGGTCGGATTATTGAATTTGGCGATATGGTCAACTGGATGCAAAATTCAGCGCCTACGATAGATCTAAATGGAAAATCAGTGTTGCCTTGTTACGCAGATTCGCATACACACATAGTATTTGCAGAGCCGAGAGAGCATGAATTTGAATTAAAAATACAAGGAAAGACTTATGAAGAGATAGCTGCTGCGGGTGGAGGTATTTTAAATAGTGCAGCTAAATTAGGAGAGACCAGTGAGGAAAAATTATTACAGTCTGCTACTCAACGGGTTCAGCAGGTGATGCTCATGGGCACAGGTGCGTTGGAAATCAAAAGCGGTTATGGTCTCACGATAGATGCAGAATTAAAAATGCTTCGTGTGATTCAAAAATTATATGAAAATTTTCCCATTCCTATCAAAGCAAGTTTTCTCGGTGCGCATGCAATCCCTTCCATTTATAAATCGAATCCAAAAGAGTATATCGATAAAGTCATTTATCCTTGTATAGAAGTTGCAGCGAAGGAAGAATTAGCTGAATTTATAGATATATTTATAGAGAAAAATTATTTCTCACTCGAAGATGCTAGTCGGATCATAGACTATTCAGATAAGTACGGGTTGAAGCCTAAGTTGCATGTAAATCAACTTTCCAATATGGGAGCACTTCAATTAGCCGTCGATAGAGGGGCTCTATCTGCAGACCATCTCGAAGAAATGTCTCAGTTAGAGATAGATTATCTAAAGGACAAAACTACCATAGGTACTGTGCTGCCATCCTGTTCTTTTTTTATAAAAATTCCTTATGCACCCGCTCGTCAGATGATAGATAGTGGCCTAGCCATAGCACTCGCATCCGACTACAATCCAGGGAGTACGCCGAGCGGAAATATGAATTTCGTTCTCTCCCTAGCATGCATTTATCAGAAACTCACCCCTACGGAAGCTTTCAATGCGGCTACCATCAATGGGGCTTATGCTATGGATTTGAGCCACGAACTAGGAAGTATTTCCATAGGTAAACGGGCTAATTTCTTTACCTCTTCAGAAATAAACTCTTTAGCCTCTATACCATACAACTTTGGTAGATCGATGATAGATGAAGTCTATATCAACGGGGAAAGATTTAGTTAATTCAAAAGAAAGATTTACTTATCTTTGCTCTCCCAAAAAAATTAACCTAAGGGAAAGTTGGAGGAGTGGTTGAACTCGCTCGCTTGGAAAGCGGGTAGGCTGCAAGGTCTCAAGGGTTCGAATCCCTTACTTTCCTCAAAATAGTCGGAAGTAATCAGTAGTCGGCCATCAGGTTTCTGGTAGGCAAATTCTACTGATTTCTGTCGACTGAAAACTGACCACTTATGTATCGTTCACACACCTGCGGAGAATTAAATTTAAAAAATCAAGGACAGTCTATAACCCTATCAGGATGGGTGCAGAATTTGAGAGAATTTGGCAAATTAACTTTTCTTGATTTGAGAGATCGATATGGTATCACGCAGATAGTATTTAATGCAGAGGAAAACGAGGTTTTATATAAAAAGGCACTAGAGCTCAACCGTGAATTTGTAATACAAATCAAGGGTTCAGTTAAAGAACGAGAGAATAAAAACCTAAATATTCCCACTGGAGAAATTGAAATTATCGCCTCCGATTTCACTATTCTCAATTCGAGTGAAATTCCTCCATTTACGATTATAGATGATACGGACGGTAGTGAGGAACTTCGTATGAAATTTCGCTATTTGGATATTCGAAGAAATCCATTGAAAGACAAGCTTATCTTTAGACATAAGGTAGCGCAGCTGTTCCGTCAATATTTATCCCAGGAAGGATTTATAGAAGTAGAAACTCCTGTTCTTATCAAATCTACACCAGAAGGGGCTCGAGATTTCGTAGTACCTAGTCGTGTCAATCCTGGGCAGTTTTTTGCACTTCCGCAGTCCCCTCAGACCTTTAAACAATTATTGATGGTGGGTGGTCTCGACAAATATTTTCAAATAGTAAAATGTTTTCGGGATGAAGACTTGAGGGCTGATAGACAACCTGAATTTACCCAAGTGGACTGTGAAATGTCTTTCGTAGAGCAAGAAGATATTCTACAAGTGTTTGAGCAGGCAACAAAATATATCGTCAAAGAAACTAAAGGATTAGATTTAGGTACATTTCCACGTATGAGCTATGAACATGCTATGAATACCTATGGCAATGATAAGCCAGACATACGTTTCGGAATGGAGTTTTGCGAGTTAAATGAACTAGTCAAAGGCAAAGATTTTGCTATTTTTGACAATGCAGAATTAGTTGTCGGTATTAATGTTGAAGGAGCTTCAGAATGGACTAGAAAACAAATCGATGAGTGGACAGACTATGTCAAAACTCCTCAGGTAGGCGCTACTGGGCTTATATGGGCAAAATATAATCTAGATGGTACATTGACTTCTTCTGTTAACAAATTTTATTCTGAAGAAGAGTTGAAAAAATGGTCTGAAAAATTCTATGCCAAAGCAGGTGATTTAATGTTCATTTTAGCAGGAGAAGCCAAAAAAGTACGACCTCAATTATCTGCCTTGCGAATGTCTATCGCAGAAAGACTCGGATTACGAAAGGCTGATGAATTCGCTCCTCTTTGGGTTGTAGACTTTCCGCTACTTGACTGGGACGAAGAAAGCGGCAGATATCATGCAATGCACCATCCTTTTACCGCGTCTAAACCAGAAGATTTAGCCTTGCTAGAAACTGACCCTCTTAAAGTGAGAGCCAATGCCTATGACTTAGTTCTCAATGGTAATGAGGTAGCGGGGGGCTCTGTCAGAATTTACAATAAAACTCTGCAGTCCAAAATGTTTAACCTTCTTGGATTTAGTCAAGAAGAAGCTGAGGTACAGTTTGGATTTTTGATGAACGCGTTCAAATATGGGGCTCCACCACATGCGGGGATTGCTTTCGGATTTGACCGTTTTGTATCTATACTAGGTGGCAGCGAAACTATCCGAGACTATATCGCCTTCCCTAAAAATAACAGTGCAAGGGATATAATGATTGATGCGCCGAGCAGGCTAGACAATAATCAGTTAGGAGAGTTATGTTTGAAGGTGATAGATAACAAATAGCAGTGTACAGATAACAATAATCAGTTAGAATGTAATAATGAACAGATAACGGAGAGTAGATTTATGAGATAATTAAATGATTTATAACTCCTTTTGTTATATACTATTTATAACTATATTCTCAACTAATTTTAATCAATTATAAAAATTTAATTGGACATTTATTCTCTCTACTTTAGTTTTGTGAGTGGAGTCTAATCATACTCACATGACAAAATACTAATATTTTTTATGGAATCAAAAAATATTTTGGTCGAAAAAAGTCTCAAATTCGCTATTAACGTAGTTAATATCTATAAACAATTAACTAATGAAAAAAAAGAGTTTGTATTATCAAAACAGCTGGTGCGTTCTGGAACAAGCATAGGTGCAAATATTCGTGAATCACAATATGCTTCTAGTCCGAATGATTTTATACATAAACTAAGCATATCACTCAAAGAGGCAAATGAAACGGAATATTGGTTAGAAATATTAAAAGAGACTGAATATATATCTATGGAAGATTACTCAAAATTAGTAAATGATAACAAGGAATTAATAAAAATGCTTATCGCTAGTATCAATACATTGAAGCAAAAGAAATCAAAAGCTTAATCTTCTTTATTTCTTTTATTGACTTTTGCTCTTGTACCTATAATGATTCATTAACTTTGACAAGCTTATAAATACGATATATACTCTATTGTTCACTATTAACTGTTCATTGTTATCTATTCACTGTTATCTATTCACTATTAGTTATTAATTATTACCTATCCCTATGTTTTCAATTTTATACGAAGATAATCACCTCATAATATACAATAAGCCTCCAGGTATGCTAGTGCAATGGGACAAGGATCGTATCGTGAAACCATTGGAAGAACTTGCTAAAGATTATCAACGAGAGAAAAAAGGTAAAGGTCCAGATGAGAATGTATTTATTGGCCTGCCACATAGAATCGATAGACCTACGAGCGGTATAGTCATAGTTTGTAAGACCTCCAAGTCGCTCGAGAGAATGTGCGATTTATTCGTGGCAAGGGAGATTAAAAAGACCTATTGGGCTATCATAGAAAAAGGCAACATTCCACGAGAAGGCCACTGGATAAACTATCTGCGTAAGATAGAAAATCATAATAAATCCTATGTAAGCGATGTCGATAAGCCGCTGCACAAACGTGCAGAACTAAAATATAAAATCATTGCGGAGTTAGATAATTATATGTTAGCAGAGGTAGACTTAATGACCGGTCGTCATCACCAAATACGCGCCCAGTTTGCTCATCATGGGTATCCGATAAAAGGTGATGTAAAATATAATTTTAAGAGACCAAATGAGGATGGGTATTTTGATCTGCATTCAAAGTACTTGCGCTTTACGCATCCAGTATCCAAAGAAGAAATCATCATTGATGCCCCTGTGAGAGATGATAAGATTTGGCAGCTATTTGATGCACAGATAGCCAAACTAAAAGCTCGATAATCTAAACTCTATAAAAAGTTGATGAAACTTCCACTGCCAAAAAAGTATATTCCTAAACCCCAACAAACTTCCATTTTTATACAAGGAGGTAAAGAGTATTGTATAGTTAACCTAAAAGGAGAAATCTATGCTATCGACAATATTTGTCCCCACCAAGGTGCTAGTCTAGGCTTAGGAGAAATTAATGGAGAAGAAATAATCTGCCCACTTCATCAGTGGCGATTTAATTTAAAAACAGGGGCGTGCAGTGTGGAGAAATACTGTCTAGAGCATTATGAGGTGGAAATATTGGATTAATTGACCTTACAGACGTATATTTTATTAAATTTGCCCATACTTAATCCATAACCCAATACATCAATTCATTTTATGTCAGTATTAGTCAATAAAAACTCAAAAATTATAGTACAAGGATTCACAGGAAAAGAAGGAACCTTTCATGCGGAGCAGATGCTAGCTTATGGCACCAATGTAGTAGGAGGAGTGACTCCAGGTAAAGGGGGTCAATTGCATTTGGATAGGCCTGTATTCAATACCGTATTAGATGCTAGAAAGGCGACAGGCTGTGATGTTTCTATCATTTTTGTGCCGCCTGCTTTCGCTGCTGATGGTATATTAGAAGCTGTAGATGCAGGAATCGAGATTATAGTTTGTATCACTGAGGGTATTCCTATTCAGGATATGATCAAGGTAAAAGCAGTAGTTGAAAAATCAAAATCGAGATTAATAGGTCCAAACTGTCCTGGTGTGATTACTCCTGATGGTGCAAAAGTAGGCATAATGCCGGGCTTTGTATTCAAGCCAGGGAGAATAGGTATCGTTTCAAAATCAGGAACTTTAACTTATGAGGCGGCTGACCAAATAGTCAAAGCTGGTTTGGGTATTTCTACCGCTATAGGTATAGGAGGAGATCCTATCATAGGAACTACAACGAAGGAAGCAGTAGAGTTATTTATGAATGACCCAGATACAGATGCTATTGTGATGATCGGAGAGATAGGCGGAGGCATGGAAGCCGAAGCAAGCCATTGGATAAAAAGTACAGGAAATAAGAAGCCAGTAGTTGGCTTCATAGCTGGTCAGACTGCTCCTGCAGGTCGTAGAATGGGTCACGCGGGGGCTATCATCGGCGGTAAGGACGATACGGCTGCAGCAAAAATGGCTATCATGCGTGAGTGCGGTATCACCGTTTGTGACAGTCCAGCAGAAATCGGAGCTACTATGGCGGGGTTGTTGGGACTTAAAGCAAATTAGAATATTCTTCTATTATAATCTAATATCTCATATCTGACTTCTCAAATCTAACTATAAATGAAGGTCAGTTACATAGTCAAGCGTTATATAGCTATTCTAGGGAGATTATCCAATCAGAAAAAAGCCAATTTTAAGCAACTGATGGATGCCATAGAGCGGATGGGAGGAGAGGATATGACCATATCACAGCGCACCTTTCAGCGTATGATCAATGATATTGAGGATTTATTTCAAGTCTCTATAAAATGTGATAGAGCAGGATTTTATTATATTCTAGAAGACGCATCAGATATGCAGCACTCGAAAATCACGCAATCGTTGCATTTCTTTAATTACCAGAAGCACTTAGAAAATTTCGAGAATCATATAGCCTATGACAAAAGCTGCATGGTAGGCCAGCAATATTTATATGATATTCAAAATGCTATAAAAGAACAGAGCTGTATCACATTTGTCTATGCAAAATACAATCCTCAAGAACGGAATTCAGAAAAAAGAGAGCTGGCGCCTTATGGCTTGAAAGAGTATAAAGGAAGATGGTATCTCGTAGGAAAGGATCTGGCAAAAAATGAGATGAGGATTTTCGGACTGGATAGAATAGATAATTTAGAAGCCAGTTCACGAAGAGCTCTGATCCCAAAAGATTTTAGTATTCATAAATATTTTAAGCATTCTATTGGGATTTCTGTAGATAGTGAGGATATTTCAGAATTTGTAGAATTAGAATTTTCTCCAAAACTTGCTGGGTACATAAAAAACTTTCCTATTCACCCTAGCCAGATTATTTTATCGGATACGAATGAAGGAGCACTAATCAAATTGAGAACTTATATAAATCTAGAGCTCGTCAATGAATTGATGCTTTTTTCAGATGATGTCAAGATTATAAAGCCTGCACGCTTGAAGAAAATGATGATTAAACGGCATGAGGAGTTTTTGAAAAACAATCCGCAATAGATTTTTTATAATATTTTAAATAGACAAATATAAATTCTTTGCAGACGCAGTCCCCACAGAAGATAGCCATCAATACAAGAGCCTTAATAAAGGATAGACTGGATGGTATAGGGTGGTTTACCTACCATGTAGTCAAGCGCTGGGTGGAGGCAAATCCTGAAGTTCACTTTTATTTTATTTTTGATAGAGACTTTGATGCTTCATTCGTTTTCGGGAAAAATGTAACCCCAATTGTAATTTATCCACCAGCTAGGCATCCTATCTTGTGGTATCTATGGTATGAGTGGGCAGTTCCACGTATATTAGGTCGTATAAAGCCAGATATCTTTGTCTCACTAGATACCTATACCTCCGTACGGTGGAAGGGAAAAAAAGTGACGGCTATTCATGATATAGCCTTTGCTTTATTTGACGGACAGGTGGATAGTCTCACGCAGAAATTTCTTAGATTTTTCACTCCTAAATATATTTTCCATTCAGATCTAATTGTGACGGTTTCTCATTCTACTAAGAAGGATTTGATGCAGCACTATCATTGTCCAGAAGATAAAATTGTAGTCGCCCACAATGCCCCTTCTTATGACTACAAGCCACTTTCGGCAGGTGAAATTCGGGACTTTAAATCAGCGAATACCAATGGAAATGACTATTTTATTTTTGTAGGATCTATTCATCCTAGAAAGAATATTGTGACACTGCTCAAAGCATTTGAACAATTTAAAACAGAGACAAAATCTTTTCATAAGCTCGTCTTGATAGGGAGAATGTCATGGCAATATGATGATGTCAATGCCTATATAAGTACAATGAAGTTCCATGCAGATCTTATTCTCATCCCGCATTCTTCGCCAAGTATAATTGCGCAGTGGATGGCATCTGCTACCGCACTGCTTATGGTTTCTTATTATGAAGGATTTGGAGTGCCCATCGTAGAGGCATTAGCCAGCGGTACACCAGTCATTTGTTCGAATGTATCCTCTATGCCAGAAGTAGCAGGAGGTGGCGCGCTGCTTGTAGATCCAAATAATATCGGGGAGATAAGTGCTGCAATGCAAACATTAGCGACGGACAATTCTCTTAGAACTACATTAATTCAATCTGGCTGCAAGCATATAGAAAAATACAAATGGTCAAGTTCATCAGAAATAATATGGGACAAAATTCGAGCACTTTAAATTATTGTTTTCTATAAAATACTTTGACGCTTCACAAATAGAAAAAGGACAGAAAATTTTCTGTCCTTTTTTAGAATAGTGAGACATATATTATAGTCTCGATAAGTTCATTATTGATTAAATCCCTCCGTCAAACTTAAAGTCCAACTTGAAATTATCTCCTTTTTCTCTTGGCTTGCGCTCTCCTTTTTCACCATAAGAGTTATCTCTATTGCCACTGAATCGGCTTCCGCCATCGCGGCTTCCACCTCTTGGTCCAGAAGAATATCGATCTCCACCTCCACGCTTATCACCGAATCGGCTTCCACCAAATGAAGCAGGCCTATCTCCGCCTGTTCCAGACATACTCGTTCCTTCACTGGCTAGGTCTATTCTTAGTGATCTGCCATTGTGGTTGATATTTTTCATTCCGCTCACGATGTCTTTTTTGAACTTAGATTCCACTTCAAAGAACGAAAACTTATCTTTCATATCGATACGTCCTATACTTCCGCCTCTCACATTAGTATGGTCACACACTATTCTGAGTAGGTCGCCCTTTGTGATATTATCTAAATTTCCTATATTGATAAAGAATCGATCATAACCTGTCTGTGGGTATATGGTGCCGCCTCTTTCTCCGCGATCTCCTCTTTCACGCGGCGCTCCTCTTTCTCCGCGATCTCCACCGAATCGCTCACTGCGCTCTCTTATCGGTCCTCTTTCACTTCTAGATAGTTCTCCACCTTGGTTTAAGTCTCTTGAGTCTTGATAGTATTCTAAAAATCTATTGAACTCCATAGAGGCAAATCGCTTGATGACATCTTCTTTAGAGATATCAGCAAATTCAGCATTGATTTGATCCATAAATGGAGCCAGCTGCTCTTCATTCACTTCTACTTGCTGAGCTCTGTGTATCAAAGCCAATAGTTGATTCTGACAAACTTCTGCGCCAGTAGGCACATTGACTTTTTCAAACTTCTTACTTACTATGCGCTCGAGTTCATTGATTTTATGCATTTCACGCTTGGATACTAGGGAAATGGAAATTCCTTTTTTCCCAGCACGAGCAGTTCTACCACTTCGGTGAGTATAGTTTTCAGCATCATCTGGCAATGCATAATTAATAACGTGTGTGACATCGCTGACGTCTATGCCTCTTGCAGCTACATCAGTAGCTATTAGTAATTGCAGCGATTTCTCTCTGTATCTATTCATTACGATATCACGCTGCTGCTGGGTAAGATCTCCATGTAATGCATCCGAATTATAGCCATCTTTGATAAGCATATCGGCTACATCTTTCGTTTCATTCTTAGTGCGGCAGAATACAATACCGAAAATATCGGGATAGAAATCGACTATTCTCTTTACAGCTGCATATCGATCTCTTGGGTTGATGACATAGTACTGGTGGTCTATGTTTTCATTTCCTTTATTTACAGACACACTGACCTCTAGAGGATTACGCATGTATTTTTTGGTGATGATTTTGATGTCTTTGGGCATAGTAGCCGTAAACAACCACGTGTTTTTCTCATCTGGTGTATTGGAGAGTATTTGATTGATACTTTCTTTGAATCCCATGTTGAGCATTTCATCCGCCTCGTCTAGCACCACTATTTTTACCTGCTCGAAATTTACTTCACCTCTTTCGATGATGTCAATCATTCTGCCTGGAGTAGCTACAATTATCTGTACCCCTCTTCTCAGGTCTCTTATTTGCATGGAGATACTCGCGCCGCCATAGACCGCCACTGTTCTAATCTCAGGGGTCATAGAGCTAAATTTCTCTATATCCTTGGTGATTTGCATACATAGCTCTCTAGTAGGGCATAAAATAAGTGCTTGAGGTTTTCTATTACTACCATCTATCTTCTCTAAAATAGGAAGAGCGAAGGCAGCCGTTTTACCTGTGCCTGTCTGCGCCAGACCTAAAAGGTCAATATCCGCTTCAATTAATTTTGGAATGGCCTGCTCCTGAATAGGAGTAGGAATGGTAAAATTCATTTCGGCTAATGCACGGAGTGTTTTAGGGCTTAAGCCCAACTGTTCGAATGTCATATTCTAATCGTTTATTTATTTTTAAAAAAGCAAAAAATAAAACCCGATATAGAATAACCCGTAAAGAACCAATCGACTATTTAAAGGTCTTATTTTTTATGAACGCGCAAAGGTAAGCTAATTAAAATAAAAAATCTGGTATAATTTGTATCCTACTTAAATTATGAGTTTCTTATACATACAATAACTGTTAAAAAATTCAGGAATGCTTTTTTAATTTTATATTATATATATTTGTATAATTCTTAATTTTAAAATAAAATAACTAAATGAAAAAATTTAATTTGTTCTTAATTCTAGTAATGCTGTCTGTAATATCACCAAACAAAACCTATGCAGCTTTTCCAGTGAAGGAGAAGATAACGTCAGCGACCATCGTCCAACACAATGTGGAAAGTGGTAAAATTGCACTTCAAGAATCTAATGATATGGGTAAATCAGAACTAGAAGCTGCTGCTGCTGCTGCAGGTGGCGGTGGGAGTAAACAAATCCTTGCAGCGGTATTAGCAGCTGTTGTAGGTGGTCTTGGAGTTCATGATTTTGTCTTAGGAAATACAACTAAGGGATTGATGCACTTGGGCCTTTTTGCTCTTGGACTTGCTTTAATTTTTATAGGTATGGCATCTGTAACTACGGGCGCGGCCACCACCTTCCCGCTCCTTTCTCTCATCGGAACTTTAATTTTAATGGGAAATAGTATCTGGGTAATGATAGACTTCGTTCGAATTTTAATGGGCAATTACCCTGGTATTGAATAATGTATTTGTGGTACATTATTAATATAAAAAGGGCTTATACTTTAGTGT
>Ga0222712_10000504_pt1 | contig 51095 bp, 77 predicted proteins | sample C33_657DmetaG_FD_165043 | JGI IMG/M metagenome (GOLD analysis project Ga0222712, IMG submission 165043) | Estuarine water microbial communities from San Francisco Bay, California, United States - C33_657D | ecosystem: Environmental > Aquatic > Marine > Unclassified | place: USA: California... | reverse complement strand
GATTAACGAGTTTCCAATACTAACTCGGCCTGCATCATCTCAAAGAACTACCGGAGTCTGTCAAAACCAAACACCCCCGAAAATAAAAGATTGCGAAGATTATATATCAACGCAATCTCTTTGTTTCGCTTATATTGAATGATTTAGTAACTAATTCACCGGCTTATAAAGCATAGGTGCTTGCCCATAAACTGGTAGCTTACCGTCCCACTTATTGATCCATTCAAGTTGTAGCAATAACGGGGTTAATGTTTGTTGTTTAAGTCTATTAGCTTCAGCTTCTGCCTTTGCAGAGGTTAACATAGCTTGTGCATTACCCTCTGCAGTTGCAACCTTAATTTTAGCTTGTGCTTCTGCTGTTTTAACCTCGTTCTCCGCTCTTAAAGCTGCTTGAACTGCATTGTTCTTAGCTTCAATTGATTTTTTAAATGTCTCTGGATAAATCAAATTAGACGTAAATTGATTGATTACAAATCCTTCCTTCAGCAATTGCCCGTCTAATAATCTGCGAACCTCTACTTCGAATACTGCTCTATTACTAATCAATTCATCCGCCGTATATTTGTTAGTTGCTAATCTGAATGCATCATACACCGCGGTCTTTAAGAATCCCTCCTCAATATCTTCTAAAGGTCTACGATACTTACTAAAGATTGCAGGAACCTTCTCTCTTTGTACGGAATAGTTCATGATGGGAGATACACTGAATTCCGAACCATCCTTTGAGTTTACAATGAATGAGTTCTGATCTTTATATTCCTTGTGCTGAATAAATGTAGGGAATTCATACACCTTTGTAGTTAATGGATTATAGAATACCATACCTGTAACTGCTACTACATCATCCACTCCTTTGTTATCGCCATACTGATTCACTTTAACGCCCACATGTCCTGCATCAATTCTTTCGCAAGACATAAATAAAAAAATCAGCAGGAAAAATCCTGCTACAGCAACACCGATTGTTTTAATCATTTTTTTTAGTTTTAATTGTGATTCTAATTGTTCTTGTTTTTCTTGTTCTTCACGCTCTCTCCTTTGGCGAGCATACCTTTCTTCAAACGACTCCATATTATTTTGTTTTTTTGACTGTCTGTTTTTTAATCACTACCTTTTTTCTTTTTGTTTCCTTTAAAGGAACATAATCCAATTCAGTTTCACCAGATTCTATCTCATCTGGATTTTTTTTATCGATGACCTTAATTCTTAAATAATAATAAAGAAATATCAATATACCAAGAGCCAATCCTCCGGATAACAAATTGATGATTGTATTTGCCGTTGTCAATCCTGGATAAACAACATATTCTAATAATAGAATGATGAAAATCCCTACCAGAAATGGTTCTAGAGATCTAATTGAGAATGATTTTTTGAGTACTTCTTTCATGATTTTTTATTATTATTCTTTGATTGTCTGCTGAACTCGTCGTCTATATCTTCGTTGTCCCAATTTAGAAAATCTTCACCCGTATAATCCGGATGATTTTTTTTCATGTAATCAATTCCTCTGACCCAGAACCAAGAGATGATTCCACACACTAAAAATATTATTCCGAAAACAATTACGTATTCCATATAGATTATATTAAAAATTGTAAGATCTTTTCTTTAATTCCTGATTGTTTAATCCCTTCAGTCATTTGTGGTGTCCAAACAAAATTTGCCAAACCCCATTCCCTATCAAAATCCCCATAATGATGGGTTTTAACGGGTATGCCCATATTCAAATCATCAATCGCTACCCAATGAGTTACCTCCGGGTGATTTTTTAGCCAATCCAGAATTTCAAAATGTCTCTCCTGTTCTAGTTCACTGTATCTCTCCCATGCAAAATCATCAAATCCTGGGATTTTACCAGCAGCCTGGAGATCCTTAAAAAATGCTGTCGAGTCTATTGGCCGTTTTATGATTCCCTGGGATTCGTAATATTCGCCAAGTTCTTCAACTGTCGCCCAGCGTTTCCAATCCGAGCTAACCACTATTTCTGCTTCTGTTTCTTCTAAGATAGAATTCAGAATATCAATTGACTTCCGATCAAAGTTATCAAATCTAACCTCCACTGGGAGTTCTTTGATTTCTTGACCCATCTTACGACCATATTCCTTTTGCTTCTTATGTCTACCTCCCCAATTATTCGAAAGACAAATTACCCCGTCATGATCTAAAAATATTATCTTCATATATTTTTGTATATTTTTTTCTACCACGTGTCATAATCAGTTAAATCTAATTCTTCTCCGTCTGCTGCTTTCGCTGTTACAATCTCACCTATTCCAGTCGGAGTAAAACAAAATGTATAAGCACCACCGATAGCACCAACATAAAGTTCACCCTCTTTCTTTTTCTTAGCGTTTCTCCATCGTTTGTATTTTTTATACTGCTTCTCTGTTATTTCAAAGGTTAATACTACCTTATCTTTCTCGGGTGGTGTATATGTCCCATCGATTATTTTTTTAGCTCTCTCTTTGGTTTTTTTCGATATCATATCTCTAGAACAAATGGCATTATATCGGATTCTTCGTTGTATTCAATATAATCAGTTAACCATATTTTATATCCTCTTTTGTTTTCTTTCTCTACTAATCTATCTTGTGGGGTATGTCCTACTATTTGATTTAGATCTACCCCATATTCTTCCAGTTGTTTTGGTCTAGTCCAAAGCGGACCACCATACATGCTCCATCCCCCGCTTGCTCCATCCACCTGAAATATTTGTGGGATCTCCATTTTAAATGCTTCATTCAAAATGTCACCTTCTTTTTCAAGTTCTTTTAATTCTGGATAGTGTTTAAGAATATCATTTAGAACAGGCTTTAATAAACCAGCATGGGTCCACAAATAATCACCTTTATGATATGCCATCTGGAACAGATTCATGTTATGTTCAAATAGAATTTGCAAATCCCATCTTGCCTCCGGTCTATACCCACTACAAATTTGATTGGGTATAAAATACTGAACATCATGATTTCCCCAAAGCAAAACCACTTTATCTGGTAACACTTTTTTGAAAAAGATTATATCCTCGAGATTTTTCTTGATCTCAACATTACCAATTGTAAAGCTATCCACATAATCCCCGATAAAAACAATCTTATCTACATCAAAGTATGGGTAATCCTTCTTAAATAACTCATCATTAGGATCAGCACCATTGGTAACCATAATCGCCCATTGCTCAAATTCATAGCTACTTCCATGGGTCAAAAATTTCCACGTATCTCTGCCATGCACGTCTCCTATAGTCATTATCTTTTTTCCCATGGTGTAAATGTAAATTTAAACTTCGGTAATCTAAAATGTAATAGGTAAATCCCCTTAATTAGTTTCGAAAAACTGAAATCTTTCATAATAAATCAATAAGATATTGGGATGGTTCTAAATTCTGACTATATTAAAAATAATTTAACCAATGACGGTGAAGTTCCAGTACCCTTCAGATGGTCACATGGAGCTACTGATTTAGATCTGGGTGATGGCATGATAGTTTATGCCTTAGTCCAATTCATGAGGGCTAAGAATTGTGTTTGTATAGGAAGTGGGGGAGGATTTATCCCCAGGATTATGACCCAGGCCAGAATAGACCTCCACAGGAATGGTATTTTTGAGGGAAATCCGGATTATAATTGGGGAGACATTGGAGCAACCTACGTGGTAGATCCGTGCAACGGAATAGGTGGACAGTCTAACATAGACTCGGAGGACGGATTTTTTAGATCCCATTTCTACCCGAGATTTGTTAAAGAAACCTCAGAAAGGGCATATTATGACTTTTTTGTGACCCAGGATATTAAGATAGATGTTCTATTTATAGACGGGGATCATTCATATGAAGGTGTTTCCCTAGACTTTGAGCTATATAAGAATATCATGTCAGAGCATGGATTAATTATAATACATGATACCGATTCTAAATATTCTCAGAATTTTATTATAACTGAAGATCAGAAAAAGGATTTTCACGATTTTTCTGGGCCCTCTTTATTCGTGAATGATTTCATTGATAATGATTGGGAAAGTTTCAATCTTTTTAACTACGGAATTCTAAAATCTAAACCTTCCTCATCAGGTATAACCCTATTTAAAAGAAAGAAGAAATGATAAGACTCATATCTGTCATAGGACACGGGATTGAATTAGTCCCTCATTTTATCGAGCATTATTCTGGGATGGTCGATAGAATAGAAATTGTGGTATATGAATCAGATCTCCATCCAGATTTAACCAAAAGTATCAAGAAAGAAATAGCTAAGAATAATAAGGTAAAGATAGTTGAATCAGTCTATGATAGGATATTTGATTGGAACAGGGTTACTGAGCTTTATAATAAACACACGTCGAAAAAACCAAATGACTGGTGGGTAATTGCAGACGTTGACGAGTTTCATTTATATTCAGAATCATTACGAGATATCAAATATGATTGTGAGGAAAACGGATGGGAGATAGTTAGAGGGGGATTTATTGATAGAATAGGAATGAATGGAAATTTTCCAGTTTTAAAACGAGACATTCCTATCTTTGATCAATTCCCTATGGCAGGATTTTTTAGATATCCTATGAGTGGTGCTTGTCCCAATAAGATCTGCTTCATTAAAGGTAGTGTTGAAATTACACCAGGCCAGCATTATGCAAAAATCTTAGGACAAACCACATGGAGATGGCAAGGATGGAATCATCCATTGATAGCACCCCCTGAAAAATATTCAGTGCAAGTCCACCATTTTAAATGGGATTCAAGTTGCCTAGAAAGAATAAAAGCGGTTGCTGAAGTTGGGAAAGATTATTCATTTTCTGATGAATATAAACTGATGTATGATACTATAATAAAGAACAGATCCAAAATAGACATCGAAAATGATGAATTTATGTTTGAGCACGATGTTTCTTATTATGGTGACTATAAAAATTGGAATAAATTATTAAGAAAAATAATATCAATCTAAACAAAATGGCAACATCAAAAAAACCTGCAGGCGAACCCTCTCACGATCTAATAGCTTTAGAGACAAGAAAAGTAAGAGCTTTAGAAAAGATTGCTACCTCTCTGGAGGATCTTTCTATGTGGATTGTAGATGTAGATAAGGATGAGTGGAGTGACAGAATCCAGCACTATCTTTATGAATTTTTAAAGCAAACAAAAAATAGTAATCTGAACGTAGATGCAGAAGTTAGGGGTAATAGTTCCTTACCGGAATAGGTACGAGCAGCTTCAAATATTCAAAGCAAGAATCTCTGAATATTTGGAAAAGAAAGGTATACCCTTTGAGTTGATAGTAGTGGAGCAAGATGATGCTAAGCTCTTCAATCGTGGGATGCTTTTAAATATAGGCTTCAAGTACGCTAAAAAAATGGGATGCAGATATGTAGTATTTCATGATGTGGATCTGATTCCTTATGATGTGGATTACAGCCATTCTGAATATCCTATTCATCTAGCTAAAAATGTTTTTGAATCCGAAACAGGCAAAAAGAAAGAATCTTTCGACCAATATTTTGGTGGCGTGACAATTTTCCCGGAAAGGGAATTTCGTAGAATCAATGGATATTCAAATAAGTATTGGGGATGGGGATTTGAAGATGATGATCTTTTTTTAAGATGTGAGATCAATGGATGTGAATTAGATACTTCATATTTAGAGAATTCTAAAACCGATTATAAGGCTCTAACTTTTAATGGATTAGATTCTTATGTGGTGGGTAAAAATAATTTTGATCTTAAATCAGGAGCAACAATTTTCATTTCATTTAGACCAGGAGATCTTTCTTATGATTTTGAAAAAGAGTCAGATTTCTTTACTGCATTTTGCTTGCCTGGATTTGGTACAGACACGTTGATAGCATATAATTCTTTCAAAAGATACCATTTCTCAACATATGATTCTGAAAAAAGACCTTTATATCTAAACTCTGAAATAATAGAGCCATATCAAACAAACATATGTGCAGTTTTCGATCCAGTTAAGAAAAAGGTTTTCATTTATCAAGATGGTGTTCTATTGGGAGAAACTGATCAATATGAAGAGTTATTTCCCTACGAGAATCAGAAATCTTTCTATTTAGGTGCATCAAATCCTAAAAGAGCATGGAGCCAGAATTTTTTCAAGGGAACTATCGACACCTTTGCTGTTATACAAAAACCGATGGAAGCTAAAGAGGTTTCAGATCTATGTACTGGATTGAAATTTTCCGATTATAAAAAGAATAATTTACTCAAGGTTTTGTATACTGCTAATTATATAGAGGAATATAAGATGATTGATCTCTCCGGTAACGGCAACGACGGAAAGATATTTAATTGCGAAATTAAAGATATTAAGTTACCAAAATATACTCAGGTAAAAATACCCCACAGAAGAAATTCCACTTTCCATTCTCTTAAACACGAAGAGAACGGATTCTTCAACAACAAATGGAAAGATCAATCAACAAGATGGAATCAATTAAGATATCACAATGAGATTTTAAAAAATAAATCCAATGTTTCCGAAGACGGCCTTTCAGATTTACAATTTGTAGAACACGGAAGATCTAAGGAGAATAATATAACGCATGTTAAAATAGGAATATGAAACACAAACTTGGAATATGCATCCCATACAGAAATAGATTTGAGCACTTACAGCAGCTCACATCAAAGCTTGGAGAGTTTCTAGATAAAAAAGGAATTGATCACAAATTTTACGTTGCTCATCAGGTGGATGATAAGTTATTCAATAGAGGATTAATGAAAAACATTGCAGCTAAATATGCATTTGATGACGGATGTGATTACATAGCATGGCATGACGTTGATATGGTTCCTTTAGATGATGAGTGTGATTATTCCTACCCAGAAGATTCACCAGTTCACATAGCAACTAAACTTTCAAAATATGATTTTAAATTAAACTATGAGCAATATTTTGGAGGTGTAGTTCTATTTACAAAGGAACATGTGTTAAAAACAAATGGATATTCTAATGACTATTGGGATTGGGGAATGGAGGACGACGATCTTTTTTATCGATGTCATTTTGAAGGATATACCAATTGTCGCGTTTATAAAAAATATAGAAAAAGAAAATTTGCAAGATTCAATGGAGATGATGCTTATGTTGAAATCCCCTGGATAAAATCTATAAATAAACTTCTAGGATCGGATCATACTGTATGTGTATTATTTAATCCGGAGCAACAACCTGAAAAATACAAAGATTGGTTAATAGGAACAGAAGATAAAAAATTTATAGAATTTCCTGTTTTTAGAAAGCAATCATATAGTCCATATTGTATATCATTCAATAACTCAAGAGCAGTTACAAACATGCTTTTTGATGGCGACGGTGGACAGGTTTATAACTGGATAAAAAGAGAAGATTCAGTTTGGTCATGGGTTACTACATCATATAATTCATCCAATAACAGATTTAGCTTCTTTATTAATGATGAATTGGGAAGATATAACGAAAAAGGAACCAAAGAAAATAGATCGACCTTGATTAACGAGGAATTATTTCAATATAATGATAAAAGTCCTTCCTTTGTTGGACACAATGACGATCAAGAAAATCCTATTTTCTTCAGAGGTGAAATAGCTGAATTAATGATATTCAACGAAGCAGTAAAAGACCCTAAAGATGTTTCTAAATTTCATGACGGGAAAAAGAAGCCAGTCATGCATTTCAAATTTGATTCTGTTAATGGAGGACAGGTACAGGATTTGGTCGGAGGAGTAGGAGCAAGAGCTTATAATCTGGAAATAGTAGAGAAAGCAATTAAGGTAACTGATATGCCGATTCCATATAGAAGGGAGGGAAGCTTTGAATGTCTTCCTCATGTCGATGAAGGATTAGTCAATAATAGATGGGCAAAAGGGGAAACGACAGCAAGGAACGAAAAGAGGTTCGTGACTCAGATGCAGAGAAAAAGCATCAATTATAAAAAAGACGGGTTCAATAATATGAAATATGAATTGGTTTCCGCAAAGGAAGTTTTAACCAACACCCTGTTAATAAACTGTAAAGCTTAATGTCTGAACATATAAGATACGAAGAAACTAAGAAAAAATTAGATAACATCGGATGTGGAATGTGCGCTGCTAAGTGGACACAAGTGACGATGCACCTTCATAATGGAATGACACATTCGTGTCACCATCCAATCCCACACAAGGTTTCTTTGAAAGAGCTGAAAAATAATCCAACTGCTCTTCATAATACCAAGGTAAAGAAAAAAGCAAGAAAAGAAATGTTGTCTGGGAGTAAGCCAGAGGAATGTAACTATTGCTGGAAAATAGAAGATTCTTCGTCTTCGTTTTCTGACAGAGTTTTTAAAAGTTCTGAACCGTGGTCTTTGCCTTTTCTTGAAGATATCACATCGAAAAGATGGACGGAAAATTATAATCCTAAATATGCTGAGGTTAATTTTTCAAACACGTGCAACTTTAAATGTTCATACTGCAGTCCAATGTTTTCCTCGAAATGGATGGAAGAGATCGAAAGATATGGGCCATATCCCACTTCTGGAAATTTTAATAACCTAGAATGGTTCAAAGAGACTGATCAGATGCCATATAAGCATTCTGAGAATAATCCTTACGTAGATGCTTTTTGGGAATGGTGGCCAGATCTTTATAATGATCTACATACTTTTAGAATTACAGGGGGTGAACCTCTTCTATCAAAGGACACATGGAAGCTTCTAAATTTTATTGCAGAATCTGAAAACCCCAATAGAAATCTTAATATATCAATCAACACGAATCTAGGTGTGCCTAAATCCCTAGTTGAAAATTTTGTGTCTATTGCAGAGAAAATAATAAACGAGAACAGAGTAAATGAATTCATAATTTTTACCTCTTGCGAATCAATGGGAAAACAGGCAGAATATATTAGACATGGATTGGATTTTGATCTCTTTATGGAAAATATAGAATATATTCTTTCTAAACTACCCAAGGTTACTATTAATGTTATGGCAACTTTTAACGCTCTTTCTGTTTTTGGATATGAGAAACTAATAGAGAGGATTTTTGAGTTAAAGAAGAAATATCAAAATAACGAGAGATATTGGATTTCTGCTATCCAACTTGATACCTCTTATCTGAGATGGCCAACACATCAATCAGTAAAAATCTTAGATAAGGAGCACAAGGAATTAATCATGAAGGCAGCAAAGAAAGCTTTCTATTACGCAGCTCCAGAATTCACAAGAGAATATTACGGATTCTCTAATGTCGAGATTCAAAAAATAAGAAGAATTTATGATTATGCTATATCAGAAGATGATTTCGAATTCGAAAAAAATCGGAAAGATTTTGTAGCATTTGTCGATGAGCATGATAGAAGAAGAGGAACAAGTTTTTTAGAAACATTCCCAGAAATGAAAAATTTTTATACTAATGTTAAAAATTGAATCAGGTAAACCTTGGATAATGTGGCCAGATATAATGGCTAACAATTTTATAGAAAATCCTGCTAACAAAGTTTTTGATAGCGAGGGTGATTTCAAGTTTAGAATAATATTTGAACTGGAAGAGCCAGTGAAAGAAAAAGGAACACTTTTTGCTAAGCTTCCCAGCTATTTTGGATTTGATTTAGAGGATTACGGATTCATGTTAATCGTTACAGAAAAAAATACAGATCCTGAATACATTACCATAAACTTCGATTGGGAGATAAACAAAAAGTATGAATTAATCATCAAAAAAATAAGTGGTGTTTTATCTGTTACCCTCGACGAGGTTACATATATCACTAAATTCCTAAAAAAAGGAATTGCAGGAGATGAGAACTCCCATATAATATTCGGATCTGGAAATTTTCCTAAGAACGGATTTAATCTAAATTATCGGGAATTTACTGTCCACGAAATAGAGATATTTAAAGACGGGGATCTTATTTGCCACCACGAATTTGAAGAATTTGTATTTGGTAAATACGTAGACACAACAGGAAATTGTAATTTCATTCATAAAATATAAAAGAACATATGTCGCAAGAATTAATTAATTGGAGAGAAAGAAACCTAAACAGCGTAAGTAAAAGCTTTTGTGCTGCTAAGTGGTATAATGCTAGTATACATCTTGGACATGGATACACAGGATCTTGTCATTTACCGCTACCTCATCCAATTGATTTAGAGGAGATAAAAAATAATCCATCAGCAATTCATAATACCAAGCACAAGAAGCAGATGAGAAAAATGATGCTGACTGGTGTTAGACCTGCGGAATGTTCATATTGCTGGAAGATAGAAGATATAGGAAGAAATAACGTTTCCGATCGTGTTTACAAAAGTATAATTTATAAGGAAGATGATATTAAGAAAATCTCAGAAATGGATTACACTGACGATGTTCTTCTTAAGACATTAGAGATAAGCTTTGATCGGACTTGTAATTTTGCCTGCAGCTACTGTAATGCAGGATATAGCACTACCTGGGGAAAGGAAATCCAAAAGCATGGTCCATATCAAAAGATGAAATCTGATTCTGCAGGTGCATATCGTAGTGATGGATCCTGGGCAGAAATATTCGGTAAGCACAATGAAAGAAATCCTTTCGTTGCAGCATTTTTTGAATGGTGGCCAGATCTTTCCAAAAATTTAGAGGAGATAAGGGTTACTGGCGGGGAGCCTTCATTAAGTCATAACTTCTGGGATTTCATGGAGGTGCTTAAAAACAATCCTTCACCTGAACTTAGATTTGCAGTTAATTCCAATTTAGGAATGAACGAAGAAACACTGGAAAAAATGATTGCAATAACACATCAGCTTCCTATCAAGGAAATGGATGTTTACACCAGCAATGAATCATATGGAATTCATGCAGAATACATTAGAGATGGTTTAGTCTATGAAAAATGGAGAAGCAATCTCGTAGCTTTTCTTGAAAGAGCAAAACTTAGATCATTCACTATTATGATGACTATTAATAGTTTATGCCTCTATAGCATAACAGATTTTCTAGATGATATGATAGAGCTTAAAAAGAAATATGGTGCTAATAAGCCTAACGTAGATCTTAATATTTTAAGATGGCCTTCGTTCATGTCCCCTTTAGCCCTTCCTGATGAATTCAAGAAAGATTTACACGCTAAGTTAACCAAATGGTTCCAGGAAAAAATGACACCAGATCTTTTTAGCATTGGTGAATATGCTCAATTCCAAAGATTGCTTGATTATATCCAAGTTGTAGAAAAGGGACACAATACAACGGAAGACGATAAGTCTATTCTACATCACGACTTTAAGAGTTTCTATGTCCAGTATGACAGCAGAAGAAAGAAAAATTTCAAAAGCACATTCCCAGAGCTGGCAGACTGGTATGATAGCATAAAAATAGACCAATCAATTCCTGTTGCTAGTATGACAGATGGTAGAATTACCCACTTTGAAACCGGGACATACCCATTTCCAAAAGAGCAGGTAAAAATAATTTAATTAGATAAGTCTTTTAGGAGTAGGTACGGAAGTCTGTGGATCTAATTTAAAGTCTTCTTCTTTTACTACAAATTCTTTCTGATTCTCCAAATCCTTCTCGATGAATCTAATCACGTTTTTTGCTATAACATCATGGCATTCTTTGGAGGGATGGTGATCTTTCGGAGGATCTTGAAAATGATCGTAATCTGAATTAATTATGAGATGTGGATGCCCACTCATTAGATCCCTGATAGAAGGAAAAGTCGAACCCCTATATTCAAGATCGATGTATCTGTTGTACATGAAAAGATCGTTCTTAATTAATTCGAGATAGTCATTCTCCCAACAAAGTATTCTTGTTTTAATTCCTTTGCTTTCTAGCATATTCATTAAGGATCTTATTTTTTCGAAATAATCCTTAATGTGCTCTTCTCTCCATTGATCGATCGAAATTTTTCTCTCCTCAATAATCCACTCGTAAAAATTCATTTTACTTTCTTGATCGAAAATTAAAAAGTGGTTATCTTTTCCTTTGTAATTGTAATAGAATCCATTTCTATTTGGCTGGGATGTTTGTATAACAACATAGTCGACCTCGCTGAAATCGAACTTTTCTTCAATTAAATGGCCATAACCATTTATCAATCCAAAAGCAGCATTAATAAAATTGATAGATGTCTCCTCTGATCCACCATTCTGATTAGAAACAACCTCCCATGTATTAAAATGGTTTGCTACCAATCTTGGATATCTCAGAGTTGCCATGTGTTTTTTATGAGCAGCAGTTACCAGTTTTGAATCATAGGAATCTGGGGCAGGATACTTTAAAGTTTCCATTCCGGAATAATAATACAATCCTTGTCCCCAAGTAAAAGAGCATCCAGCAAAAATTAATCCCTTCATTTTAATTAAATTCTTTTTTATTTTCCAAATACCAAAAATATGCTTTTTCTAAACCTTCTTCAAGAGTTGTTTTTGCCTCCCATCCCAGGTTATTCTTTATTTTATTTGAATCTATTTTTCTCGTAGGGATCATTGAGGGTTTTCCTGAAATAAATTCTGTCGGTGCTTTATGCTCTGCAATGCCCTTCATAATTTCTAAAACTTCAAGTACCGAATAAACCTTATTTGAACCAACATTATAAACATTGAACATTTCAGACTCTTTCTCAATTACAGTCTGTAGTGCTTCGACAAAATCTTCTATGTATAGAAGATCCCTCAATTCACTTCCATCTCCCCAGATAGGAATAGGATCCATCTTATCGGCTACCTTACGGATAGTTGCTGGGGTAACATGACATTTATTGAAATCATACTTATCATGGGGTCCAAAAAGATTAGCAGGTCTAATGACTGTACACTTCATTTTTGTTGGTAGATATTTAGCATAAAGCTCACACTGAACCTCAGCATATCTTTTCATCCATCCAACTGGAAAATAGACAGGATATGGTTCGTCAAACAAAAAATCTGTTTCTATCACAGGATCGTCTCCCTTTGGAGGATACACTGTATTAGAAGAAATGAAAATGTAATGATTAACTCCGTTTCTCCATGCGGCATCTATTAGAAAGTTATTCATCGCCACGTTAGGAGTAACGTGAGCAAGAGGATCTACCACGGTATCTACAGCATTTGATGTTGAAGCTGCTGCGTGGATAACAATGTCAACGCCTTTTGTTGCATCTAAGCACCCTTGATGATCCTTTAAATCAAAATGAGTATATTCAATTCCTTCTATAGGATTTCTCACCCCTCTTTTGTGAAGATTTATTCTTAAATTTCTATAGCCCTTTCTGTGTAATCTATTAGTTAGATTTTGTCCAACCAGACCGGATCCCCCAGTGATCAGGATTTTTGAATCTTTGTTTATCATAATAATTTTGTTAAGTCTAATGCTTTAAATTCTTTATCTCTTATTGTTATAAAATTTATATAGGTAAATCTTTGGAATCCATTTTTTACTGGATTTACTTCGTGCTCTATGTTATGGGTTGTGAAATCTAGTATGCAAAATTTACCAAATGTTGGTTTAATTGATAGGGTTTCGTCGTCAGCTGTTTTTAGAATTAATTCTCCTCCCCCGTCATTATATTCAGATTCTGGAGTTAAATAAATCAGAATACCACATATTCTTCCTTCGTTTTTTCCGTCTCTATGATTGCAAATAAAATCTCCATCCTGAAAAAGACTGATGTTTCCCTTTGAAATTGAATTGTCTAATCTATCTGAAAAGTTTGGATAGAATTTTTTAATTATTTCCAAACTAATATCAAAAGGATCGTTTGTTATTTCCATTCCTCCAGGGGGAACTGCAGATTCAAGCCATCTTTGCCAAACCAATAGATTATTTTCTTTACAGAATCTATCTCTTTCTGCTATTTCAAAAACAGTGGGTTTATGATTATATGTTTGGGGTTCATCATTAGCAGGTTGATAATTGTGTCTATAAATAAAATATTCTGACAATTTTTCCTTTGCTATTTTAGAAACTCCAGAATATGTCTCTCCTAGTTTATCGATTTCGTCCTGAGAAATAAAATCACTTAATTCACCGACAAATACCCCTTTTAACAGAAGGTCATCCCTGAATTTTTGAATAGTGCTCATATACCTTTTTTATTGCTTCCGAAATAGATGTTTTCGGATTTATACTATATCTATCCTGTTTTTTTGTGTCCATCTGTCTACGAAGATCTCCATTGGGTTTTGATGGATTCCATGAAATTTTTAGATCTTTTCCACTCGCTCTGATGATTTCCTCTATTATCATTTTAATAGAGATCTCAATACCCGAACCAAAATTTAAGACATCATTTATCTCTCTCCGATAGGAATCAATTAAAGCTTCAGCAACATCATCTCCAAAAACAAAATCCCTAATAGGACTTCCATCTCCCCATGCTTCTATTTCAGTTTCTGCCTCATAAACTTTCTTGACTATACTAGAGATCAGAGTTCCATTACCACTAAAATCGTCATACTCCCCAAAAATGTTTGCGGGCCTAATTATAGTCCATCTTTTATAATCGTATTGTTTCGAATAAGCTTCGATCAATATCTCACCCATTCTTTTAGACCAAGAGGGAAACCAATCTGCCTCGCCAGGTAAAGTTTTCCAGACATCATCCTCTACAAATTTTTCAGCTGGAGAATATACACCAACGGAACTAACAAAGACTAACCAAATATTAAGAATTGCACACTGATTTATAATTTCAGTGTTTATTTTGAATGATGGATATAAAAAATCAACTGGCTGATTTTTGGCTCTTAGAGGAGATCCTTTTATTCCAAAACAATTAAAAACAACATCGAATTTATAATCACTAAAGAGACTGTGTATCTCGCCATCCTTTAATAAATTTCTGTGTTCGAAAGTAAAATTTTCAGAATCTGGTAAAAATTCTGAATACTTTATGTCTACACCGATGGTTTTATATCCCTCTTCAACACATTTTTTGGCTAGATATGTTCCAACTAATCCACTACATCCTGTTATTAATGCTATCTTCATATTATTCCTGCTAATTTTTTTAAAAATTTTTCGTCGGTCTTATCATCAACCAAAGCAATAACTCTTCTATTGTTTTCCAAAAATCTTTCTTTATTATTTTTATAGAATTCAATAAAAAATTCTTTATTGTCGTTTATTCTTTTAACTTCCTTTGCAAACTTAAAAAGCCTTTCCCTGTGATTAGTCTCTTCATCGTAGCTATGATCTATAACATCATCAAAAAAATCAAAATCATATTTTTTCTTGATCTCTTTGATGTGGAAGGGAGATGCCAAAATCATAGGAAATTGCAAGGCATAGAACGATTTAAATGATTTTTCGGAGATATGGATATGATCAGTTTGAAATTCCGTTTCTGTTGTCAGGTTTACATAAGAATTTTCTAGCTGGTCCTTATCATAGGTTTTGTTCCAAGGGACATTATCTGTATTGCTTCTGTCGTCAAACCAAGTATACTTTTCTTCGTACCTACACTTCTTCTGTTCTATAGATCCAAAGTAATTAATCTGATCCTGCATTTCATCAATATCGTTAGGGTTTAATACCTGTGAAATCCATCCATTCGGATCATTAGTGAATTGCCATCCTTGAACCAAAGACCAATCAACATCCTCTATAATTCCCATCTTTCTAAGAATACAAAGTAAGGCATATCTATGAGGTCGGGCTCTTCTGTTTTGACACATGAAAAATCCTCCATCTTTTTCAGTTTTAAAATCAAGTTTACCGGCAGAATGTAAAAAAGCAGCAGCTGTAAAATTGGGAAGCCTTACTGTCGAATGAACATTTATATCAGTTCCTATTCTCTCCTTATGCTCTTGCAACTTTGTGTTATTGTTAGAAACCCAAAGTTGTTTTTGATTTAATCCTAGATCCTTTGTCCATTTATCAAGATGATTTAGGATATCAATATTTTCTGATTCCTGCTCATTCATCATCATGACGTTAAGATTTTCGCATTTTCTCCAAAAATCTATTGCTTTTTTTGCAATTGGACTTTTACCCTCTTTGAGATTTTCTGATATCTTTCCTGGAATAGTGGTTAAGAAATAGAAAAATTTCTCATCTGGATATTTTTCGACATCCTCTATTCTGAATCTTTTAATTAGATATTCATCAAACTGTAGGGATTTAACAACGCTATCCAATATCATGTGGAAATCTGTGTTAAACACATTCTTAGAATTTTCTTCAATTGGTTTATTGTGAACTGAATCCCAATTATCATATACTAAATTTAGGGTCTTTTCTGGACGATTGAATTTAATCAGAAAATTGAAGAATTTATCATCGTAATGATTTGTTGTTGCGTAAACTTTTTCTTGATTAGCAATAAATCTTTCCTTGTTCTTTTTATAAAAATCTATAAAGAAATCCTTATTATCGTTTATTCTTTTTATTTCTTCGACGAATTTAAAAAGTCTATCTCTATCGTCTTTAATATCATCATAGCTGTGATCTATAACATCATCAAAGAAATCGTAGCCATAAAACTTCCTGACAAATTTTAAATGATGCTGCGAAGCTAATATCATCGGAAATTGAAGATGTATGAAAGGCTTAAAGGTCTTTTCCGTTATATGAACATCCTTCATAGTGAAAAGGGTCTCAGTCGTCACATTGAAGTATGTTTGTTCATACTGAGCTGGGTTGTAAGTTTTCCACCAGGAAGGACTTCCGTCTATCTTATCATCCAGCCAAGTAAAGTGAGATTCATATTCGCTTTTTTTGGTACCGTGATTAATCAAAAAATCAATCTCGTCTTTAAGAAATTCAAGATCCGTTTTATTAAACATTCTCCCGAATATTGCCATCGGATCAGAATCTTTTAATGTCCAGAGTCTAAGATATGACCAATCAAAATTATCTATTATTCCATATTTTTTAAGAAGACAAATAAGACCTAATCTGTGTTCTCTAAGAGAATGATTATGTGACATGAAGAACGGACCTTTCTTATCCTCTATAAAATTTATCTTGGGAATTTTTGTGAGAGAAAGTGGCTCCGCCCGTGTCCCGTGAACATTCAGATTTATTCCAAATTCCTCCTTGTATTCTGCATTTCTAGCATTATTGTTTACCAAGAAAACTTTCTTCGGATCAAAATCATATTTTCGAAAAACATCCTCTGCTGCCTTTAAGCATTCAAACCTCTCAAACTCCTGCTCATTTATTAAAAGAAGATAAAGGTTTTTGTGTTTTTTTATCATTCCTATGATGTCCAAACCGATTGGAATTTTACTGAGGGAAAAAAATCTATTGTATAAAGAATGTCTATGCCAAACAAGATAGAAAAAATTTTCAGATGGATATTTTTCAACGTCCTCTATTCTGAATTCTTTATAATTATAAAATTTCAATGCTTCCATTGGAACTGCTGCAGTGCACCAAGCATCATCCTCTGGAAACCATTTTTGTCCGTTTGGGTTAGGACTAGAACTTCCTTCGTCCCAGTCATCATAAACGAAATTTACTTTTTGGTTCATCTTAATTTATCTCTTTCGATCCTTTTTATAATGTTGTCAGCAATTACCTGATGACACTTAAGTGAAGGATGATGATCCTTCGGTGTAATCAAAAATCTTTCTTCGTCCCATTTTATAGTTAATTCAGGATTATATGATTTATTGTGCATAGCTCCAGGAGACATTAAATCTGAAATACTATCATACAAGCTTCCTTTATATTCCATCTTTAAAAATCTTTCTGATAAAAACGGATCTTTATTTATAAATTCAACATATTCATTGGGCCAAGTAAAAAGAAGGGTTTTCATTCCCATTCCTTCACAATACAATAGAAATTTTTTAATACGATCTATACTTTTCTGCTTATAGTCCTCTATCCACGTATCAAGCTCAAATCCCTTTCTCTCCATCCACCCTAAAAAATGATCTGCATAAGCAGGTTCAGAAATTTGGTGGAAAGCAATATCGTACGTATCAGTTTCACTTTGAAGAAGAAAATGATCTCTTTGCCATTGTGTTAATTGGAAAATGACATAAGAAATTTCTTTTGGATCGATAGGTGGCACTTTATATCCATTTAAAACATGCCCAGGGAATTCTTTTGTAAAGCAGTGCATCCACCAATCGATAGCACCCTCGTTTGATCCGCCGTTTCCTGGATAAACGAATTCAAAAGAATCGAAATGATCAGCAACAATTCTTGGGTATCGAACAGATTCCATAAACTTTATGTGAGGATAACTCACTAGCTTCGAATCATAAGCATCTGGTGGTGGCTCTTTGAGGCTTGGAAGATTACTGTAATAATAAAGTCCCTGCCCCCAGGTAAATGAACATCCCGCGAAAATCATCCCTTTATGTGTTTTTGCTCCTTGCTTGGGTATCATTGATTCCTATAATTTAAAATGATCTATAATTCTAGCAGATAGATCCTTCAAAGGTCCAAGTGCCGGATGGGATCTGTCATAGAAAAGATCCTCGTTTTGGGTTGCTGCTAGAATTTTTTCTCTTATCCCCAATTCCCTTTGTATAATATCCTCCCCGATAGCTGGCCAATCCCAAAGGCTTCCTTTCCATTTTTCCAACCATTCAAAAGCGTGGCTTTCCGGACATTCCTGGCCAGCTATTTCCTGTCTCCAGTTATCAATCCTAAACTCCGCCCAATCTAATAGGTGGGATCTTGTCCCCCTGATAGGGGCATGTCCCCCGATAATTGCCCATTTAGTATTGGGAAATTCCTGCTTTAGATGTGTTGCAGTTCCGTATATCTCGTCTGCTTTTAAATCTAGAGCACCGTCAAAACCCTCTTTTTCAATTATTTCATTTTGGATCTTTCCCATTACCTCTCCTGATAAAAAATCCCTTACAAGCTCGCTATGAAACCAGATAACAAGATCTGCTTCACACTTAGTCCCTTTGGTAGCGTTTAAGAAGACCTCTGCTTGTTTCAGTTGAGCATGATTCTGATTGCCTCCCCAACCCTTATTAAAAGTTGGGTGACCCTTTTTCATGAATTGGTATTCGAACCAATCCCCTGCCATTGTGTTTCCGTTCATCCATGTATGCCAGGGGGAAATTGCCCAGGTGTCGCCAAGAAGTAAGATATTAGCCATTTTTTTCGTTATTTTCTATAAAATTTATTATGTTCTGAGCTATGATTTTGTGGCACTTTAAAGATGGGTGACTATCGTTAGGCGGCACATCAAACATCTCATAATCTTGGAAGATAGTCAGGTTCTGATGTTCTTTAAGAAGATAGTCAATGCACTCATACCTCTTTCCCTCATAATCGATTGTTACCCATCTTTCTGATAGCCATTTATCTTCTCTCAGCCTTTCTAAAAATTCATCCGCGTATGTTAAAATATAGGTCTTGATCCCTATTTCCTCGCATTCCATAAGAAAGGTCTTTACGTTATCCAAACTTTTAGAAATCAGCTTTTCATTTAAATCAGTAAAATTTGTGTTATTCTTCTCTAAATAACTCAACAGCATGTCGTTATATGGACGATCCCTGCTATTATCCCAGGACCACTGAACGGGGAAATCTATGATCTCTCCTTCGTATTCATATTGAAAGTGATCCCTCATCCAGTGAGTTAATTGAAATATTACATGAGAGACATCTTCATATTCTATAAATTCAATCGGATCATATTGTCCTGGATGAAATGCTCTAACCTCGGAACCCTTCTCCCTGTTTTTAAAACAATTACTCCAGTAATTGGTTATCTGATCATTTGCCCCTCCGTTCTTAGGGTGCACCAGTTCAAATTGATTAAAATGTTTTGCAACAATTCTGGGATATCTTACCGATTCTTTGAATTTGTGGTGTGCCTCCTTTACGATCATTGGATTATATCCCCAGGCACTTTCTGCATTAACTAGGGTTTCCATATTACTGTAGTAATAGAGACCCTGTCCCCAAACATAGGAGCATCCAGCAAATATCATTCCCCTGGTTACTTTAGAATCTTTTTTTGGTACCATATTCTTTATATGTATCTTTCTCAAATTGGTCCCGAAAACTTAAAATATATAGTAGATATAAGCAGTAATTAGATGAGAAAATTAATCAACTGGATAAAAGAATATTTCGATAAAAGAAAGAGAAAGAAAGAATTTTTAAAAAAGATAGAGGAGCTCAAAAAAAGAGATCCCTTTACTTACAACCACTAGGTAAATTTAAAAAACCTCGAAAACTTATCCAATTTCGTACTAAAATTTAGTATGATTTACTTACTTATAGGCCAGCCAGGAACAGGTAAAACCGAAATGGCAAACAGATTAGTTAACCACCTCGGGAAGAAAGAAACAATCTGGATCGACGGAGACGATCTGAGGGAGATTTTCCCTAACACTGATTATTCCTATTCTGGAAGAATTCGCAACATCGAAAAATCCTTTACTATAGCTCGTTTTATGAGCCAAAAAAATTACAATGTGGTAATAAGTATGGTTTGTCCTTATCGTGCAATTAGGGAGGATTTAAAAGCGAATAACGATGTTATAGAGGTGCTCTTTAAAAGAGGTCATTATGCAGGAAAAGAGAAATTTCATGCTAGTGATTTTGAATTCCCACTGAAAAACTTTTCGATATTCGAAAATGGTGATACCATCGATGAATCATTCGAAAATCTTAAATCATTAATAGGAGTATAATAATATGAAAAAATACGCACTCTACATCGGAAGATGGCAAAATTGGCACAAAGGCCACAGATGGCTAATCGACCAGCAATTGGACAAAGGGAAAAACGTATGGCTGGCAATCAGGGACGTTCCCAAGGATGAAAATAACCCTAAAAGTGCAGCTCAGGTATTTGAAGAATTAAAGATCGAACTTCTTGATCTGATTCAGGAAGGTAGATTATTCATTTCGGTCATTCCTGATATTGAATCAGTAAACTACGGCAGAGGAGTAGGATATGATGTGATCTATCATGAACCCCCAGCAGATGTTGCAGCTATCAGCGGAACTGCTATCAGAACGGGTCACATGAAACCAGACGGTACAGTAACCTACGACGAAAATAAAGGATAAAATGATGGTCCAAAGAAAAAGACACATCGCCAAAACTATTAGCTACCGAATACTAAGCACTGCAATAGGATTTTTGATTATGTGGTGGGTAAGTGGATCAGTGAAAGTCGGTGCAGCATTTGGTGTTGCTGAACTTGTGTATAAACCCATCCAGTACTATATTCATGAAAGAATCTGGTACAGATGGATAAAATATGGTTTAAAGAATGATAAACGATGAAATCAATATCATTGAAGATTTTTTATCTGGTGATGAATGTCTCCTGATTTTAAACAGGTGTAAGGAAGAATTAGTTTTATCTGCTGCAGGAGTTGTTGATGAGAGTTATAAAGAAAGAAAATCATCAGTTGCGTGGATAAAAGACCTAGGAGAAATAAATGAAAGATTAAAAAATGCTCTAAGGTCGAATTTTAATTTTGCAGGAACGGAAGTAACAGGTTTAGGTCCATTTCAATTCACAGAATATAAAAAAGGTGAATACTACGGATGGCACACTGATCGAGATTCCGTATCATATAGTGATAGATTTATGTCAACAGTTATTCAGCTTAATGATAGCTATTCTGGAGGCATTCTGGAGATTAAAAATTCTAGAGGAAATCTAATACCCATCACGTATAAAGTTGGTAATTTATACATGTTCAAATCTAATTTACGTCATAGAGTAACCAAGGTCGAAGAAGGGGTAAGATATTCTTTAGTTAATTGGATTTCAATTATTAAAACAGATTCATCAAAACAGAATTTGATATGAAGATTAACTTAAATAATATTGTGATTGTGGGCGGAGGTACCGCCGGATGGTTAACCGCACTCTATTTAAATCATAAATTTAAAGAATCGAAAATCACTTTGATTGAAAGTGAAGAAATTGGAATATTGGGAGCGGGAGAAGGATCAACTGCAAATCTAAAATCGTTTTTAAACGAACTTGGAATATCAGATGATGATCTTATAAAAAATTGTGAATCTACATTAAAGATTGGAATTGAATTTGAAAATTGGACAGATGAAAATTCATCATATTTTCATCCTTTACAATATGATAAAACATTTATAGTGGCGTCTCATTCGTTTCACTTTAATGCTAGACTTCTTGCTCAGTATCTTAAAAAGATTTCAATGGAAAGGGGGGTTATTTGGGTTGAAGGAATTGTTTCCGATCCAATAACAAACGAAAAAAACGAAATAATAGGATTAAAAACAGACAACAAAATAATTGATGCTAACTTCGTTTTTGATTGTAGCGGATTTAAAAGATTACTAATAGGTAAGCATTATAATTCAAAATGGATTTCTTACGAAAAACATCTGATGGTAAATTCAGCTATACCATTCTTTATAGAAAATATGGAGAAAAATCTTTATACAAAAACAAGAGCAATCGCTATGAAAAATGGATGGATGTGGCAAATTCCTCTTCAAACAAGAATCGGGTGTGGTTACATATTTGACATGAACGAAATAACGGAGGAAGAAGCTAAAAAAGAGGTAATAGATTTTTTAGGATATGATGTAAATTTCAATAAATTAATAAAATTCACTCCAGGATGTTACGAAAAGGTGTGGATAAAAAATTGCGTTGCGATTGGATTGAGCGGGGGATTTTTAGAACCTTTGGAGGCAACATCAATCATGACAACGGTAATCCAATTGGATGCTTTTTATAAGATGTATACCAAAAACAAAACAGATAAAAATTATAATGAATTAGTTCGTGAGGTGAATGATCAAAACATGGTTTTTATTTACTACCATTATTTTGGTGACAAAACTTCCAGTAATTTTTGGAAAAAAATAAAGAGATCTACCGAAGAAGTTCCTGAAAATTTAAAGTATCTCTTGAACCATGACAATGATTTTAAACCAAAACTTCCAATGCATAAAATTTGGAAAATCGTTGGAATTTTTCCAGCAGATTCGTGGAATATTATAAACAATGGTATTAAAAACAGAGTCAGAAATAAGAAGGAATTGATTTAACATGGAAAAAATATATTTCGACGAGACAACATTTATCTGGAAAACCAAATTGAATAAATCTGATAATAAATTGGCTTATCTGGAAGAAGCTTATTCTATCATAAAAGCAAATCCTGATGTTAAAACTGATGGATTTGGATACAAAAAAGAATGGAATAACGACTTAGATTTTATTGGGAATTTTAACATGGAGATAAAATTAGACGAGATTATTCAAATAGGAGTTGATCTTTGTAAAGAAATATACAGCGAGAAAAAATTACCTTATAACAAGATTAATACTGATGCATGGGTGAATGTTGTAAGATCAAAAGATCCGGTTCAATTACAATTTAAACACAGCGAGATTAAAGGGGTTGATAAATTTCATGTGCATACAGAAATTAACAAGGAAATGAAATCGTTCGTTCCAAATTACACATATGTTTATTATATACAAATGCCAGACATTATGAATGGTGAGGATGGAGTTTTATATTTTAGGGGTTCAAATAAGAAAGAATATTGGATCAGACCAGAGGAGGATGATTTAATCATTATGGAAGCTGATATGCCTCATTCTCCTAACAATGCACCAAATTCCACAGTGGATAGAATAGTTATGGCAGGCAATGTTGGATTTGAATTAATTAAAAAAGAAAAATCGTTAATATAATATGTTCATAAAATACATAGAGGATTTTTTAACCAAGGAGGAATGCCAGTCTATAATAGATTTAGGATGTTCTTTGGGATTAACTAAAATGAAATCATCTCTGATCATAAATGGAGAATTGATTGGGGAAAATATGGATTATGATGGCAATAAAAGAATGGGTGGATATTTCACTAATAAAATGTTGGATCTCCCATTAATTAAAAACGTTTCAGATAAAATAATAGATCTCTCAAATAAGTTAAATCCATTTAAAGGTATATCTTATGTGGGAGTTCCTAAATATTCTTTCAATCAATACGGAGTCGGGGATTTTTTAGACTGGCATCCAGATACACATGAAATAATAAATGGAGCAACTATAACCTATATTATCCAACTCAATGATGACTACGAGGGGGGAGATGTAAAATATTCAATAAATGACAAAGAATATTGCGTCAACAAAAAAACTGGTAGTGTTTTTGTTTTTGATTCGAATATTCCTCATGCGGTTGATACTATAATAAGTGGGATTAGATATTCTATGAACGTGTGGCCATCTAAGGAAATCAAAAAAACATTATTATAAATGCTAGTAGATAATAAATTTTTCTATTTAAGTTTACCCAGATGCGCATCGACATCATTTCATTATTCCTGTTTGGTTAATGGAATAGACATCCAAACATATAATGGGGAATGGGAAAAATCAAACGGGAATATCGATTTTAAGTCGGTAGACAAATTGAAATTAATGGACTACATCTATCATGGGCATGAATCTATTGTAGAGTTACAATCTAAGTTCGGAAACAGCTATCCTATAATTTCAGTTAAGAGACAAAGACATGAAAGATTTTATTCCTTATATAAACACATTTTATTCGATTTTAAAAGACTCGGATTTATTAGATTCTATGATGCATTTTCTAAATTATCCCTTGATGAGTTATTCTTTTTTACTAAAGATGATATTACAAACAAAAAACAAAGATGGAATATCATATGTGACTACTTAATTGATAAGGGACTATTGGAAGAAAGAGTAGATGTGTCAGTAACATCAAAATTCAGAAAATCCGAAGAGGAATACTTTAAAAGGGAGCGAAAAGGATATGCGGTTAATATGATAGATATATTGCTAACCCCAATTTCTTTCTGGACAAACAATGATCCCAATATAATTTGGTTTGATTTTGAAGAACTACCAAAATTGGAAAATTGGGTTTCTGAAAGAATCGAAAAACCTTTCCAATTGTATCCGGTAAATTCGAGCAAACACATGGACTGTAAAATAGTTCTGGATGATAATTTTAGGGAAAGGTATGAAAAAATATATGATTATTATGACTTTCCAAAGAATAAGAAAACATTGATATGATCGATTACAAAGAGATATTTGAAGCTTGGAAGGCATCTTTTAAACCCAATCAGCAACAGGAGGAATTAGCCCAAAAAAGGCTTAACGTGTGTCTTGGATGTGATCAGAGAAGAGAGGTATTAAAGGGAGTTAAATGGTCAGCATATTGTAACGATTGTGGGTGTCCGATAAATAAAAAGATCTTTTCCAAACACTACAACCCATGTACGAGGGAGTATTGGGGGGAGGTAGATTCCGAATATATGGAGCCCTCTCCAAGAAAAAATACCAACACTATAATTTAAGGTATATACATTATAAAGAAAGAAAACTATGAAAGCAACAATAATTGGCAGTGATTTACTACAAGCTGGAGACTCTGTTAAATTTTTGGAAATAAACACCAACACCACGATTTATAATCAGGGTGCAGATTTATTAGACTATACCCAATTATTCGAGGTATTAAATAATAATAGCATCACTGAATTCCATTTTATTTGGACAGAAGGGGATGCTTATAAACCTCTCACTGAACAATACAGATTCAAAAAAATCCTGGAAGAAAAATGCTTAGAGAACAATATTTCATTTGCTGAATATCCAGTACCTGTTGGATCTGTGACTGTTCCCTATATAGAGGATCAGCCTTATAAATTCATCCTGAGACAAGCATTCGATACTACAGCTTTAGTTGATGAAACGTATTGTGCAGATAAATTTGAATTCTTCGCCTTGATGGAGGGATCTTCATACATACCAGGAACTTATTTTGCTTCTGAAAATTTAAATTTAGACTCTTTGGGTTCAGTAGAATACGAAAGAACTACAAATCCTAACACCTTAATAAAAGCTAGAAGACCTAATTATAATGTTTTAGATTATCCTGCATTATACAGAATATCAAACGTATCCGAACTAGGAGAACTTAAAAATTCTGCTGATCAAAATCATTTAGTCCAAGAATTCATCTTCTCCGAAGATAATTTAGTAGAGGGAAGATATTCGATCATAAGAAGTATAGACATTATTTATGGTTCAAATCTTGATGTTATCAATATGGGTGGATATACACAATCCACAATAATACCGCTTACCTTCGCCGAAGATGAGGTTTTACCAGGAACTAATAAATTAAATCAAAAGAGCAGATACAAATATCTAACAAAGGAAATAGGTAATTTCGCTAAAAATGATTATCACACTGACGATGATAGCGTGATATTAAGTTATGATGGAACCCTGACTGATATCGATAGTATTCAATTGGGTGATTACGTTCGATCCATTGATTATGTCGACTTTAACGACAATCACGCAGCAAAATTTGAACAAGAAAAGATAGAAACATTTGGATGGGATAGCACAATGGAAAGAGCAAACGAAACCCTCGTTCAAACACAAACTGCTTTACAGGGAACAGTTTCTTCCCAAGTGGATACAATATACATAAGAATAACTTTAGCAGATGGAAGAACTTGGACTGATGCACCATCGGCAACATATTTCATTGAAGAAAAAGATTCCACTGCAACAAGATTTGAGAGAGTAAATAAAATGTACGTCGGAGATAAATTGGTGATAACAGATGCAACGACAGCTTCTTTAACAACAATTGCTATTACAGGTTTAGAAATGGAGCATGCTCAAAAAACTATCTATAGTTTGGATTTCGAACCTTCCGACCTATTCTTGGTTGATTTTGGGGATGGGGATTTTGGGGTAATGCACAATAGCTGCTGGTGTCCTTGGAACTATTGCGGACACTGGTGTAATAGCTGGTACTGTCCTTCATGCTCAGGAGGCCCACCCAATAAAATTTAAAAACAATTAAAATATAATGGCAAAGAAAGAAAGAATCGAAAGACCCGCACAAACTATCAAAGCGATTGTTGCACCAATATCTGTAGATTTAAAGACTAAGATTGCAACGGCTTTTCAGACAGTAGTTACTGCTATAAAAAATAAGCATCTGGGATAATCCTATGAAATTATTCGCTTACGGCGATAGCTGGACAGAAGGAGTAGGCGGAAATTCAGAGGAAGAGAAAACTACCGAGATACCAGAGGAAAGAACTGTCATAAGACACAAATATTGCTGGCCTAAGCAACTATCGGAATTACTTGGATGTGATTTCCAAAATGACGGGGTAGGGGCTTTCTCTAATAATGCAATATTTAATGCCCTTTGCTACAAACTAAAAAACAATCTTATCGAAAAAGAGGATCTCGTTGTAGTGATGTGGTCTTCGTCTCTGAGAGATTCTCTACCATTTTTTCCTGGTGATCATAGCTTTTCTATCTGGGGTGAAAGATACAAAAGCAAAAAGCATTTGTACAAATATATTTTCGACGGAGGAAATAATCTAAATCCTGATTATGGAAGGATAGAAAAGGATTTTAGGGACTATTACATTACTAACCTATTCACAGATACCTATCACGATATAATCAACCAGAATTACATTCTGTACCTGCAATTTGTACTTAAAAATCTAGGAATAAGATATGTTTTTTGCGATGCTTTTGACATTATGATCAGAAAGGATATTGTTGCTGAGGTAGATAAAACTGAATTAATAGAAAATAAAAATTACTGGGGGTATAGAGAAAAAACATTTGCAGATTTCTTAATTAATTTAAAGAGAAAGGATGTCTGGGAAGATGGAAATTATTGGACAAATTCAACCGCAGGAAAACATCCAAGCGGATTGGGATATAAAATAATAGCAGAAGAATTGTATAGGTTTATCTCTGATAATAATCTGCTAGAACAGACTAGAATAAAAAGTTCATATTTAATATGAATTATAACATAAACAATAATTTTTGTTCAGCCGAAGAAGCTAAAGAGATCATTAATTTTTGTCTTGAGCACGGAGAGCCTTTTTCCTACAAGCCAACAGAATCTTGGGATTGTAGAAGAATTTATGACCCAGCATTTAAAGAAAAAATATTCAACAGTTTAAACTCCAAATACAAAAATGGAGATTTTAAGCTATGGTTTGATTACAGCACATTCGTTCCAAAAAATTTTAATATCAGTTTAACAGCATATTACAACGGGAGATACCTTAACCTCCATAAAGATAAATCTAGTGAGCTGACAACCGTAATAGTCCTGTCAGAGGGATTTGAGGGTGGCCAATTTTCTCTATCCGAAATAGAAAATCCTCCCTTTCATTTTGAAAGTCTGGATGGTCTATCTCTATTTGATTTAAAATTAGGTGACAGCATATCATTTAACGGATCCTCCACTTACCATGGTGTACTCCCTGTTATCAAAGGAACTAGATATGCTTTAAATATATGGATGACTGAAACAGATTTTGACTATCCCAAAATTAAAGTTAACAAGACCTTGTTATGAGTATTTTAATAGTAGCTTTACCTAGGACGGGGTCGACAGAATTGGGCAGATCTTTATCAGTTCAGAAAAAGTATCAGTATGGATTTGAACTTTTTAACCCAGCGGCAAATCTTCCAGAGCCGGTAGATTTTAAAAGAATGGTGGTCAAAACAATAATTTTTCACAAGCCTAAAAACGTGGAAGAAAGGGACAGATTAGATTGGATTATTGATCTGACTAAAAAATTTGAAGAAGTTATCCTTCTCTCAAGAAAGGATCTTATAGCATGCGCAGAAAGTTGGGCTTATTTAATTTATAAGGGACAGGAAAAAGACTTCAAATCTATAGACCCATATCTGTGGGAAAAAACACCTAATTATGATTCAGAATATGAATCAATTAAGAAATGGAACCAAGAAATCCAGTATCTGTCAGAAAGTCTAAAAATTCCTATCACTTACTATGAAAATATCTACGATTTGAATCACCCTGGCAGATTAAGAAAAGGTGATCTAAATAATTTTGAAAAGAAAATAATCTAGATGAAAATATACATCCATCATTTTTATCAAAAATCTTTATTTTATAAGATTGCTCACAACACAGAGGGTAGATCGTATAAGATAGAAAACGGAGAGGGAAGTGTTTTATGTAGATATCGAGATATTGATATCGAGGTTATTTTTAAACAAGAAATCACATTTGAAGAAGATGGATATCATCTTCTGGACTACTTTACTGCATTTTTCAACGAGACCAACGATCCTAAGATTGGAACTATTATCCATGATAAAAAATATATGGAGGGCGAAACTCAGCAGATCTTAAATACTTTTCTGGATTTACTGGGGGATTGTCCAGCTAATCAAAAATGGATAATAACGTATTTCAGAACAGAAAAAATACTACAAACAAAGGATATAAATTACTTTGACGAAAAATGGTCAGAAATAGAATCCATCATAAGGAAATTAAAGGACCATCACATTGTTACCGATAATATCTTCCTGAACGATGTGATAGAATCTCAATATCCTAATTTCTATTATTCTTTTACAAACATCATCTTTCAATGGAATCAAAATTGGTCGGTTAGATGGTATTACGAGTTTAAACAAATATATGATAAATTGGATTTTGATTATGATCTCATGTATAGCATAAAAAACCATAAAATAAACAGGGTTGAGATCATTAACGAGCTAAGCAAATTAAAGGATAGCAGGATATTACTTCAACGCAGTGATGCATTACAAAACGAAGACTATCTAAATAACTCAGGTATTATTCCGCACATAAAAATAAATTCGATCATAGGAAATAAAGACTTTGGCGACATAAGCTACATAGAAAACCATAAGGGATACATGGATGTATTTTTTAGGGTTTTACCGAAAGCAAAAATGCAAATATTATGTGAAAGCTGGTCCTGGAGTAACAAGGATTTTAAATCCCAGTATCTTTCCGAAAAAACTATTGGACTTATGCTGGCAGGAATTCCTTTTATTTCTACACACGAATATCCTTTGGCCATAATAGAAAAGGTTCTTCTGGTTCCTTCTCATCCTTTTTATGAATCTTCAAAAAAATGTAAAGCAAACGGAAAAATGTTTGCCAAATTTGTTAGCGAATTTCTTAACAATTTCCAGGAGAACTATAAACTATGCAAAGAATGGTCAGATTTGGTACATCATAAATTGATGCACAAAATAGAGGAAGAAAATTCTTTACTGGATATGATAATAGATGGCAAATTAAAAGAAGAATTTGTGATAAAAAAATCATTAATATAATGGTAGAGTCACATTGCATTTATAATAATTTAGTTACAGAGCAAACATCATACTGTGTAAGCACCTTACTGCCAAACTTTTTAAATGATGTTAGACCGGATAATATAGTAGAAATAGGTACTGCATGCGGGGGATTGACACATCTTTTGTCTGATATATGTCCGTATAGTAAAATTATAACAGTGGAAACCAAAGATTTTTATTCATATAATTTTAAAGAAAATGTCCAAAGTATAATACATGATAGTAATTCGGAAGAATTAATAAGAAACACGATGGCTCCATTTATACAATCAAACGGAAGAACAATTGTTTTTTGCGACGGAGGCAATAAAATTACTGATTTTATAAATTACGCACCACTAATTAAAAGAGGTGATTACATATGTGTTCATGATTATTGTAAGAATAGGAATGTTTTTATAAATGAATATTACAACAAAATTTGGAATTATTGCAGATTAGTAGAATCTGACCTATCCGGAATTTGCGATGAATATGGATTAATTGACACCTATGATGAACTTCAAAGGGGTATGTGGAGGGTTAAAATAAAAGCATCGGACAAAACAAAAATTAAATCAAGGTCTTTAATATAAATGGAAATAGTATTTACATATTTACCAATCAGACTTAAAGAAGTTACAGAAATTTATTTGAACCATTCTATAAAAAAACTGAACGAGCAGAGTATAGTTCCTTTGATCTATTCTGATTCAGATTATTTTATTGGGAGGGGAATGAAATATGAGTGGATAGAATTCAATATAGAGGAAAGATATAAAAGAAACAACTTATGGTCATATCCTAAGCTTAAAGTTTTATCATCAATCTCATCTCCCTTTATTCATTTAGATAACGATCTGATTGTAAATGATTTTAATAAACTAAACAGTATCATAGAACCAAAAAAATTAAATTTGTGCTATAAACACGAACTAACAGAGGGACAGATCAATGACTTTACCGAATTGTATAAAATGTATTCTAATAATCCCCTCGATTTTAAAGAGCTAAATAACACATCTATAATAGCTTCTAATAATTATACAGACGTGAATAAAACATACCAAGATGTTTTACAAGTGATAGATTTAAACTATGATTTTTTTACAAAAAGGTACAATAATATACCCCCAATAACTCTGAATCAACAACACTTAAACAGGTATTTTAAAGATATAAATTATTTATTCGGGGGAAATCCTTCTTTTGTGGATCTTGAGTCTAATGGTGTATGCCACATCGACGAAAAAACCCTTCCTAGATTTTTAATAAAGGATCTGATATAAGGGTTTAAGCAAAATAAGCTTGTACAATATAATTAGTTGTCCAATCAGTATTGTAAAGGTTCACAGATGAGCTGTAACTTAAAATCGTTCCCGAGCTAGGAGAAACCGTTACCCAGTATTGAAAAGTATATGGGTATGTAGCAGTTGCTGATACTGTAACATAGTTATAAACACTGTAATCCCATGCATAGTTGTCACCTACACTACTTCCCCCGCCTGTGAGTATAATTGGATATGCAAATGCAACATTCCCCTTACCATAGTCATTACTTGTTAATCTGATACATCTGAATTTTTTGCTCGAAAAGTATCCAAAGTTGGATTGACCAGTTTTCCTAGCGTAGACCTTAGCAGTCCATATGTTGTTAAGGCTCACACTAGAGGTACCTCCCCAAAGATTGGACAATTGGCCGGTACCGGCTAATCCACCCTGGTTACCCATGTTTATGTTAGAACTACCTATAGAAACTACGCTCATAAATTAACAATCAGTTACATTACCTACTCCAAAAATTTCTTCGTATGCTGCTTTTGCTTTAGTGTATGCCCAGCCATAAGGATCACCATCAATAACAGACAAATCTATTCGTGATTTGGTAACTGTTCTAGTTCCGGTTTTAACCCTCTGTGTTGTTGTCTCCTCTCTGGTTTTTTCTACTATATTTCCGTTTTCGTCGAAATCATTGTATGTTATTGTGTTGGTGATTTCTTGTGATTCGTAGATATCTTCAGAAACATCCTCTGATACAGTCAGAGGAAATTCCAACAGAGTTGGATAATTTATGCTCTCATCATTATAACTTATAGAAACCGCGATAGGTCCAGTCTGTCCTGTTCTTCCTAAAGGATCCGTAATATCATCAGCATAAACGAACTTATTAGTATCGGCATCAGCTTTACTGGAGAACAAAGCAACTTGTACGATCATGTATCCCAGGATCTTATCGATCCTATAGGATTCTATCCTTAGGTACGGGGTAGGAACGATCCCTTTGTTGAGTGTTTCTATCTCCTGGTTTATTTGTAAAGCCATTTTTGTTCTTTTTTTTTATATATCTAAAGTATTTGGGTGGTTTTTATTTGACCACCAGAAATACCCTATTTAGATCATAAACATCAAATCTTGAATAAACACCAAGACTTTCTGCCACCTCTTTAGCTTCTTCAAGCTCTTCTAAATTATCGGGAATAATCACATAGTAAAAATCATCCCAGGGATATTCCATAATATCGCCATCTTGATTAGTAGGAGCTTCAGATTCTTCTTCATAATCACCCATGTATTCATCATCGTCCTCCCAGGTTGATTCGTTAGTAAAGCTTCTTAGCCAATTACCGAACTCGTAGATCTCTTTTTCTTGTATTTGTAGCTCCTTTAATTTAGTGTAGATTACCAGTGCCATTTACTATTTACTCTTATATTGCTAGTATGTATCTAAATAAAAAACAACTCTTTTTGATACTTAAAGTCAGTAATTATATCAAAATAGACCCTTTATGTTTCCACTAAAAAAGGCTGTCTTTTCATGAAACAGCCTTTTATTTTTTATCTGTAATTAATTACACCGTATGAATAATAAAAGAGACAATAGCATATTTGCCTTCCTCTTTTGTCTCTTGATAAACAGCCTCTGCTACATAGTCATTTCCGTCTGTGGATGTTCCTTTTACACTATCAAACATAGAAATAGCAGATCCGTCTGCGTCATTCATAATTGGTCCAGGGGAAGCTGCGAAAGAAGCCGAAACTGTTTCTCCCTGAGTGTTGGCCCAGATTAAATCATAATCTGCATCTGCAACCTCGGAAGGGTTCCAAGATTCTGCGTAAATTTCTTGCTCTGTCTGAGCTTCAAACTCCTCATTTATCAAATCGAATGTTTTAATGTGTTTCATTATTATAGTTTTATGTTTTATATATCAGTTTTGATCAGGAATAGCTCCGTTTTGTCTAAACATATTTCTGTTCACTAAAAGATTCTTTTTTTCGCCCGGCTTTGCTTCTTTGTCTTTAGATAGCTCTAAAACAACTTCATTGGAATCTACAACGTGATATCTAGTTCCCATGTAAGTAACAATTTCTCCTTTTTTTATATCTCTTAGCGAAAAATCGTCTCCGTATCCTTTTTTCATCTCGTTTAAGAAATCATAAAATCTTTTCATTTCAGTGTCCATGTCTTATATATTTTTTCTAATTGGCCTAACCGGATAAAAACCATATCTTACATCTTCAACTCCATGCTTATAATCTGATCTATAAACAAAAACAGATCCTCCGTTGATCAATGATCCTGAGGTGCTCGTGAAGATGTGACCCCATCCGGGTTTATTTATAAATTTTTTTGTCCTCTTAACCCCATCTTTTGTTGTGTAATCAAGATTGTCGTAATATCCGCAATCTTTTACCCCTAGAATGGAATTTTTTCCATAGCAGGTATAAAAGAACATCGCTCTTTCAGGATCCTTCCAGTCAAAAGGATCTTTTTGTGCGATCTTTTTGTATAATTCTATAAAATCATCCCTTTTAGGTATTTCCCATCCCTCTGGACAAGCTTCCTGAGCTGCAGAGAAAGAATATAATCTGCCGCATGTACTACTCCCAGGGACTTCAATCGAAGGCATTTCGATCGAAAATACGTCTTGTAAAATTCCTACGTTTCCAAACTCTTCGGTATCATCAAAATTGAGATTATCCCTGAACCATTCTACCCCTGCTATTTTTACTGTTTGGTAGACCTTTCCGTCTCTGGGATCTTTAAATTCAGAAAAGGAAACGTTAAGTCTTTCAATAAGTCCAAAGTGATCTATAACTTTCATACTTTATATATCCAATAAAAAAGGATCCGAAGATCCTTTTAAATTTATTGATTGGATTCTATCTGATCCCATGTATCGATAATAGCTTTAGCAAAAATCGGTTCTTTGCCTGTCCATCCTGCTAGAATTGCTCCCCTGTATAGATTTTCAGGAAGAGCAGAGTTGTCATATCCTGCAACCTGAATACTAAAAACATTGACCTTAGAATTTACTTCCTTTCTGTATTTAGAAACTAAAGCAAGTACATCGATGTGTCTTCCATTTCCCCCATGAATAAAATCCTTATATTCCTTGGGATTTGTTCCGTATAATCCTCCATGTCCAGCTTGCATATCTGAATAGATGAAGATATTATCGTAGTGTTTTTTATTCTTGGTAGCATCGTCGAAGAATATCCAAATTCCATTTTCAGTTCCTCCCCCAAGTCTTCCTTCCCCCTGTTCAACAGCATTAACTTTTTTAAGCTGCGAAAGAAGTCCGTTTCTCTTAGAAACAGGTTCTACAATCAATCGATCACCAAATAATCCTATTTCTCCTTCTTCTGAGTTCTTACCTGTTATCAAAGAAGATAGGTTTGCAATCTCAGCTACATAAACAGATCCATATTCAGAATTACATGAACCCCAGGCAGAACCTGAATTGTCAGAAAGAGAAATTGTTTTACCTTTTAGCTTTGGCATATTATCAACTGCAATATCCATGCACTCCTCCAGGGCATCCATTAGAATTCCTTTATGGTTAACATCGTTCTCTTTCCCAATAGCTTTATAAGCAGACCAGTATCTAAAAGGAAATTGCTTTCCGTTTAATACCCCAGACTTAAGTTTTTCTGCTACACTTTTAGCAACCTCTGCATCATTGATCTCAGTGAAAATTCCCCTCAGATTTCTTAAAAGAGCCATGTGTGGAATTTCAATTTTTTCTAAAATTTCAGTCCAGGTCTTTCCCTCAGATTTTAAATTCTCCCAAGTTCTTTCACTTTCCTCTACCTTTAATGTTCCAGTCTTCATTAGCTCATCGATATCTGGGCTAAAAGCATGGGAAATTCTAACCAAATCAATTAGTTTTTTCCCTTTGTATTTGTTTAATTGATACCTGGAATATTCCTGTAATTTTTCAGCCCATGTTCTTTTGATCAAAGAACTTAACTTGTTTTTAGACTTGTTCAAAAACATGAAATAATCGAACTGGTTGGTTAGATCGTCCGGGCGAGAAGCGATCGATTTTCCCACGTTTTTCATATAACCTGGGTTCTTTTCATTAAATTCTGATCTCCCTGGATGCACAGAAGCACGAACAAAAATAACAGAAGGATTTAACCTCATGTAAAACACTGTTCTTAGCTCCGTAGCTAAGTCTAAAGTTCCTTTGAAGTCATAATCTAAGGCACGATCGATTGCGCTCGTAAACACATCTACAGCGGTGGTATTATCCTTAAATAAATCTTTAAGAATTGAATATTCCAGAATAGTGGAATGATTCTTAATAGTCTTGGTTGTGTTTAACCCGTCTCTATAGTATTGAGGCTCTCCAAAGATGGAACTAGCAGCCACAATCTTGAGGGTTTGCAGGGGACTTAATGTGTATGAGTTACCTCCCATAAAGTTCTCCACTATGGTATCTTCGTGCTTTCTCACGCTTGATCTTTCTTTTGATGAGTATTCTGATAATCTAGACATAACTAAGTTTTATTATGGTGATAAAATAAAAAAGGCCTTATCGGTTCTCGATAGGCCTCCATAATACTTTAGTCTAGTATAAAGAAACTTACCGAGAATATTGAGAGGGTGTTTTTTTTTTCGTTTGCTTTGAAGTAACACCCAGTCCCGCTTCGGAGAGTATTTTTAAATTTGGTTTTTTGTTCGAGAATTACCAGTTTGGTGGTTGCTGCTTAAGTCAGCGAATCTCCAATCGTATGGTGATTGGATCCCCTAGTTTCAACTAGAAATACCATATCATTGTAACGAGTCGCTCTTGCGACCAGTGAGTCTTTACCTGATAGGGAAGGATTGACATCTGCTTTTGATGACAATGAGGCCATCAAAATTGCTCTTGATTTATAATTGTTGATGTAACCAAGCCTGCCGCTTCGAATCAAAATTCCAATATTTTAAAGATCTTTGGTTATTATATATCGCAAATATAAAAGGTTTCCTTCATTTTTGAAAAAAAATTAAAGGTTTTTTAATCAGCTAAGCCCGCAGCTTCCAGTTTGTTATAATATTCTGGGTCCTCCGCTAAATGATCTAAAGCTATTTCCTCAGCTTGTTCGGGGTTATTGGTATGCTCCATTTCATATTTTCTGCCCCTTTCGAGTTGTCCACTAAGTAGCTCTAACATTTGCTGTATTGATCCTTCAGAGGTGGAATCTGAGGAATCATCATAAGCATGCATCTTAGCTATGTCCATCAATGTCATTCCGGAAGATTTGCCACCAGGAATTTGCTCGTGATTGTCTTCGTTAATGAAGGATGAATATGTTTTAATTTTTTTCATTATGATAGAGATTCTATTAGAAAGTTTTTCTGCACCATTCCTATTTTTCTTGTAACCTCTTTTCCATTTTCGTAAAAAATAAAAGTAGGAATAGATCTAATCTCAAGCTTTTCTGCTAACTCCGGATTCTCTTCTATATTTATTTTAAAAATCATACCTTCACCTAATTCTTTTTCCGCACTCTCCAATATTGGATTCATAGCCTTACATGGACCACACCACTCTGCAAAAAAATCAACAACACACTTGTTTGATGATTTGATTGTTTCGAAAAAGTTCTCGTTGTCTAATCTATTCATTTTTTTCTGCTTATATTTTGTATAACATATTTATCTTAGATAATGGATGATATCTTATCGTCTATAAATCTTGCCATTTTATAGATTTTTAAAACAGTATTTATACTGGTTGGCTGTTCTACTAATTTAAAACTATCTTCATAAAAGGTATTATCCTCTAGAAAAATTCCCATTTTTTGGTCTTCTATAATATATGATTCCTGATTATTAAAATTCTCTTGCCATCTTATAACATTCTCCAATCGGTTCTCCCCATATGGAAGATGTGCTCCAGTCTTTGAGATTTCCTCTACATAAGCAACAACCTCTATTAACTGATCAGGAGTTGTTTCTAGTGAATCTATTCCATTAGAAATTTTACATTTATATTTCTCCCAGTCGCAAGCTTCTATATAGAAAAAATTCGATCTTGAATATAGGGTTTCTTTCAGATATTCCAGAAGATTCTCGTTTCTATATGTTACAAGGGATCCTTCTTCAAATTCTTGAAATGGAGATATTCTAAATGATATTTTAAACTCTTTAAGCATAAAACTGGATACTATTTATAGTACTAGCCTATGCTGGATTTTCATCAGATTCTGAGAAAATGTGTTTAAATTTTTCGATTTGAATTTTCGGGAAAAATGATGAGATTATCTGAGAGAAATCCTTTCCTCCCTTTTGATTACTACTATTATCCGATACGATAAAAAAGTCTCCTCCTTTTAATGTGTAGTCAGTAGTTTGTCTGGAAGATATGAAATTACAAATGCTGGAGATCTGCTCCTTAACTAAGGAGGAAATGTTTGCAAACTCAATAATGGTTTTTACATTTTCAGCCCCATTCTTTCTAAGAATTCCGGAAAGGTCATATTTTATTTTCTCGATATCAAAAGATTGCATAATTGAGCAATCCAAAACTGAATATGAGTATCTACCTGCTGGCGTATATAAGGTTCCCTGTTTTTCTAATTCAAATCCAAGTCTTTTAGCTTCTGCAAAAAGCTCGACAGATATGTAAATTTCCTGAGTAAGATCAGACTGGGTAAACACATAAACGGGGGAGTCTTCAGCGCTGTTAATTTTTTTAGCCAAATCATCTATTAAGGTCCTAGTAGAAACCTCTTTAACTTGAGATTCTATAGGAAGATTTTGCTTTTCTGCCCCTTCCCTTCCAAGTAGTTGATCTAAAAGACCCTCGTTAAGAATGAATTTTTTATAAGATTTTAGGTTTTCCATCTGATTATATATTTAATCAGCGCAGCAGATCCTTCCACTTTTCAATAAAAATTCCTTGGCTTCCCAATGTAGCCTGAAACATTTCATGCTCAGAAAGAACAGTTGGACCTGTTTTTCCTATATTTTTATCATGATGCTCTACTATAGAAGAGGAGACTAAACAATGAGGCAAATGATTGATGTGCAGAGTTAATGCATAATCATTATCCGAAAACCAATGGGTAAATCTTTCATCGAGATCTCCTATAATTTCATAAATATTCCTTCTTTGAAAAATACACCATCCCGAGATGTGTTTTCTTATTTGATGGCCTATGTGGTATCCACTGTTTTCCTGAATACCATATAGTGGTTGGGTCTTTGGACACATTGGGGAAAAAGAAGGAATTTCAGGATGTCTTTTTGCAAAATTTAAAATTTCAGAAGCCCAATTTTTTTTAAATATTAAATCATTGTTGCACAGACAAACATATTCACTTGATCCTAATTTTCTTCCATAGTTCATGAACTTGTGATACCCATACGGCTTCGGCGGAATAACGGTTTTTGTGTTTGGGTATTGATCCCAGGAAACATTCTCTTGCGATTCTAAAACATAAACATTAAAAAGATCTTTAGCGTTCTCTTCAGATTCAAACAAAGAATCTAAACATTTTTTAGTTTCTTCTTGCAATTCTTCATTTGCAGCGTAACTAAGTATAACTATGTCTATCATTTTTTCTTACTTATTTCATCTATTCCCCTGAGGTCACCAGTTTGACAGTAGTAGAATTCTTTTTTGAATGAAAATGAATTATTTATTTTGACGTTCACTGGAATGAATTGATTCTCTGCTATGATTTTTCTAAAATCTTTTATGTTTATAAATCCGGTCACCTCGATTCTAAAATTAATATTCGGTATGAGATTTAGTACATTCTCTAAGGTAAATTCTTCATCGCTCAAAGATTCAAAAGCACTTCTTACTCCTGTGTTTATTCTGCACATGAAAAAATACGTATAAAGTATTGGTTCTTTCTTTCCCCAGTTATGATAAATCCCGTTTGAATCGAACTGTTCTTTTTTTAATTTAAGGAGATCGTTTCTACTAGTGTGTGTTTTTATTTGAATATTAAGATCACCGAGGCGAAGATCGCCATCATCAAATTGTCCTTTATCTCTAATTGTAGTCCAATCCGGCTCTTCTAGATCATAGCCTTTTTCCCTTAACATTTTATAAACTGCAAACTCTCCTATTTTTCCTTGCGTAGCATCGCACTTCCTTTGTCTAGGGGTTCTTTCCTCTTCATCATCATGAAAATATTTTTGCGAAAATGCCCACTTTACTGACTTTTCTACGTACTCATTAACATCAAAAGTAGGCTTAAAATTCTTGCCGCTTCTCACATAAAGAGACCCGTTCTTTTCTAGTAATTTATTAAAATTTTTTGCTTCTTGCCCCAAAGAGAGAAATTTAAGTATGTCTTATATTAACAAATGTAAAATAATTTCTCGGGTATTTAAAATGAGATTAGTAGTTCTCTTCGTCTATTTCACCATCCTCATCAAACACTATTTCATTAGATTGTATGGCATGAATTACCCCACTTTCCTCAAATTGTTCGGAATAGCTATTTGAGATTCTAGTTAGCACCCAATCCATGTGTTTTTTGAATTTTTCTTCTGCAGATTCAAAATAGGTATAAAGTTCGTCCACTCCCTCTTTACCGAATTTTTCTATTAAGGATTCTTCATCATCTATCTCAAACTCTATCGAGGTATCGGTTGATCTGCCTGAATCCCTAAATGTGTAATATGTGAACTTTCTAAATTTATTAGGAATTCCAAGCCATCTTAAAAAAAGATTATCATTGGAAACATCTAAGGCATCTGCACAATGAATATAATAATTAGGATCTTCTTTACTGACAAGGGAGATATTTTTACGGGTATTTTCGATCATATGTCGATTCCCATTATTCTCGTAATAATCTGGACCAAACAGTGCAGTCATTTCCTCCTCTGATGGTTCAAATAATGAATCATCATCTATAACCCAATCCATATCGCCAATCCAGTTTCCCCTGTACATCTCCTCCCTGACGTTGTCGATAGCATTTTCCTTCGCTGAATCCGAAAGCTGATCAAATTCATAGTATTCAAAAAGATGTCTCATTAATAATCTACTGGATAATTTCCCCCGTGATACGTTCTTTGAATCACATTCCATTGTTTTAATGAAGTTTTTCCGCCTTTCTTCTCAATGGAGTCCAAAACCTTACATGCATAATCAACTTCTCTAGCAGGTCTCAGTCTGAAAACCTGCCTATAGTGCTGGATCTGACCCGGATTTAAAATCTTATAATCTTTTGGATTATAATTGGGATCAAACCTGGGTTCAAAGTTTTCGTATATCTGTATATGTTTCATGATCCTATATATTTCTAGACAAAATGGATAAAGCCTTTTTTATTTCAGAACATGTTTCGTAGTCCTCTATTTCTATCATTTCTTCTAAGCATTTGTTAAGAGCTTTCTCCCACTGATTTCTTGAAACGGAGAAAACTTTATTCTCATTCCCAACTTGGACCTCAAAAAGATCTACCTCCTCTAATCCTTTAGCTATTCCATAAAATACCCCTCTTATGATCTCGTAAATCATTTCGGGATCTTTAACCTCCATGACAGCATCAACTGGATTTTCATCTTCCTTAAACCTTCTGATCATCCTTCCCATAAAAACTTAAAAAATAAGATTCAAACTCGTGGGGTACTAAGCCCTTGGAGATTTTAATACTTCTATCTATATCATGCATTGCACCAATAAAATTCTCCCAGTCCTCTATCGCTCCATCAATAAGCTTGATTGTTTCTTTGCAAGTATCATAGAGATCCCTCACAATTTGTGGTTTTTCTGCTAAGCCAAAATCATATAAAGATTTGTTGCTCTCTAGATAAAAATTAATATCATCCATTTCTTCCTCGCTAAGAGGAAAATCATACTGCTCCTTTATCGAGGAATAATCGTCAGTTAAATATTCAATATCGTTTAAAATCTCATCAGGATTTTTTGATGTCTCTATTACTAGCCATCCACCTGATCTACCATCTTGACCTATATTTTCTATCCAATCATACTCCTGTTCAAGATCCTCGATAAATCCCTCTAGTCTATCCGAAATAAATTGGTTATATTCATCATAGATAAAATCCTCACTTTTTCCTGTTTTTGATGCAAGTTTTTGCAAATCAAAACCTTCGTATATTTTGATATTGAATCTATATCTACCTGATCCTACTTCTGTGTTTTCCAATTCGTCCTTTATGTCCAAAAGACGCTTGATCCCATTATTAAGATCTTCTTCCCAGGGGAGATCATTGAATTCTTCTGGGCTAGAATTAGACTCGTTTAAAAACTGAGCATATTTTAAAAGCTTAATCACAATGTATTTATCCCAAAACCTGATATTTCCTGGACTCTCATAATAGCAGATTCCCAGGTAGGAAATTGTTCGCTAAAGATCTTAATCCAAATTCCCTCAAACATCCTTTGATTTGCATTATCCTGGTCATCAATGAGGATTCTTCCTTTTAAGAGAGATTTGTCACCGCAAAGAATTAATTTCTTTTGCATCTCATATCCAAAATGCGATTTAACCCATTCGGCTTTTTCTGTATAGGAGTGTGTGTTCTTAAAGGAAGGTCTGCTTAAAAACCATACATCATATTTAGATGCTAGCTCGTTAACAGATTGGATTGCTGACGGTAAAGGACTTAGGTTCAAAAAAAATCCTGGATCTGACCAGGGATATTTAAATTTGATACTTTCTTTGTGAAGATCTTTATTATCTTCTCTAAAACGTTGGACTGCTGAGTTTAAATCGCACACTGTTCCATCTAGATCAACATAAATTTTCATATGTATATTTATCTGATTATTGATGCAATTTAAGGCATTTTTTCCTTAATCATTAGATCTTTGGCTCTTATTAAATCTTCCGGTGTATCGATAGCAATTGTTTCCTTATAAGAAAGTGTGTATTTCATTCTATATCCTTCTTCCATCCATCTAATCTGTTCCAATTGTTCAGCAGTGGATCCGGGAGAGGGATTCAACTTTGATATCTCTGCAATATCTGACTTATGAAATCCGTATATTCCAACGTGTTTAAATATGTTCTTATTTTTTCCAAAGAAGGGGGATCTAGTAAAAGATATCACATCGTCATTCATATCAGTTATCATTTTTACTGAAGATCTGTTTAACATGTCCTCCTCTTTCAATTCAGTTGCACCTGTTATTATTGTACCTCCTCTGAAGAAAATCAATTGATTTATTAGTCTATCTAAAAAACTTGGATCGATAAAAGGTTCGTCACCCTGGACATTTATTATGTAATCAAAATCCCCGGACATTTCTAATGCGGTGTGACATACACGGAGAGTTCCATTATCAAACTTGGGCGTCATATAACAATTCCCAAATTCTGTGACATGGTTGTATATTGATTTGTCCTCGGTTGATACTATCACAGAATCTGCTACTGATTCTGTGCATCTTTCGTATACTCTTCTTATCATCGATTTTCCACCAATATCTTCTAGTGGTTTATTGGGAAATCTAGAACTTCCCATTCTAGAAGGTATGATTATGCAAATTTTTCTACCTCTCATAATTAATAATGTAGATCTAAAAAGAGAATCTCTTTTCCATCGTCCTCATAGAGAACTGGACACCAAGCAGGATGATATTGAGAGCTAGCTTCTGTTATTTGTTGCTCTGTAAACTTTACTCTCATCTCGTCCTTGAAATCAGGATATTTTTCCTTGTCGTCAAATTCACCTCTATCCAGTGCATCGTTATACGATTTCATCCAATTAGATCCCTCTGCTTCTTTTAGGTAAACCTTCCAGCCATGATCTTCATAATAAAGATCCTCTATTCTCTGAACTACAACTATTGATTCGTCTGATATCTGATGATCCTCTATGAATTTTTTCAGTGTTCCTACTGTCATATATCCATGATTTCTGTAAGACAGGAGCTCCTCCTTATTCATTGATATTATCTTTTTTTCCATCTTTTAAAATGTATTTTTTGCCAATCTTAACGTATCCCGAGGAAAGCAAGAGAATAACAATCCCTGCCTCAAAAGAAATTCGATGACTTCCAAGATCTATTTCTGAGCGAGAAGCAGCTTCTTTTAGATTACAATATCCAAATCTTTCCTTAACAAACTTGAGCGACATAGCTTTTAAATCACTCTCAGTTATCACTTCTTTTACCATCCATATATTTCATATTCTCAATCTCCTTTTTAAGAGCTTCTATAGATGATTTTAAATTAACAATAGAACTAGAAACGGGATTTGTCGGGCGCATCTCGTATTTTTCCTCTATTTTCTCGAGTACTCTTTCTAGATCTAAAAGTTCCTTCTTATAATCAACCTTCTTCTTAGTCTTAGTCTCATCCTTGATGATTTCAGATTTCTTTGCGGGGCTATTTCCAGACCAAGTTAAATTATTCATCTTTACTTTTTATTTATATAGACATAAAATTCAATTTTATTTCGGATAAATAGAGATATGAGAATTAAAAAATTCCGGGATTTTATTCAATTAAATGAGTCGTATGACGATGACGAAGGCTTAGAAATTGGACCTTCTAAAAAAGCCAAATATAAAATATTTGAAATCGTTAAAAACTGGGACAAGGACGGGGCAGCAGTTGTAAGAAACACCAGCACTAAAAAGCTTTATTTTTTCTATTATGCTGATATTGAAGAAAGCGAATTTTATGATTATGCTTGGCTCCCTGCTTACTTGGAACATGACGAGGATGGGGTTTCAAGAGTTCCAATAACAGACGATTTCAGATTTGAAGATGATACAGTAGAAGAGTATCTAAACGATAATACAGCCAATCTGGAATACGGGGAAGGTCTTGAAGACTATGAAATAGGGGAATGTGAACTTATTCTAATGGACGAAGCACTAAGGGAAGAGATCGAAAAAGTGTTTGGGAAATTTGACTAATCTATTTTGATTTTAGTCTTTCCATTTCTTTTTTGCCTTCCTCTGTAACAAAATATAGAGTTTCACCACTCTCGTCTTCTATACAATCTAATAATTTTCTGTCGCTTAATCTCTTAATATCTGATTCTATAATAGATCGATTAAGAATATCGCTAAATTCTTCTTCCGGAAAATCCTCCATATCTTCTCCATTAACCCAACGGGTAAGGAAAAAATCTGCAAATCTTTTAAATGTAACGTCGTAATCTGCTCCTTCTTTTTCAAAAAATTCAGCTTCTTCTAGCCCTTCTAAAAGTCTTTCGGTAACATCAGAGACCGAAGATGGGTAGGTTTCATAGTGTGTGGATCTTTTCAATTTGATTCTTACGTAATTATTATACGCAAGAATCAGATTTAGTTTCACTAGGATTTAATCTGCTCAGTTCCTATTTTCTGATCTACCCACTTCATAAACTTGTCTCTTTCTTCTTCGATTTCAAAGTCGATAGAAACTAAATGTTTACCGTTGGAAATAAAATCTAAAGAGTAGATGTCTTTATATTCTTCGGAGGGATTTTCTGACATTCTTCGGTACTCCTTCTCTATAATAAAGGCTACTTCCTCCAAATTAATTCTCTTTTTACCGTGCTTTATAAAATTCATATCTTTATTTTTTAGATAATAAATATTCTTCTCTTTTTTTGAAATAGTTGGATCTAGCTGTTTCTGGATTTTCCCCCTTTTTAATGTAGATGGTTGTTTTTCTGTCGATGTGAACAGCTATCATCTCTACCGTAGGTTTAGATTCAAAAACTTTAGGCTTTCTTCTATAAACTTTAGCAGGAACAGAGGATTTTCCAATTAATGGTTTTAAAATCAAATTGTTTCTCCCGTCTTTCTTGTTTGCTGGTTCTTTTGATAGATCCATCCTTTTAAGTTTGGATCTGATCCCCTCTATGCTTCTTTCTAAAGCCCCAGAAAGCTCCTTGAAAGATAGCGATTGATAATTTGCAAGTAAAAAATCCTCCTTTTCCTTTGTCCATCTTTTTCCGTCCATTTGGTTTCTTTTTTAACGGGGTCCCAGCCCCTAAATCCGATGTTTACCCTGTAAATGTAAGGGATTTTTGCCTAATTTTAAAAAAGATCCTTCCTGCACTTTTTCTTGAGGATGTCTGCTACTAGATTCGATGAGTGCTCCATCGGGTGCTTGTCATAGCCGGTTATCTCCATTATTTGATCATAAAATCTAAGACCCTGTAAAAAGTGCGTGTATTCATGTATTACAGTGTCTATAAACTCATTAAAGCTCCGATGTCTGTCTGGATTAATATAAATTTTACTAGCCTCGCCATTCTCCTCGTAAAGGCCTTTACAGTTAACCTTTCTAGAGATCGAGATAGTTAATTTAGAATTGTTACGGCATTTAGATTTCCCCAAATTATTGGAGCACCAACTTACTATGGCCCTAGCATTTCTTAAATTAATATCCGAGGTATTCATATATTATTCACCGGAATCGCCCGATCCTTTTTTAGCTTTTTTTATCGCTTTATAAATCATTTCTATCTCCTCGATAGTAATGTCAGTTTTTTTACGGTTGATTTCAACAGTGCAAGCTACCACATTTCCATCAATGTATCCTATTTTATTGTCTATTCTGTCTATGCTTAATGCATAATCTCCCTTCCCATCAAAAACCCTTCCTGTATAGAAACACTTCTTTTGCTCCATTAGGTTTTTAAGTACAAGAAAAGATAGATCAAATTTGATGTTCCTGGAATCTGCGCTCTGCTTAAGATTTAGCATTTTTTTGGCGACATCAAGATCTGTGATCTTTCCTCTTTCTTCAACCTCTGGAGAAACTGTTGTTTCTTTAATTTCATTCTCTTCCATTCTATATTTTATATAAGTCCAAAATCTTTTAGCTCTCTGAGATTTCCTATTTCTATTTTTTCAAAGATATTTTCAGGAATGTATTTTACTGTTCCGGGAAAATAATCTATGAAATCCTTTAAAATAGGGATTTCGGGATGTTCTAGAGGCCCTTCTTTTATTGCGGTTTCCCAAGTGTCTGTGGTAAGATGGTTTTGATATCCATAGGATAAAACCTCGACGGATGGGGTTCCGCACAGAAAATCCGAATAAACCGGATCTTTCGGCGACAACGGCTGGGGGTCGAAGGAAACCCAGCATTTGTCTGGTCTTTTGGATGCTAAGAATCTTTTAAACGGGACGTAATAATAGTTGAAGCAGTCTTTTAAATACTCGTAAAAGCCTATCCATATTATCTCATCCCGGTCATATCCGGACTCGAGCATTTTTCTGTGATATATTCCAGCTGGGGAAAAACTGTTTAAAAACCAGTCAAATCTTGAAATAAGAGAGAGATAAAAATACCGATTAAAAAGACTTATGCAGATCGCTGCTTCTTCGTAGCTCGAAACGTAAATCCCAACAAAAGGCTTTCTGTGATATCTCTGCTTAGATGTTTGTTTGATGATAGAGGGATATAAATCTTTCCACAAATAGCCATACTTTTCCCTTTGAGGATCATTAAATAATTCTCTAATGTCTAATGGATTTTTTTCCGAATAGATCTCATAAAAAGGAAATATAACATTTATCCCCGGGGTTTTTCCTAATATCATCCATAGTCTTAGATTAGACCAAAACCATGACATTGGTCGAGAAAATCAATTCCCGATTTTTGTCTGGTTTCTTCATCTATATACTTCACTAAATTAGGATAGGAAAAAGAAAGCTCCTGCCAAGCCATTTCTGGCTCAAATTCTAGGGGACCTAGCAAATCTACTTCTTCCCAAACGTCCTTTCTATTCATGATCGAAAAATCGTCAGGAAGTGTTTTAATTTCAACTCCATTCCCCCAAAAACCTTCAATATCCCTTTTAACCAACATGCTCCAATAATTATTGGTAGCTATCCAAATGTTACCATTTTTCAAAGAACTATTTAAAGAAAATAAAAAATTCTTTCTTTCTTTTATTCTATCAGAGAATTGTAATTTAATTTCGGCAACCGTATTTCTTTCTAAATTCTTCACAAGATCCGAATTCCAAAGAATAAAATCAGAGAGTGCATTCTTAATAACAGATCCTATGGAGAATGTTAAAAACGCTCGGTCAAACATTTTTACGAAATTAGAAAGATCCTCCTCGGAGGAGATCATAAATCCCTGTAAAACCAGCCCCTTACCCTTTTGGTGCTCAACAATAAAATCCTCAAAATCCCAATAATATCCAAGTCTTTCGCGGTCAGGATGCAAGAGATCTGCCTTTTTTAGAGGATAGATCCCAGAGAAATTCTCATAAAAATCGAAGATCATTGAGCAAATTTAATGATAAAACAAAAAAGGACCCCTTTAAAAAAGGAGTCCTTTCGATAATTTAGACGTCTTAGACAGTCTGCCAACGGAAACCACCAGCACTCTGAAGAACTCCGCGAGTAACTTTTGAAATGCTGCTAGGATCTACTCCTGTGGTTAAACCAGCCTGACGAATAGAGCTATATTTCTTTAGCTTTCTACCACCAGCGGTCATTTGCATTACTGACTTAGAACGGGGATTTGTTGTTGCTTTTTTGCTTTTAGCAGTGTTTTTTGAATTTGACATTTTTTTGAAATTTAGGTTTTTAAATAATTAATATACACATATTATAGACCCAAAATTCAAAAAGGTTCCAAAAAATATGAAAAAATCAAGGTTTTAAGCAAACTGTATTACGACATCCCCCTTTCCTTGGAGGGCCCCTATGAATCTTTCCACGTCAGCCAAAGCCTCAGTATCAAGATTTATTCTAATATCTTCTTGTTTGCTTTTGGTGCCTATCGCTCTTAATACCCTACTAAAAATCCCCCTTGCATTTTTGCACGGGGATGACGATTCCACAGTATATTTAATATCATCGACAGGCTCTCCCTTTAGATAATTAAACTTGGAAAGAGAAATTCTAAGCTGATCCTCCGACAAAACAGCAGAACCTCCATTTCCTGATACCCCCGTATTAAAATCTGTACAGTTTAGGGATTCATATAATATCCAGGATTTACCTTGATTAAAGGCACCTATAGAAATGAAAGAAATTCTTTCACCAGATCTTTTACATTTTGCAATTATATCGTGAGCCAATTTTTGTAATTTTTACAAATATAAAATCAAGAATGCGTAATAAAAAATGTTTTAAATGAATTTCCCAAATCTTATCCAAATAACTGCAATGTATTTCGTTCCAGAGATAACTGGAAGTCCCGCGTGAAGACTATCGTGATCTGGGTTGCCGTCTTCAAAGGTATTGTCCCATAAAACAAGCTTACCTTTCTTTGGGCTTACCCTGATATTAATTTTCGGAAATTCTGTCTCACCTCCGGTAAAATCATCGTTTAAATAAACAAGAGCACTTTTAGCTCTTTGCCCACCTCTTTTCATTTCACTTTCATAATATCCTTCACCTGGATGAAAGAAATCGTGATGTGTTTTATATTCCCCACCTATTTCATATTTAACAATATGGATTAATTCCATATTCTCTATAGGAAATCCGGAGACCTCTGAAATTCTCTTTCTATAATTTTTAATAATCTCTGAGCTATCATTTAACCATGCTCCATCAGCTACGCGGTATCCCTCAATTTCTTTTCCAAGAGTAGTTGTTCTCATGAATTGCTTTTGCGCAGCTTCTATCATAAACTGACATTCTTCGTCAGTTATAAAATTTTCATATTCTTTTACCATAGAATAAAAATTATATTGCAGGATCTAATCTTACACCCTCAGATTGAGGCATAACTTTTGCATCACCAGAATCTTCTGAATCATCATACGTAATTATATACTTCTGGAGCATATATTCAGTTACTAATGAAATAAGATTCTCGTCTGTGATTTGTGATCCCTCGTAAAAGATTTTAACCTTAACATCATTTGTTGAGAGATCCTGTTCTAATTCTACGTTGAGTTTTTTGTCGTCGCAATCGACATCGAAGAATAAAATACAGCGGGTTGGGTTTGATACGATCCTCATACGTTTTTTTAAACTATAGTACCAAACCCGGGAAAAATTACAAATTAACCTTCCTTTTACGGAAATAAATTCGCAAGAAAATGGTCCCTACCCGCTGCATAAGTCTAAGAATGATTTTAATTTTTCTTAGTCTTTAAATTAAGTTTCCAATAAACCCCCCCATGGATATAAGGGATGAATTGACCATACACACCATCATCTGTCTTGTTCCACACTCCTATACCGATTTGGTAAATTCTACTATTTGGAGTTTGGTAAAGTAAAGATGTCCCTAAGGAGTACATATAATTTGGTTTATCAAATCCTCCATTGAGTCCAAGATAAAAATTAGATGTAGGTTCCTCCTTTACTGTTTGTATTCTTTCCTTAACTGGAACTTTAAATTTAGGTATAAAATTTCTAGAAACTATGGAACTTCCAGAAACACTGTCAGTAATAGCAACATACCCATATTCAAATCTTAGTGTGTCTCTGAATATTTTTTTATCAACAAACATTTTTAAAATTGCTAGGGTGTCAATTGGATTACTTACATAAATGATTGAGTCCTTAGTAACAATATAGGGAACAGGGGTTTCTATATAAATAGTGTCCTGCGCAAGCAGAAGAGTGTCGTGTATAGTTTCTGGTTGTATTTTAGACATTACCTGCTTGTCTTTTTCCTTTTTAGAATACTTGCATCCGGTAAATGCCAGTAAGGAAAGAGACAACATAACCATCTGAAGGAATACAACTCCTTTTCTTTTTAAATTCATTTTAATACTTTACTTTAGGTCGTGTAACTAAAGAATAGTCTTAAACACTTACTTTGTGAAAACCCCTTTCTTTACCATCTTGCCAAGAATATTAGCGCAAGCTATATCCAAAGCTTTTTTAGTTGCTATACTAATTGTTGATTGATTAAATTTAACTGGATCAACAGTAGCATCGGAAACAAATGTTAATTCTCTTGTCGTCTTAGCTTCTCCCAATCCAGAAGCAGCTATAATAGCTCCTGTTTCAGCATTAGTAAATCTAACTTGTAAACCAATACGAGTAACTAATAAATTCTTTACTCCGTCTTTAAGATTTACTGTTTCATCTTCAGAAACAGAATAATCATAACACTCAATTTCAACAAAATAATCGGCAAGTTTGATCTTTCCCCTGCCATCTAGTTTATTTTCCGAAATACCTGACTGTGATGCCTGGAATTGCTTAACCATTCTGTTTTTAATTTCGGTTTTATCCTCTGTAAATTCAAAACGATTTAGATTGTCTAGGTATTCTAATACGATATTAGTTACACCAAGTCCTACCCTTTTTTCCTTTAATTCCGGATATGCTTCGTAAGTCTCGTCGTTAATACCGCACTTTAACAATTGGATGTTCTTTTTAGGTCCTTCGTAATCTAGATATTGAGAGATGTCAGCTTTTTTTTCAAAGTCTGCTTTAAAATCTTCAGTTTGAGTTTTCCCTATAGTTTGTGAAATTGCATTTTCTGAAATTAAACAACTTACTAGGAATGCTGGTATAAGTACAAGTCCTTTCATCCTTAATATTTTTTATTTTGCAGGTCCCTCGTAAAAGATGTTGCCTGGGGTATTCTTAAAATTACCATCAAATTTCCATGCAAGGTGATTTGATATTCTTAGTGTTCTTTCTTGTTGGCCTGTAACTTCCAGATAAACAAAAAATAATTGGAACGCCAATGCGCAAACTGTCCATGTCACACATAGGTATAAGAATCCTTTGATCATTGAATCACTTATTCTATCTAATGTTAATGTTTTCATATTTTTTATTATATTAATTTAAGAAAGAGCGGAGTCGTGTTTCCGCCCTTTCTTTCTTTTGAATTAAGACTCTGAAGAATCATCTTTCTTCTTGTGCGAGAA
>Ga0222712_10000503_pt1 | contig 51108 bp, 59 predicted proteins | sample C33_657DmetaG_FD_165043 | JGI IMG/M metagenome (GOLD analysis project Ga0222712, IMG submission 165043) | Estuarine water microbial communities from San Francisco Bay, California, United States - C33_657D | ecosystem: Environmental > Aquatic > Marine > Unclassified | place: USA: California... | reverse complement strand
TCTGTTGTTGCATTGATTGTACCTCTAGTGAAATTAGGCACAACACTCTCAGCATAAACGGGAGTACATATGACTCCCGTTGCTAAAAGCAAAGCGGGAGTTAAATGTCTCATTTGAATACGCTTAATTCAATGGATCTTTGAGCAGTAGCACTTGTACCAGCACCACCAGCAGTAACAGTAGGAACGCCAGTTGGTGAAAGAGTACCTGCGAGGGATCCTTTCTCACCACCAACTTGAGTTACACTATCTCCGTAGAGATTTGGTGTTCCAATAACACCGTTGGTGACTGTTTGGGTAGTAACAGGAGTATCAGCAGCATTGAAACTTTCCGAGAAAGTAAATGCTTGGCCTGGAGTATTAATGTCGTAGGTTCCAGCACCACCCACACCACCAAAGGATGAGGATTGGATATTGGTTCCTGACGCTGAATAGGAAGCACCAATTCGGGTTGATTGAACAGCGGCACCATCAACTTTCAATTGAACGGAATCAGTGATTTTAGATGTAATTTCAGCAGCATTAACTGGAATTGCGAAGAATAACGAAAAGGCTAATAGAAGTCTTTTCATTTTCTTATTGTGAATAAACACTGGAAGTATTTATGAAATTATTTAAAAATAAGTTGAATAAAAATAACAAATAATAATTATAATACTTTGCCAAATTACGGCAGAAACGATAAAATTAATTTTTCCATAGTCTCATCATAAATATTGGAATCTATGAAAAAACTTTTAAATACTAATATTAATGTGATTACTTCAGAAACACCATATAAACTAGCAGAAATTATCCGCGATACTTGGCCTGGACTTTACAGACCACCAGTAAAGACCTATAATAATCAAAAGACCTTAAGTAATGAAAAAGTACAACAGTGAAGATTACTTTTCAGTCATCGAAATAAAGACTGGAAGAAAGATTGCAGATTGTGGTGAAGAGTCCGATGCTCTTATGATGGTTTCATTCGATCCACAAAATAGAACCATTACAAGAAACAAGTTTATGATGGGACAGGTTGTTGATATTGAGATTCCAAAAGTACTTCCGACAACAGAAATTGTAGCAGTTCATAATGTAAGTTCAGAAAGATTTGATGAGTATATTGGTAACTTATTTGAACCAAAACAAATCAAACTTCCTGAAGGACAAGGAAAACCTATTAAGATATGACAAAAGAAAAATTTATTATTTATGATGATGTATTACCTTCTGATATTTTTAAAAAAATATCAGAAGATATAATTGGTAATGGATCTATTCCTTGGTATTATACTAAAAATGTTAGCAATAACGGAATAGAAAAAGTTTGTTATTTTACTCATCTTTTTTATTATTATGAACACTTTACTCCACAAAAAAGTAATTGGTACGATTTATTGATACCAATCCTAGAAGTTTTAAATTGTAAATCATTAATTAGAATAAAAGGAAACATATATCCAAGAACAGATGTATTACATCATAACTTAAATCATATAGACTATGATTTTTTACATAATGGAGCTATTTTTTATTTAAATACCAATGATGGATATACAATAATAAATGATGAACATAAAATAGAGTCTATAGAAAATAGACTTTTACTTTTTGATCCAACAGTTCCTCATTGCAGTACTAATTGTACAAATGCTCAAATTAGAGCAAATATTAATTTTAATTATTTTTAATCTTTGATGAATTATCATAAAAGAAAACAAGCGGAGAATCAAAAAAAGAAAAGGATGTACACACCTGACGGATACATTGCGGATCCCCCAGATGCAAAATGTCCTTATTGTGGGGAAAAAAGAAAACCTTGTTCTTATGTAAATAGCTTAAGTCGTTCTTGGGCAAGGAGTGCGTGTTCAAAAAAACACAATGGAGAAAAAAAGCATACATAAGTTTAGGTTGCATTAATCTATGGATCTCTATACTTCCCCTCAAGGATATCTTTACAATCTTCAAACTTCATCAGCACAAGAAGCAAGAAGACTTTGGAAAAAATCCATAAAAGAAGAGTGGAATAATAAATGTGCTTATTGCGAATCTGAAGAAAATTTAACAATAGATCATATTATTCCCCAATCTAGAGGAGGAAATAACTTTATTAGTAATGTAATTTGTTGTTGCGAATCTTGCAATAAATCAAAATCACATACTGATTGGGAAGAGTGGTATAGATCACAAAGTTTTTTTTCTGAAGAAAAAAGAATAAAGATACATAATTGGACTATTGTAGAGTCTAAAAAAAATTTATACAAGTATAGACAAAGAAGAAATAATGCATCATAATATAAAAAATTTTATCACACAGTTATTTTTATGAGATTTACAGTTTACTCAAAAGGCGGTTGTCCTTATTGCGATAAAGTAAAAACAGTACTAAATTCATTGAAAGAGTCTAAAGGACTAGATCTTGTTACTTATGAGTTGGGTAAAGATTTTAATAGAGAAGAATTTTATGCAGAGTTTGGTGTTGGATCTACATTTCCTCAAGTAATATGCGAAAATAATCATTTAGGTGGATGCCGTGAAACAATTCAATATTTACAAGAAAACAATATTATTTGATCCTATCCTAAATAAAAATGAAAACCACGATATAAATCGTGGAGTTGAATTAATGCTTCGCAGGAGGAGAGAGCAAGATCAACCAGAACTTGAATCTAAAAAGTTCAATTTTGGAAAGACTTTCTCTCTTTTTGGAAGAGAGATAGACTTTAGGATTGAATTATTGATAAAGAAAAAAGTTAATCTCTCGGAGGAAGAAAAATGTTAGCAGCAGAACTCACAATTTTTTCTTTAGTTACATTTTTATTTTTATTAGTGGGAGGAGTAATTGGTTGGCTAACAAAACAACACGTATACAGTACTCAACAATTACAAGTATACACACATCCAGAAATGTTTGATCAAAATGGGAACATAATTCCCGATGAAATACTAGCAGTGAGGTTTGAAAACGATTATGAGCACACAGACGAAGACGACGAAGACGATTAAAACAAAAGCAGGTACTGCAGGAGTAATTACTAAACTCCCTCCAAAACCACTTGCATTTGAAGTTTTGGATCTTGTCTCAAAACAAAGATCTAATGCAAAAAAAGTAGAAATACTCAAAGAGTATGAGCACGATTCACTGAAAGCAATTTTCATTTGGAATTTTGATGAAAGTGTAATTTCTATGCTTCCTCCTGGAGATGTTCCTTATTTTGGTGATGATAATCCAGAAACTTCAACAATGACTGAAAGAATTAATCAGGCAGTTTCTTCAATGAAAGAATTGGGAACAAATTCTGTTGGGGTATCTGATAAGTTGCATACTACAATTAGGGTTGAATATGCTAAATTTTATAATTTTATTAAAGGTGGAAATGATGGGTTGAGTATTCTTCGTAGAGAAAACATTTTTATTAATTTACTTCAGGGACTTCATCCATTAGAAGCAGAAATTCTTTGCTTGGTTAAAGATAAAAGACTACAAGATAAATACAACATAACAAAAGATATTGTAAGTGAAGCGTATCCTGATATTACTTGGGGTGGACGTTCGTGAGTAGAACGAAAGTAGTAGAGGAGAAGGAGGATATTATTATGAACTGGTCGCAAGAAGAAAAAAATAATATTCCTCCCAAGTATGGTTGCGAAATTATTTTAGAAGATACCACATTGGAAAATGCAAAAAATCCATCATATCCAAATGATGCTTATGTTATCTTCTATAAAATAGAAAATAAAACATCAATTGATCTTTGTAGAGGATCTAGAGTTAAAATATTTGATATGTATTATGATAAGTTTGGGCCTGGAGTTGTTCAAAAAATTGATTTTGGATATGGGAGAACTAATCCTAAACTTTGGGGATATAAAGCACCAGAAAAAAAGAAAAGAAAATAAAATATTGTAAATTTGTATAATAAGTTACAAATATATTTGACTATATAATGAGACAGATATTATAATATTTGTCTCGTTCATTCGCTATTCGTAAATAGCGAACGGAAGTAAGCCGACTCGGAACGGATCGTTCATCTATGGAAGCACTGTTCTTAACGTGTTTACAAGCAAACTTTCTTATTGGTAAAGTTATTAATCACCCAGAGTTAACTTATCAACAAAAAAATGATATTGTCTGGGAAATTAAACAAGTTTCAAAGAAAGGTTGTTTCCAAGACGCAAAAGCCGACTGAAGGAACGCTCTTTAACCTAACCATTAAGGAGAATCCCTATGTCTAAAGTAGTTTATCGCGGCATTGAATACGATACGCAAAAGCGTTTAGAGTATCAACAGCAGATGATGCAGCAATCCCAACAATATAATGAAACTTATCGTGGTGTTAAGTTCGTAAAGGAGGAGCACAAGTGAAAAAACTCAATGTACTTCAACTTATTAAAGAGCAGAAGCAAAAAGAAGAGAGGCGTCATAAAGCATCTCTTGCTACTCTAGTAGCATCAAAATAATTAAGAGGGGAACTTGACTTCCCCTCTTTTTTTGTGTATAGTTATTATGTCTATAAGTTTAAAAATGGACAAAGAAAAGGTAAGGTTGATTATCAAAAATATGGAACTTCTTTTATCATCTCTTAAAGATGAGTTATTGGAAGATAGTACTCAAGAAAATAAATTTTTAGATGATTTTGAAAGTAGTGGTCCTCCTATAGACGATTTTGATGAAGTGTTTGATCATTAAAAATTATGAAAACAAAGGATATTATTAAAGTTATTAAAGATACTTTAAAAAAAGAACAGTTTTTTTCCGATGAAGAAATAAGGTATTTGAAAAATCAATTGAAAGAAGTTGAATTTTTAAATAAACAGGAAAGAACAAAAAATAATAAAGGATTTGGAAACAACTTATAGAATAAGAGGTTATGGAAATTTTAAACGAATTTGAGTTTATGAAACCAGAAGTAAAACTAATCAGTGTTACTCCTGACGCAGAAAAGCATATGGCATATTGTGCTCGCGTAAGTAACCCTGCAAATCAAGAGAACGAAAAGTTCTCTGGACTGCTCAAGTATTGTATTCAGCATCAGCACTGGAGCATCTTTGAGCAAGCAACTATGACAGTAGAGATTAATACTACTCGTGGACTGGCGGCTCAAATCCTTCGTCACCGTTCGTTCACATATCAAGAATTTTCGCAACGGTATGCTGATACTAATCTTCTAAACAATACTATTCCTCTTCCTGAACTACGTCGTCAGGATACAAAGAATCGTCAAAACTCAATTGATGATATTCCTGACTATTTAAAACTGACCCTGACCGAAGACATCCGCGTTCATTTTGAGCAAGGTCTACGTCTTTACAATAGACTTCTGGAGAAAGGAGTAGCAAAGGAGTGTGCAAGGTTTGTACTCCCCTTGGCGACCCCCACAAGACTCTATATGACCGGTTCTGTGCGGTCATGGATTCATTATATTGATCTTCGCTCTGCACACGGTACGCAGAAGGAACATATGGAGATTGCAGAACTTGTTCGTTGTATCTTTACTTGTCAGTTCCCTGCAGTATCTGAAGCACTTGGTTGGTCTCGTAAAGGATGTACAGAGTGCGTGGATGCACCCTCAATAACTATAGAATAAATATTTTTGTATATAATTGATACTAATGCCAACATATAGATTCCAAAACACAGATACGGGTGAAATTTTTGAAAAATGGATGTATATGGCAGAAAGGGAACCTTATCTTAAAGAACATCCAAATATTGTACAAATGCCAACTATTTTAAATTCTGTAAGTTCTGTTGGTGATTTTCAGAACAAAACAGATGGAGGATGGAATGAGGTACTTCACAAAGTATCTAAAGTTCCAGGAGCTACAGTAAAACCCTACAAGTAATTTAATGGCAAGAAAAAGAAGAAACAATGACAATCATCCAATTGGAGTTGGAATGACTGCCAAGCAGATGAAAAGAAGAAAACCAATTAGTTCCGATTATTTGATTGATATTGATCCTTTAACAGAAAATCAGAAAAAACTTTTTGATTCTTATTCTGAAGGAAAACATTTAGTTGCATATGGATGTGCAGGAACTGGTAAAACATTTATTACACTTTACAATGCATTAAAAGAAGTTCTTAATGAAATTACTCCTTATGAGCAAATTTATATTGTTCGTTCTTTAGTTGCAACCCGTGAGATTGGATTCCTTCCAGGAGACCATGATGATAAGTCTGCTCTTTATCAAATTCCTTATAAGAATATGGTAAAGTATATGTTCCAAATGCCCAGTGATGCTGACTTTGAAATGCTTTATGGTAATTTAAAGCAGCAAGAAACAATTAAGTTTTGGAGTACTTCTTTTCTTCGTGGATCAACTTTAGATAATTCTATTATTATTGTCGATGAATATCAAAATCTCAATTTCCACGAACTTGATTCTATAATTACTCGTGTTGGTGAAAATAGTAGAATTTGTTTTTGTGGTGATGCTTCACAATCAGATTTGGTTAAGACAAATGAAAGGACAGGCATTAGTGATTTTATGAATATCTTGAGAAAAATGCCATCATTTGATATAATTGAATTTGGTGTTGATGATATTGTCCGTTCAGGACTAGTCAAAGAATATATTATTGCAAAGATGGAAGCAGGTTTTTGATGTTTAATCACGTTGAATTGAATCTTCCTCAACTGGAGAGGGAAACTATTGAAGGAGTTCGTTATTATAAAGTTCCAACAGAGGAAGAACTTATCCGATTGGTATCTATTACCTCTGTAACTAGCCATTTCAATAAAGAAATTTTTATTAAATGGCGCAAAAAAGTTGGCAATGAGCAAGCAGAGCGTATTACAAAAGCGGCAACAAGTCGCGGAACTGATATGCATACACTTGTTGAGCAGCATCTTAAAAATGAAGAGTTACCGAAAGTTCAACCTCTTTCTGATTTTCTTTTTAAGATTGCTAAACCACAACTTGATAGAATAAATAATATTCACGCTCTTGAAGGGTCGCTATATAGTAGGCAATTAGGTATCGCTGGGACAGTAGATTGTATCGCTGAATATGACGGCGAGTTGGCAATAATTGACTTTAAGACTTCTAAAAAACCTAAACCAAGAGAGTGGATCGATCATTATTTTGTTCAATGTATGGCATATGGATGTATGCTTTATGAATTGACTGGTATTTCAGTTAAAAAACTTGTAATTATTATGGCTTGCGAAAATGGAGAATGCATTGTTTATGAAGAACGAGACAAAACAAAATACATTAAACTTCTCACAGAATACATTAGAAAGTTTGTTAGAGATAAACTTCAGGAATATGGATGATCAAGTAAAAGAAGAATTAAACACAAAATTTTTGTGTCCTCAAAAATTTGCACAAGAAATTGAAAAGATTGTAAAAGAATCTAAAATTAATTATATTGATGCAATTGTCACTTATTGTGAAGAAAATAGTATTGAGGTCGAGAATATATCAAAACTAATTTCTAAACCATTAAAAGAAAAACTAAAGCATAATGCTATAGAATTGAATTTTCTTAAAAAAACTACAAGAGCAAAATTACCTCTTTGATAAAGTGACTCCATTTGAAGTTTATAAAACATATCTTGCATTTAAAAACCATTTTTCAAAAAAGAATTACGATTATTTCAAATATTGTGGAAAGTCTAGAGCTTCTCTAGACTCTTTTCATAAGAGGACTGATAGATATTTTTTTGAAAGAACTTCTAGACAAAAAACTGATAATGAAATTAAAGCATATTTTGTAGCAAACTTTTCTTCCTGTGATGATCCACAATCACTATGGATAGGTGAAATCATCAGAAATGGTGAATCTGTATATATGGATTGGTTAAAAAAAATTCAAAGTTTATTTTATACATTTAAAACAGAAGTAGAAGTTTTTATTCAAAAAGAAAATTTTAAAAATTTATTTTCCTGCAAAAAAGGAAGACACCCAGAGATACTTAAAAAATATCTTGAGGGTGTCATTAGTTTAGAAACTATTGTAATACTCGATTTGATTTTAAATTATACATCTACATTTGATAAGCGTCTTGATGACCCTGTGTGGGAAACCGTAAGTTTAAAAATATTTAAGTATAAACCATTTCTAAATATTGATGTAGCAAAATATAAAGAAGTACTGCGGGAGATCGTATTGTGAGCTCTTTTTTTGAATCCGAACTTGTAAGGGAATCTTTATTTGAATTGGATGATCTTCAAAATCAACTTTTTATTGATGTTATGAATCTTCCTTTCCTTGATAAAGAAGGGAAAAAAGAGCATTTAGAAAGAATGAAAGAATTTCTTGAAAAACAGAAACTTTTTATATTTCGGTTATCTTTATCTGATGATCCAGAAGCAGTGGAAATGAAAGAAAAAATTATAGAGTCCGCTAAAATGTTTGGTTTAAAAGACGGACAAAATATCAATGATTTTTTCAATATTATGGAAAACAGCATAAAAAAACTTGAAGACAGCCTTGACATTTGACAAGGATTTTGCTACAATTAATACGTACCAATACGGCACACACTTTCAATACTACTAATACGGAGAATACGAATGGGATTTGCTGATCTTAAAAAGCAATCAAAGATGGGTTCACTTACCGAAAAACTCATCAAACAAGTTGAGAAACTCAACGATTCTGGTTCCAAAGATGACGACCGTTTTTGGAAACCTGTTATGGATAAGAGCGGTGTAGGTTCCGCAGTTATCCGTTTCCTCCCTGCCCCCGAAGGTTGTGAACTACCTTGGGCACAAGTATGGTCTCACGCATTCCAAGGTCCTGGTGGTTGGTTGATTGACAACTGCCTCACCACTCTTGGTCAACAATGTCCTGTTTGTGAGAAGAACCGTGTTCTATGGAACTCTGGTTCTGACCGTGACAAGGAAGAAGCACGTAAACAAAAGCGTAAACTTTCCTACTTTGCTAATATTTACGTTGTAAAGGATCCTGCCAATCCAGATAATGAAGGTAAAGTATTTCTTTATAAGTTTGGTAAAAAAATCTTTGATAAGATTATGGCAGCAATGCAACCAGAATTTGATGATGAGCAACCAATCAATCCTTTCGATTTCTGGACTGGTGCTAACTTCAAACTAAAACTTGTTAAGAAAGATGGTTACTGGAATTATGATAAGTCCGAGTTTGCATCTCCTTCTGCTCTACTTGATGGTGATGATGATGAACTTGAAAGCATCTACAAATCTCTGAACAATTTGAATGACTTTACAGACGTGAAAGAATTCAAATCATATGATGATCTGAAGAAGCGTCTTGAGTATACTCTTGGTCTTCGTGGTGTTCCCAAGAATCAAGATCCTGAAGTTGTTGCAGAAGAGGAAGAATGGGAAAGAGAGCGTCGTGGTGAAACTACATCCAACACTAGCGTACAATCTTCAATCTCTTCATCTGATGATGGAGAAGATGAAGATGATGCTCTATCATACTTTCAAAAACTAGCAGAATCATAATGAAGATTATAGTTCTTCTTTTTTTGATTTTATTTTCTTCCCCATCTAAAGCTATAACTTGGAATCAATTTTGGAGACCATTCAAAAATAATGGATATTATCCAACTTATTATGTTCCAAGATATTATAATGTTTGCAGAAGAGAAATATATCGTGAAGAATATGTCTCTGGGGATGGTATAAATGAAGGTTATATAAAAAGATGGACTGAAGTTCAAAGATATTCTTGCTAAAAAGAAAGGGGAGCATATGCTCCCCTTTTTACTTGAGACGAGAGTTATAAACTCTTTTTGTTTTTTTATCTACGAATTGACTTGAAGTATCATAGACCATCATATTCTTAACATCTCCAACAAAAGCACCAAGATATTCTGGTTTTAATACAAGAATTTGTCTTTTTTCATCATTTAATTTTGTTTCGTATGCCAAATTAGTCACTACTTTGATGGAGTTTGGAGCACTAAAAACTATTTCATTATCTATGTAATTTAATTCGTAAGATTTGGTTGAAAACTTTACATTTAGACCTTCTAGTGGTTCTGCCATTTCTTTATTTTATTGCTCTTTGAATTTAAATACTGGTACTATTCTTCCATTTCGGAACTCGCCAACAACTTCATATAAAGTATCTGGAATTTCTACATCAAGAGGTCCAATATAATCATCAATTGTAATTCTATATAATTGGCTTCTTCCTGTTACAATATTTATACCACTCCACGATGCAGGCCAACCATCATAAGTATTGTTTATAGTTAATTTTACACTTTGATTGTCTCTAGTATATGCATAAAAATTTGAAGTTGTTGCTGTTACCTCTGGAATGATTATTTCTACATCATTTGTTCTTGTTCCTACTTTGAGAACTTGATTTAAATTGACTGTTACTACATTTAATGCTTTGTCTGCTGGGAATGCTGGTAAAATATAATCTCTCCCGAGATCTGATATAAAGTCAAAAGAAGTTAATGGATCTACTAATAAACCACCAGGAATAATTAGTCTATTATAAGTATCTCTAGTTTCTACTGTTTCGTAGTGATGTGCTTGATATAAATTTTCTTCAGATCCATATTTTTCTAAAACATAATTATTAAATGATTCGGTATCTAAAGGCCAGTCATTTTTTATGTTTGTAATATTATTTGTTATTAAAATTACCCAGTCTAATGAAGGATCATTATATAATTTTTCAGCAACTTGATCTGGTCTTTCGCCATCTTCTACTTGATAATAATTAAATGCTGTTATTGCATTCTTAATATCCTCACGAAGTTTTGGTCTCTTGAAGATATTTTTTACTTTTATATAATCTCCATTAGATTTCCTATCTGGAGATTGTGAAAGATATTCAAGATCTGGTAGTTCTCTGAAATAAGACATCTTTAGTAACCTATGTCGTCTGGACCAACTTTTGGATTGTCATTAACTGCGACTGTTTCTTGATAGTCACTTTCGTAAATAGGCTCAAGTTCTTGGAAGTCCATTGCTAAAGCTAGTGATACTGGTTGACCACCATCATATGCTGCCCAAGTTCCATCTGGTGCATAATTTGCAGATAATCCAGTTAAAGCACATATCTTAAATTTATTTAATCCTGGAATTGATCTTCCTCCAGATTTGTACTCTAATTTAAATACATTTGGTGTTCCTAAAAATAAAGAACTTGCACCAGAACCATTTTGAGCATTTTGTTTTCTTGCCGCCATTCCTTGTTTAAAGAATCTTATTATCTTTCTAATTTCTAATGCTTCCGTTTCACTTCTTGGACTCATACGATATGTAAATCTAAATTGTCTTAATGTTGGTCCATTGAATAATAATTCAAGGTTTGCATTAGGAACAATTCCATATCCTCTTGATAGGATTGTTTCTGGTGCTACGTCAAATCCTGCATTTTTAAGAAGAAAAGAGGTTATAAGTGCAGATATATCCTGTCTTCCCATTATATTTTGAACATCAAATCCAGTAGCTGCCGCGATTGTTCCAATTTGATTTGCAAGTTGAGGAGAAATTCCCGTAATCATTGATGCTACTTGTGTTGCGAGTTGACCTCCTATAGCTTGATTGGGATTTTGTTGTACATATGAGGTAACTGCTGCATTGATATTGCTCATCGTATTTCCACCTCCCCAATCTACCCCATTGGAATCTTGTACTCCGCTTGGAATTGGGAGTATTACTGTTCCTTGATAATCTTGTATGGCACTGTTTCTTTGTAGTCCTTGTAAAAAAATGTTTTTATAGTCACCACTAGTAAAAGAATCTTGGTTTGGTGCTTTATAGCGATACTGTGATATTTGTAGAGTATCTTGCTGAAGTTCTAAAATATCAGATGGGTATTTCCAAGTTCCACCATAAACACTTTTTGCATTTACACTAGCAAAACTATTATTAATTGAAATTGGATTTACTGGAGATAATATTGATCCTGCACCTGGAATTGGTGGTGTTGCTCCTGGTGGTGCAGTTGTTGATCCTGGTGCTTGCCCAAATTGAGATGATTGCGCCCAAGATGGCAATTTCAATCCTGCAGCATTGCCACCAGCATTTTTGTGAGAAGTATTAACTGAATTCTGTATTTGTTGATATAATGTATTTCTTTCTTGTGTTGTTACTCCGAGATTATCTAAAAAGTCTGTTCTAAAATTTCCATTATAAAATATTGGAGTTGTACCAATTGCCAATAAACCATCTTCTACAAGCTGTACATTTCCATTTGTGGGGTCATACTGAAGCTTAAAGTTTTTTCCTTGCTTTGTATAATATGGTTTTGGTTTTATATCTTGAAAAGCCATTTATGGAGCGTCCCAAACTTTTGTTTTGAATACTGGTTGACCCCTTTTATCTACAAATTTTTCAGTCGGGAGTAATGAAATTTCTCTCCATTCATTTTTTGGAATCTTAAAGAAGTCTGTCATAACACCAGAGAACAAATAACGATGTAGTGTTTTCTTTGGTGCGTTTACTATTCCTTCTTTATTTAGATAAGATTCTGCTATCCCTCCACGATATTGTGGGTTTAGGTAATGAAGATTTGATCCAAAAAACCAACCTTGTCTTGGATTTACTTCAATTATGTAGGATAATGGGTGTTGGTCCCAATAATCATATCTTTGAGGATATGCAGCGGAATACATAAAAAATACTAAATCGCCAGGTTCAATAAAAAAAGTATCTAATTGGCTTGTATTTTTTGTCTGATAATTTCTCAATTCATTCATTAAAGAATTAGTCCACCAAGATGTGCTTCTGTATTTTTTGCCAGCACTGTTTATAATTGATTCTGCTATCATTTTACTGGTATTCCTAATTCCGTTTCTGTTAAAATTCTAAACTCATATTTTCTATCAGCACACCATTCCTTTGCTGCTTTCCATTTTGCTTGGTTTACTGCCCAAATTTTTACTTGATATGCCCAAGATTTTGTTTTCCTTTTTGGATTTGTATCTGGTTCTTTCAAATCTTTTTGTGGTTTTATTTCCACAACTAAAGTTCTATTGTTCCCATTTTTATCTTTATATTTAACAAAAAAATCTGGGAAGTATCTATGGACCTTATTATCTATAGGGGAAATGTATGGTATAAAAAATTCTTCAGATTTCCAGGAATTGACATTTTCTGTTAAGTCACAATATTGCATAAATTTTAATTCATATGAAGAACGGTAAACAATATTGGTAGGATCTCCACCATATTTTTTAGGGTTTTGTGGACGATACTTTCCTTGCCTGTATTTACTATCTTCGTTGCGTGGCATACATATTATAGGTACTTTTAGAAAATATTTATAGATGGCTAATGAAACCTTCGGAGCAGGAAAGCCCGAAATAGGTCCTCTATACGTTAAGATGACTACGCCCAGGTCTAGTGGAAGCGTAACACTTCCTGGTGCTTTAGACATATTTGGAAAACTTTCAATAAGCAGTCAGTTTAAAGTTGCTTTGCACTTAACTACTGGTGGTGATCCTTTGATGACTTATTTGAATGACCTCGAACTTACTAATGATGCTACAAAAAATGAACTTTATAATTTTTACTGTGCTGAAGCATCTTTACCAGGAGCAACTTTTGAATCTGCTACTGAAATTGGATCAAGGCAAGGTGTAGTTGAAACTTTTCCAACAAGAAGAGTTTATCCAGATTTTACTATGACATTTTATGTAGATAATGATTACAGACTCATAAGATTATTTGAAGAATGGATGAATTATATTAATCCACTTTATACTTCTGGGGGTCAACTTGCTGGTAGTCCAATTGGGCAGGGGCAAGGAAAAGATAATACAAATTTCTTTAGGTTTAAGTATCCTGATACTTATAGAAGAGTTATTTCTATTGTAAAGTTTGAAAGGAATTTTTTGAAAGACCCTCAATTTTCAGATAGAGGACAAGTGGGAAATGTTCCATCGTTAACTTATAGAATGATAGATGCGTATCCAACAAATATAACTGCAATACCTCTTTCATATGAAGGTAGCACTATTACAAAAACTACTGTAAGTTTTGCATATACAAGATATGTTATCGAAAGAAATAGAGGTACTCAAGATCTAAACTAAATATTTTTACTGACCTGGATTCTTTATGCCATTACCTTCTATTTCTACGCCAACTTATGAACTTGAGTTGCCTTCATCTGGAAAAACAATTAAATATAGACCTTTCCTAGTAAAGGAAGAAAAAATATTAATTCTTGCTTTAGAGAGTCAAGACACAAAGCAAATTACAAATGCTATTAAGCAAGTCTTAAAAGATTGTGTAATTACAAAAGGTATCAAAATTGATGAATTGCCAACATTTGATATTGAATATATCTTTCTGAATGTAAGAGGAAAATCTGTTGGAGAAACTATTGAATTAATAGTTACTTGTTCTGATGATGGCGAAACCCAAGTTCCAATTACTGTGTTTATTGATGAGATAAAAGTCCAAAAAAACCCAGAACATAAAACTGATATACAATTAGATCCAACTCTAATTTTGAGAATGAAATATCCTTCATTGGACCAGTTTATTAAAAATAATTTTGATTTTAGTTCTGATAAAAATTCATCAAATATTGATAAATCTTTTGAGATTATTGCATCGTGCATTGAAGGAATTTATTCAAAAGAGGATTCTTGGTCTGCATCTGATTGTACCAAAAAAGAATTAGTTGAATTTATTGAAAGTATGAATTCAAATCAATTTAAAATGATTGAAAAATTCTTTGAAACAATGCCAAAACTCTCACATTCAATTAAAGTTAAAAATCCAAAGACTGGAGTTGAAAATGAAGTTGCGTTGGAGGGACTGACTAGTTTTTTCGGTTAATTGTGGCTCATATGGATCTTGAGTCGTATTTTAGAATTAATTTTGCATTAATGCAGTTTCATAAATATTCTTTGACCGAGATTGAAAATATGATCCCGTGGGAAAGAGATATATATTTGGCACTTCTACAGCAACATATTGAAGAAGAAAAATTAAAACACCAACAAAATGGCAGTTAGTTCGCTCTTATCTCCAGAAAAAATAGCAAGATCTCCAAGAGGAACTATTCAAGATGCCCAGAATTTTATTTCTGGTGGATCTCCAATAGGATCTTCTCTTGTTCAGTCTGCATCAAATAAAATAGTAGGATTTCAGAGAGCAGAAGTAAGACCAGTTACTCCAGATATTAATTATATTATTAGTTCAATTACTAATAATATTTTATCTTCTGTTGATAATTCGATTAAAAATTCTACGCAAATTATTAATAATAATGTAGATAATAAAATAACAAATGTTACTGAAAGATTATCTAATGAGATTCAGAACGTTAGATCTACAGGTCCAGTAACTCAATTGCAAAATATAGTTCAAGTAGTTCAAAATAGAATTAATCAATCAATACAAAAAGTCATTGGTGACTTTAGTAATGATTATGCACAGAAAATAAGAAATATTGAAGAAAATAAACCATCACAAGTATTAGATAGATTTTTAAAAGTATATCGAAACGCTTTAGAATTTATTCAATTTTTTGGAAATCAAAAAAATGTAGATAGATTAAAATCAAATTTAGTAGCGTTAAAAACTAGTTTTAATGAAAGCTTTGAAGTTGCAAAATTAGTTCGTCAAGTAATTCTAAAAATTGTAAATCAACTTTCCAATCTTCCAAGGGCAACTCCCTCTGGAGGTGGATTGAATCTTGATGTTAATGTTCCTGGTTCCCCATTGAAGAAAGCAGGTGCTCCTGCAATGAAGGGAATGGGTAGAGGGAAAATGCTTGGACTTGGGGCTCTTGGACTTGGAGCAGCAGGACTAGGCGGTGGAGCAGTGGTTAATGCTCTTGCAGACTCAGAGCAGGTACAACCGCAGCAAGTGCAGACAGACATTCCTCAAAATTTAGTCGATAGATTTGGTGCAGTAGTCGATAGATTTTCAAATATTCTTGATGCTCTTGTTGGTAAGAAGAAAGAAGAAAATGTAACTGTAACTAGTTCTGGTGGATCTCCTTCTGGATCTCCAAAGACTAAACCTAGTTCTGGTGGAGGACCTACCCCTCCACCAACTGGTGAGATAAGTGGAAATCAGCAACAAATTGAATCTCAAATGTTTGATTATCTTAAAAAAAATTATGGAGAAAATGTTGCTTACGGCATGTTGTCCAATGCAATGAGGGAAAGTGGATATAGAACCAATGCACCAGAAGGTGGTTATTTTGGAATGTTTCAATTGGATAAAAATAGAGAAGCAAGATTTAAAGAATGGGCAAAATCCAAAAATCTTGATCCGATGAGCCATCAAGCTCAATTGCAGTATGGTTTAATAGAAGCACAACAACTTGGAACTTTAGAAAGAATGAAAGCAGCAAAAACACCAGAAGATGCTGCAAGTCTTTTTTATAATGAATTTGAAAGAGCTGCTTATAGCAAACCAATTGTTGGGTCTAGATACACACCTAATAATCCACACGAAAGAAAAAACAGACAATTTTTAGAGGACATAAGAAGACGCCAAGAATCAAGAGTTAAAGGTTCTACTAACCAAAAACAAATACCAGCACAATTACCATTGTCTCAAGTTGAAGTTCCATCAACAAAACCACAAGTTTCTGTGTCACTAGCACAAACACAAATTGCTCAACAAAGAGCAGCATCTGTTGCTCAACCACCTCCAACACAGGTAGCATCCAGTGTTAATGTTTTGCCAATTAATTTATCATCGACACAGCAGCAGTCTGGTGGTGGAGGACAGGTAATTTCTTCTCCACCATCTCAAAAAAATGGACCTTCTGTTCCATTACTGCCTTCTAGTAATCCTGATAATTTCTTGGTATTATACTCAAAAATCGTATATAACGTGGTTGATGGATAATGACAATTAAACTTAATTCTCCTTTAACTCAAGCAGCAAATAATATAGTTGCTCTCGGATCTCGCCAAAATAAATCAGTAAAAAGATTTATAGGCGAATATAATGATTTTATTAATGTTTTAAATCTTAAAAAAATTGAACTTGATAAAATTAAATTACCAGAGAAAAGGAAAATCAAAGAACTTGCAAATTTAAATATTGCGAGTACCTTTGGATCTCCCGGTGGTCTTCTTTCTAGTTTGTTTTCTGGCGCTTTAGATTTGGGTGGATTCCTTGGAAGTATGTTCCCGGGAAATAATAAAGTAGGAAGCCCTCAAAAATATGGAAATCCAAAATCACCAAAAGTTACACCAAAAGGTCCAAATATTAGATTTGGTGGATTTAAGGCATTAGGAGTTTTAAATGCATTATTTACTGGACTTGATTTCTATCAAGGAATGCAAGAAGGTGAAACAGTAACTCAATCTGCTTCTGGTGCTGGGGCATCTTTAGCTGGGTCTATTATTGGTGGTATTTTAGGAGCACCTTTAGGGCCATTTGGAGTAGTTGCAGGATCTGCTGTTGGTGGATTTCTTGGTGGATGGACTGGCGATAGGGCGTATGAATTGGCAACAGGTGGCAAAGGAGGTGTTTCCGAAAAACTAACTCAAAGACTAAAAGAACAAGAGTCAAAACAAAAAGCACTAGTTTCACAAGGGGATACTTTTGCTTCTGTTCTTGATAGATTTGAAGTTGCTATACAGAAATTTGAAAGAGGAGTTGCTGCGGGATTATTTGGAAATATGGAACAGCAGCAATTAGAACAACCATCTGGTTATGATGAAGAACTTCCCCCAGAAGAACAACCAACTCCACCAGATGAAAAGGGAGGTCATGTAAGTTATGGGAGTGGAAATGCAGAGTTTGGTGAAACTGGAAATGTTAGAAATTCTGCTGGATGGGTTCACGGACACTTTCAAGGTTCAAGTGAAGCAAGTGTTGTTAGAGATACAACAATAGTTGTTAAACAATTACTACAACAAGGTTCTCCAGTGTATTTAAAACCTGGTGTTGATTTGCTTCCAGGTAAAAAATATAGTGATGAAGAAATAAGACAATATGTTGAGGGTGCAAGACAAGCACATACTCATAGTGGAAGTGGAAAATCAATTGATGTTTTTGTGAGAAAGGGAACGAAAGTTCCTGTTTCACTTACGCAGGTTGGTCCTACTGGGAGTGATTATGGTGGATATGGAAGAGGCGGAATTGCTGGTTATATTCAAGGAACTGATACTTGGATAGGACATTTGAATCCAAATTCAAAATCTGGTTTGTCAGAAAAGAAAGGACAAATAAAAGGAACTGAAGCACCAAATGTAGATGTGGCAATGCAAGATAAAAATAAACCACAACAAAACAAAACAATTCCAAATCAAACATCTATACAGTCGGGGCAAAATTTACCTAATCAACCTAATAAATTAGAGCAAAGAGTTTTAAATGCACCTACACCACAACAGACATCATATGTTGCTCCACAGGTAGAAGTAAATCGCCAAGAACTTCAGAGTTATAAAGTAACTCCACAATATTATCCTTCATATAATCAGATGGTTTCCACTACAACCATTATGCCAATTTTGATGGGGTCTCAAGGAGGACAACAAAAACCAATTATTATACCAGTTGGTGGTGGAGATGGTGGATCCACTGTGTTTATTCCTCCACCACCGGAAGGTCAAATAGTAAATAGTCTTATGAAAACATTTTTACTAACTAATCTTTCTTCAAGCTAATGTCAGTTGCAGTAACAGGATTTAAATTTAATCAAGCGGTTATTGAAACTCTTGATGGATCAAAAAAGGTTGATATAACAAACTCTATTCTTTTTGCGGATTATTTTGAAGATATATTATCACCTTGTGTTACTATGACTATTCAATTGATGAATAGTTCATCACTTTTTAATATTTTACCAATTAGGGGGGGAGAGAGAATATCTATTAGTTTAGAAACAGTTTTTGGTAGATTCGAATTGGATGGAAATAAGTCGATGTATGTATATAAAGTCGGCAATATAATGGCGGAAAGTACAAATGAAATGCTGACTTTACATTTAGTTTCGAGAGAAGGATTGACAAATGAAACAAATAGATGCCTCAAAAGATATGAAGGCAATATAAAAGATACTGTTATTGATATTTTAGACAATGTTTTGATGACGGATAAGTATGAAGAAAAAAATATTGAAAAAACAGCAAATTCTTACGTCTTTATTGGAAATCAAAAGAAACCATTTCATATTCTAACTTGGTTATGTCCAAAATCTGTACCTGCTAGTACGCAGAGAGCAGGAACTCAAAAAGGAAATAATGCAGAAGCGAAGGGAGTTGCTGGATTTTTATTTTTTGAAAATCAAGATGGATTTAATTTTAGGAGTATGGAAAGTTTGGTTGCTCCAACTCAAATAGAAATTAGCTCTTCAGATAAAAAAGACATCCAGAGGTACATTTATACTCAAAAAGTTATAGAATCAAATGTAAAGGGAAATGAAAGAAAAATACTAAACTATAATTTTGAAAAAAATATAGATTTAATGAAGTCTTTACGTGTTGGTATGTACTCAAATAAAACTTATTTCTTTGATCTTTATGAAAATCGTTTAGATGCGATTACATATAAACTAAAAGATCAAATTCAAAATAAACTTGGTATTAATGATATTTCAGTATCAAAAGAATTTGGAGATTCTGTATCAAGAGTTTTAGTGAGAACTTCTGATCGTGGAGTTTTGCCAAAACTTGGATTATCGGAACCTTCAGGTAGAGATAATGCCGATATGGCTAAATCTTTCTCCAGATACAATTTATTATTTACTCAAGCACTAAATATGGTTGTACCATGTAATCCAACATTAAAGGTTGGAGATATAATTTACGCAGAGTTCCCAAGAATCGAAAGGTCCGATAAGAAGCAAATTGACGAAGAACAAAGCGGAAATTATTTAATCAAAGAGCTTCGTCATCATTTTGAGGGTGGACAATTAGTAACTAGTTTAAAATTAATTCGTGATAGTTATGGTCTTTATGGATCCAATAATGTTTGGTTATCCCAATAAATAAAAGGAACAATGGAACTTCAAACACTTATTAGTACTGTTTCTAAAGAATTGGAAGATTCTTCTATAAACGGTCAAAGAAAAAGATATCTAGAAAGTTATCTTAATGATCTTTTAGAATATCAAAAATCTAATCCAAATTTAAATATAGCTCCAAGCCAATTTTCTCTTTACTGTTTTTTAAATCCAGACTCTCTAGAATGTAGAATTTACGATGATTGAAGAATCTTTATTAAAATCTAATTATCTTGGAAAAGATGGATTTATATGGTGGTTGGGTCAAGTTGCTCCGGCAAAATATTGGAGAACAGAAAAATCTAAAATTGATGATGAATCTGGATGGGCATATCGTTGTAAAGTAAGGATTATTGGTTATCATACTTTTAATAGAACTATCTTAAAGGAAGATGATCTTCCTTGGGCTCACGTTATGGTAGATCCCGCTGACGGATCAGCACAAGGTTCATTGGGAGCAAGTCATAATTTAACAGGAGGAGAAACAGTATTTGGATTTTTTCTGGATGGTGATGATGCTCAACAACCAGTTGTTGTTGGATGTTTGTACAGAAATGAAAATGTAAAATCACTTGTTCTCGAAGAAAATGACGATGGATATAAACCTTTTACTGGAAATACTGGAAATTTAATTCAAGGTTTAACACAAATAAAACCAAGAAAAGTCGGTACTATATCCCAACCAGAAAGACCTGAAACTGCTCCTAGTGATGTTGCTAATACTACTTCTCCTGGAGACCCAACAGAAAAAATAAGAGAAAAAGAAGAAGATACGGGAAAAGATAAATTAATTGAAAAGGATGCTGCTGCTGTAAAATTTAGCCAGTTAACGGATATTACTATTATCAATGAAAATGGTTGTGATACTAATCCTATAGGAAAAATTACAAGAGCTTTACAAGATTTTATTGCATTTACTAATGGAGTACAAAAATATCTTGATGTTTATGTATATTCTACATTAAACACTTTTGTTGATATGACTTATCAGGTCAAAAGATTTGCGAATATAATTTTAGGATCGGTTAAGTTTATCATTAATAATATGAGATCATCTATTATGAAGTTGATCGGTTGTTTATTTGGTGAATTTATTGGTTCTGTTGTTCCTCTCCCTCAACAACCAATTATTAGTGAAGCAACTAAAAATATTTTAGATATTATTTTTTGTTTATTTGAAAAACTTATTCCATTATTAATTGATTTTGTCACTAATCTTTTAAACAGTATTGTTGGTAAAGCAATTAACTCTTCTCTTTGTGCTGCTGAAGAATTTGCTGCCACAATTCTTTCTAAATTGATGAGTCAAATTGAAGATTTATTAGAACCAGTAATGTCTGGACTTGATTGGTTGTTAGGCGGATTGAGTCAAATAACTAGCGTATTATCTAAAGCGTCTTCTCTTGCAAATCAAATTATTAGTTTTATTGGTTGTGATGGACTAAAATGTAATACACCATCACAATGGTCATCTAGATTTGGACCATCAAAATTGGAAGAAGATAATTGGAATAGAACATTAGGTAAAATGAATTCTCTTTCTGGTTTGAATGATAAAATAGAAGACTCTTTAGGATTCCTTTCTATTTTTGGATCTTCAGATACCCCATTTAAAGATTGTTCAGATAAAACTTATAATCCAAAAAGTCAAGATGACTTGACTCCTGTTCCTGCTGGGTATCAATACCCTTACTGCATTCCACCAAAAGTAGAAATAATTGGCGATGGATTCTATGCCCAGGCAGTTCCTATTGTTGCCGAATCGGGAAGAATTCTATCAATTGAGATTATAAATTCTGGAAGAGGATATACTAGACCCCCAGAGATTAGAATAGTTGATAATAGTGGATATGGAAAAGGTGCAAAAGCTTCTTCAGTGATTTCTGGAGGAAAAATATCACAAATATACGTTACAGATTATGGATCAGGATATTGTCAACCAGACTATAATAATATAATACCATTGCCAACATATTATGTTGTTTCTGATAGATATGCAGTATATGAAGGTGAAACGATAAACTTTACAGTCAATACATCTAATGTTAGTGATGGAACAATTTTAAATTACAGAATTAATGGGTCAGTAAATTCTAATGATATTGATGGTAGAAATGTAAGTGGTACGATTATAATTAATCAAAATAAAGGAGTTGTTTCAATAAAAACAAGACAAGATAGCATTTCCGAAAGGACGGAGATGTTACAATTTGATGTCTACGATTCTTCAGATACTAATGTTGCAAGAGCTATTGTTACAGTTAGTGATAGTTTGTCACCAATAATTTCTCCCCCAATTAATGATCCAACTGATCCTCCAAGTGGAGATAGTGATACTACACCTCCTGCTATCATCGTTCCCGAAGATCCTGGAGATCCTGGAGAACCTCCGATTGGAATTGGAACAGATATTGTTGGTATAGTTACAACTATTATTGTTGACAGACCAGGATATGGTTATACTGGTGGAGATACTGTTACTATCGGAGATTGTGTATTTGGACTCCAACTGTCACCAGATGGTTCTATACTTGCAGTAATTCCGGGAGAATGTAATGGAACATTTAAAGATCTTCCTGGTGCTGACATAAATACAAAGACCGGCGCTGGGGCCGCGTTGTATCCAGTTGTTAAATATGTCCCACAATTAGTAAGATCATCAAAACTCCCAGTAACTCAAGTAGGAATAGTTAGCGTTATTGATTGTGTATAATGGAACAAAATAAAGTAACATTAATTGGTAAACAAGGATTTAAGGTCAAATCTGGGGTCGAAGATCCAGATGGAAATCTTTATGGATATGCAGTTCATACTGATGAAGGAATAGGATTTGCATATTACAAAGATGGGGAGTTTAAACAAGCTTGTACAAAAACATCATTAGAAGTTTGTGGGACTGATTTGACTGATGACGTATCTCCAGGAAAAGTTATAATTGCTCAAAATGGAAATATCCACTTGGAAGCAAAAAATGGAGATATTGTTATAAAGGCAAAAAATATAAGATTTGTCGCGGAAGATGGTAGTGGAGAAATAACATTATCATCAGGAAAACATTTTTACGTAAATGCTCCAGTATGTAAAATTGATGGTACAGATACTACAATATTAGGATCAAAAAGTGTTAATGTTACTGGTTTGTCAGTAGAATCTACAGGGCATATTTCAAATTGTTCGTCTTCATCAAATGAAATATTACAGGGGTCAGTTGTAGGACAGATAACAAGTGGATTAAAGAATATTAAAAAGTTTTTAGAGGATTGCTTTGGATAATGTCACATTGTACTTCTATATCACAAGTAGGTGATAAATTATTAGTTGGACCTATTGATACTTCTTTTATATCAGCATCAACAAAACTTTTACCAGGAACTGCAGTTTTAAATGGTCCGGTTTTAATGGGTGCTGCTCTTGCTGCTCCTGCCGCTAGAGCAACTTGCACTATTGGTCCTCCGTTATCTGCTTCTTTACCTGCATCACTTGTTGTTGATGGAGTAACAAATATTCTTGGTTCTTTTAATGTAGAAGGTGCTAGTTTATTTGCGGGGGCAGTTGTCTGTGAAGGATTAACGATTAAACAATCTGCAGATATTAAACAAGGAACAAATCTAAGTAATGCTTTAGCAATTGGAAATGATCTTTGCATTGCCAATCTTGCTGAAGTTGTAAATGGTGCCTTGCGAGTTGATGGTGTTATAAGTTGCGAATGGCTTGATAGTCAATTAGCTGCAGCAGCTGCATCACCACCAAAGGGTTTTGATATGCACCATCCAACTAAAAAAGGTTGGAGATTAACGCATATTTGTTTGGAAGGACCTGAAGCAGCTGTTTATCATAGAGGAACATTAAAAGGATCTAATATCATACAACTTCCAGATTATTGGAGAGGTTTGGTTGATTCTGAAACAATCACAGTGCATTTGACTCCTATTGGAACATATCAAGAACTTTCTTATGAAATATTTGATTGGGGGACTAAAATTAAGATTCTAAATAATGCAGGTAGTGCTATTAACTGCAGTTATATTGTTTATGGTGAAAGAAAAGATGTAGATAAGATAGTTGTAGAATATGAAGGAAAAATAGAAGATTATCCAGGAAAAGATCAAAGGTCTATAGTTGGATATCATTATGATTATAGACCTGGTATTAATGCATAATTTAATTAATGAGGAATAATAAATGAGCAACTCTCTTGATATAATTGAAGAATATAAAATAGAAGTAGCAAGAAAAAAACAGCAAATAAACAATTTATTAGATCAATTAGCATTAATTGACCTCAAACTAGATAAGTATGATGGTTTAATTGGTCCAATAGATCAAAGTACTTTGCCGCTATCGGAACAAGTAAATTCTTCTGCAAGTTCTGTAAGAACAGCATATGAAGCAAGAATCTCTGCTGGTTGTAGAACGGATTTGAAATGGGTTAAAGTTGGTACTACAACTCAACTTATTGATGAAGGTGGAGCTCCAACAGCAAGACAAGTTGATGTTTGGGAAGTTCAAAAAAATCCAGATACTTATGATTATAAACCAAAAGTTGGATTAAAGTATTATCAAAAACCTTTAGATCGTGATTATGGATCAACGTTAGTTTCTGAATTTTATGGAAATGTTTCTGCAGGTTCATCGATAATTGCAATTACTAATGAAAGTGGAAATCCTACTACCACTCCTCCAGAAATTAGAATTAATGATACAATTAGCGATGATATTGACAATCCAATAATCTTTTCTCTTGGCAATTTGCCAGAAGTAGTTGGATTTGGAACAACAACTTCTGTTGGTATTGTAACCACATTAGTTGGAGGAATTTCTACAGGATCCCCTGTCTTTAATCACTTTGGATCTGGAAGTTTAACCGGGGTTACAACAGGAATGGTTCTTGTCCATTTAGGAGTTGGAACTGATCCGCCAGTTCTTCCAACCTTTACTACTATTATTGGATTTGGAACTACAGGACAATCAATTCAATATTATGATGGAAATGGTGTTTTTAAAACATCTACATTAACAACAAATACATTGATATTGAATAAAAGTGCAACTGATTATATTCAAGAAGGTGAATTTGTAGTAGGAATTCTTACAGCATATACGGCATTATTTTTATCTACAGAAGCATCTAGGTCTGGATTAACAACAGATTTAGTTGCTTTGAGAGTCGATTCTAGTGTCTATAAGGGATTTGATTATACCAAAAGTCCAAATTCCCCAATTAAAATTGGTATTGTAGGTGCATCAAATGCTGGTATTGGAAATAGTGTTTACTTTGATGAGTCTGGAATAGGAAAAACTTTTGATAAGTATAAACCAGGAAAAACTTATGTCGATTCGACTAAAAAAAATAGAAATGATTGTATTTACAAAAGTGATGGTACTTTAAGAGCAAATACCATTTGGAATCCAGATACAAGAGAATGTATAAGAAATGCTGAACCAGAAGTTGGTGCTGGAAGAGAAGATTATTATATTGGAACAACTCAATGGCCAACCATAACATCTTCTAATGGTGGAGATCCTCCAGTTTATACCACTACATATGCATCAGAAGGGACTAGAGTTACTGTCGCATCAACAGCAACTGGATTGATAGGATATGCATCTGGACCACCACCAAGCGGTGTTTTTCCTGCAAATTGCTCCACATATGATACTACAATTAATACTGCATTGAATACTTACAACAGTACAAGATCAACGAATGTACCACAAATTCAATCGCAGGCAAATATGTCCAATATTTTAAGAAAACAGAGAGAAAAATTACAAAGATATGCTTGGTCTATTCTTCAATCGGCATCCAAACTTGATGAAGAAATTACTGAATTGGAATCTGCTATTTCTGATATTTCTAATTTTGATTTTAGTGCATACGAATGAGACATATATATTATAAGATTAAACGTACTATAAAATATAAGTAATGGCAGACAGATTTCCACTTATAATCAATCCGACTACAAAAAGGATTGAGGAACTGGCAGCTAACGATAATTTAGATCTGACCAATAATTCAATAGTTGGTGCAAGTACAATAACTGCAACCTCTTTTGTTGGAAATTTAACTGGCGTTGCTGATTTTGCTCTTGGATTAGGAGATGCTGCAGAAATCCAAGGGGGAATTTTAAATCCAGATAGACTTGAAGGTTTTTATAATATTGGTGTAGCAACAGCAAATAATCTATCAAATGCTGCAAATATACAAACAGGTACTATAAATCCACAAAGATTGAATGGTGATTATGACATTAATATTAAAGGAAATGCAGGCACAGCTACAACATTAACTGATGCTGCTAATATTCTTACTGGATATATAGATGCTAGTAGATTAACTGGAACCTATGATATTAATATAACTGGAACAGCTTTCGAAACAATTGGTGCTGCAAATTCAATTCAGGTTAATTTAATAGACGATGATACATATTACTATTTACCATTTGTTGAAGGATATGATTCTGATTTTACCCCCAAAGTAGATTCCCTTTTTGTATATAACCCAAGTCAAAACAGGTTAGGTATAGGGACCAATTTACCTAATTACAACATTGAAGTAATTGGAACAGCATATTTTGATTGTAATGATGGTAATACATTTACTTCAGTTGGTATTGCTACAACATCCATAGATATTTCTACACCTCTTTTAAGTGTTTATGCTCCTAATATTGCAATCAATGCTCCTGGTGGATATTTTCAAACTGATGTTGAAACATTTATACTGAATTCTGATGTAATTTCATTAAATTCTCTGTTCCCACAGACGTTCACTCTTCCTAGTATTTCTATTGCGTCTTCTGCTTCTGGTTTACCTGCTACTTTTACTTTAGGACAAAATATTGATGGAAGTGGTGAAGATCATCTTGGTCTCATTTATGATAATTTTGGAGGAACTGCCGGTGTTGGTGGAACAGCAAGAATCTTTACCTCAAATGGTGATTTAAAAATTGTTACTGATTATAATGGAACTTCAACAGGTTCTAATATTACTATTGGATCTGAAGATATTATTTTTACAGATAAAACGGAAACTCAAGAGTATGTAAGAATTACAAGTTCTGGAGTTGGTATAGGAACTACAAATCCATTAACGACATTAGATGTTTTAGGAACAGCATATTTTGATTGTAATGATGGTAATACATTTACTTCAGTTGGTATTGGTACATCAACTGTAGATATATCCACACCATCTTTAAATCTTTATGTTCCTAATATTGCAATCAATACTCCTGGAGGATATTTTCAAACTGATGTTGGAACATTTATACTGAATTCTGATGTAATTTCTTTAAACTCTCCATTCCCACAAACATTTACTCTTCCTAGTATTTCCGTTGCATCCACAACTTCGTCTGCAATTTTTACATTAGGACAAAATATTGATGGAAGTGGTGAAGATCATCTTGGTCTCATTTATGATAATTTTGGAGGAACTGCCGGTGTTGGTGGAACAGCAAGAATCTTTACCTCAAATGGTGATTTAAAAATTGTTACTGATTATAATGGAACTTCAACAGGTTCTAATATTACTATTGGATCTGAAGATATTATCTTTACCGATAAAACAGAAACTCAAGAGTATGTAAGAATTAACAGTTCTGGAGTTGGTATAGGAACTACAAATCCATTAACGACATTAGATGTTTTAGGAACAGTAAATTTTGATTGTAACGACGGCAATACATTTACTTCAGTTGGAATTGGCACATCAATTGTAGATATTTCTACACCTCTTTTAAGTGTTTATGCTCCTAATATTGCAATCAATACTCCTGGAGGATATTTTCAAACTGATGTTGACACATTTATACTGAATTCTGGTGTAATTTCTTTAAACTCTCTATTCCCACAAACATTTACTCTTCCTACTATTTCTATTGCGTCTTCTGCTTCTGGTTTACCTGCTACTTTTACTTTAGGTCAAAATATTGATGGAAGTGGTGAAGATCATCTTGGTCTCATTTATGATAATTTTGGGGGAATTCCTGGTACTGGAGGGGTTGCAAGAATCTTTACCTCTAATGGTGATTTAAAAATTGTCACAGATTATAATGGAACTGCAACAGGTTCTAATATTACTATTGGATCTGAAGATATTATCTTTACCGATAAAACAGAAACTCAAGAGTATGTAAGAATTACAAGTTCTGGAGTTGGTATAGGAACTACAAATATAATAGGTCAACTGCAAATTTCTACTGGACCTGCAATTATAGGAGCAGCAACTTCTACAGGAACTTCGTCACAGACACTTCAGGTTACTGGTGGTGCTTATGTTTCCGATAATCTTGGAATTGGAATCACAAATCCAACATCAAAGATTCAAGTTCAAGGCGACATCAATGTATCTGGCGTAATAACATCAAGCACTAGATTGTCTACAGGACAAACTGGTGTTGCTATTAATATTACTCAAGATACAATTAGTGGTCCTACACAAATTACAATCGATCCATCTGCAGTTGGTGATGACACTGGTTCTGTAAGAATTAAAGGTGACTTATTTGTTGACGGAACACAGACAGTTATTAATTCAACATCTATTGAACTAGCAGACTTTAATGTTGGTATTGCAACGACTGTAGGATCTAATGAACTTCTCGATGGAGCAGGAATTGGTATTGGTTCTACAGGGATCAGAAAAACACTGACTTGGGATAGTAATACTTCTGCATTAAAATCAAGTGAAAACTTTAATCTTGCTGCAGGAAAGGTGTATGAAATTGATGGAACAACTTTATTAAGTAGTACTCAACTGACTGTAGATAATGTCAATTCTTCAGGAGTAACTACAACTGGATTTATAACCGCAACAAATGCATACGTTGGAGTTCTTACTGCAAGTACTATAAATGGAGATGGAACAAATATCGTTGGAATTGTAACTCAAATTATATCAGGAATTGGTATTGATTTAGTTTCTACACAATCTCAAGGAAAAGGATCAGTAACAGTAACATCATATAAACCTATCGGAAAAACAATTTATGTTTCCCAGAATGGTAATGATAGTAACACTGGACTAGCAGAAAATTATCCCAAAAGAACAGTTAAAAACGCAGCAGGAATTGCAAGTTCTGGAGATACTATTAAAGTTTTCCCAGGCGTATATGTAGAAAACAATCCAATCGTTTTGCAAAAAACAGTTTCGGTTGAGGGAACAGAACTTAGAAACTGTATAATTACTCCACAAAATCCTGGATTGGATCTATTCCATGTAAATAATGGTTGCCACATTACAGATTTAAGTTTTGTTGGATCTGACTCTACCAATGGTGCTGCCGTAATTGCTTTCCAACCATTAGCAGGAGTTTCTTCTAATAGATTTTTTGATGCTGCAAGAATGATTCGTATGAATCTGGATTATATCGCAGCAGAGGCAACAGGATATATTAGCAGCACTGCGTATCAGAGTCCTGTTGTAGCGATTAATACGGCAAACTATAGAAATTATATTAGATCTACTTGTTTAGCAATTTGTCATGACATTACGAGAGGTGGAAATTCTAAATGTGTCGGTGTTGGATTATCATTTTACACTGAAGGCGTCATCAACGCTGGTATTGGAACAACTACAATTGATGCATTAAAGTATGCTGTTGGTATTGCACAATCTTGTATCAATAACGTCTCTTGGATTGGTGGATTCCAAAATGAATTTACACAAATCAAAGATTTAAGCACTCAAGCAGATCCAGCAACAGGATCGAATATTGATATTAACTCTTGCTCTAACGTAATCTCTGCACTTAATTCTTGTGTTGGAGTTGTTACTACGATTATTGGTGTAGGAACAACTGCGGTTGGAACTTTATTCAATCGCACTTATCCAGGAAATTCAGGAATTGGAACAACAAATCCCAATGACCCTTCATATTCTCCAGGGGTAGGTCCAATCACACAAGGACCATATGTTAGAAACTGTACTAACTTTATTTCAAATAGTATTGGAATGAAGGTAGATGGATTTGCTGCAGAACCAGGAGATCAACTTGATATTGGCGTAACGGGATCAATGAGTGTTGATTCTTATACTCAATATAACCAAGGAGGTATTGGAGTTTCAATCACTAACGGTGCATACTCTCAATTAGTTTCTATTTTTACTATCTGTGATGATATTGCAATCTTTACTGGATCTGGTGGTCAGTGTGATATTACAAACTCCAACTCATCTTTTGGTAGATTAGGTCTTGTTGCTGATGGTGTCGGTGATTCCACAACAAAATCAATTTATCGTTACACTGGAGTTGCTACCACAGATACTCCTAGAGGAACAAATACAATTACAGTTTCTGGAGTTGGATCTATTCGTCCATATGATGGACAAGTATGTTATTTTGGTCAATTATATTATTTTGTAGACACTATTAATCTAACTAATGGTGGGTCTGGATATACTGCACCACCAAAAGTCAATATAAGCGCACCAGAGGGTCCAAATGGAATTGCTGCACAAGCATCTACAACTATTGATGCTTTTGGTAGAGTAACTTCAGTAAACATTGTAAATTCAGGAACACAATATTCAAATCCACCCACAATTACAATCGATCCTCCAATTGGAGTTGGTGTGTCCGCTACTGCTTCTGTAGCAAAGATGCAGCCCATATATTACAAAGTTGATAGTGCTACTTTACCATCTTCTGGTATTTCTACAGTATCTTTACTACAGAATCTAAATAATACAGTTAGTGCAGGAACAACAGTATACTTTAGTCGTGTGAGTTTACAAATTACTTCTTCACATTCTTTTGAATGGGTTGGATCTGGAAACGATATTAATAGAGCAAAACCAGCTTTAGGTGGTGTTGTTATACCAGAAAATGAAGTGGTCCAAGACAATGGTGGTATTGTTGTTTATACTAGCACAGACCAAGCTGGTAATTTCAAAATTGGTGATGGTGTAGTTATCAATCAATCTACCGGACAAATTTCTGGTAGAGATTTTACAAAAGCACTATTTACGACTATGACCCCATTTATTCTTGCACTATCAGATTAAGGAGGAAAATTAAAAATGGCAGTTGCAGCAGCAGCAGTTAATAATTTTAGAACTGTAACAAAAGTTGTAGGATTAAGTACAGAAGTAATTTACGAATCTCCTGTTGGATATGTTGGTGTTTTTCTTTTGGCTCAATGTTCTAACATAGGGGAAACTACACAAAGCATTAGTTTTTATCATAATAGAAATGTTACTGGAGTTGGAACAGTTACTACCGAAGTTGTTAAAGATTTTCAAATTCCCCCTAATGATACTGCAAGTCTTCTTCCAGGAAAATTAGTACTAGAAACTGGAGATTATATTACTATTAGTGGAAGTTCATCTACTAATTTAAAATTTTTAACTAGTATTCTTGAAACCTCCAACCAGTAATTAAAAAGAAATGTTAAATAACGGTTTCCTATCAAAAAGAGTAAAATTAAAAAATCAATCTGGAATTACTTCCGATAGATATCAATTTCTTGGTTTGGATCAAGCAGAGCCAAATTTAGGAGATCCTATAATTGGAGTATCATCCATTGGCGCAAAACCTTACAATGGAAATATTTCCGATTTATATGTTTTGGTTACAGATAATACCGGAACGGGAAATCGATATTGGAAAACTCAATCGGATATAATTTCTACAGGGGTATTAACTCCCGGATCCATTACTGTTCGTGCTAATGGAAGTATACTGGGAGGTGTAAATCAAATAACAGATTTGGATTTTGTTGGTACTGGTATTACAGTAAAAAATCCAGCATCTTGGGTTGGTGCAGGATCTAGCTCTGTTGAAATTGAATTGAAAGTAGGTATCAGTTCTGCTGCTGGAAATTACAAATATATCCAATATAATGGAAATGCTGGCGTACTTGATGGATCCGATAATTTTATATTTGATCCAACAACTCAAAGAGTAGGAATTAATTCATCATTACCAAAAGAAACATTAGATGTTGTTGGTAATGGATCATTTAGTGGAATTGTAACTTCATCTTCTTATGGTGTTTCAAACGTAGCAAATATATCTACAAATCTAGTAGCAATAAGTACAACAACATCAACTTCAATTGAAAGTTTTTCTTCTTCCATTTATAGATCAGCGAAAATTCAAGTACAGATTTCACAAGGAACCGATTATCAATCTTCAGATTTACTTTTAGTACATAATGGAACTATTTCTAATATAGTTGAATATGGTTCAGTTTCAACTAATGATTATTTGTGTACTTTTAGTTCAGATATAAGCGGTGGAAATGCTAGATTGTTAGTAAACATGACTAGTAGTTCATCTGCAACTGTCAAAGTAATATCTCAAAAAATTACAGTGTGATCCTTTAAAAAGTGGCACACTACACCACTATTTTTGGTTTTTTTCTGCTACAATACAATTGAGATAACTTAACTTCTTATGATGATTACCAGGACCTCCCTTAAAGACTTGCGTGAAATGCAGGAAGATATGGCAGAGCATTTTACAGATGAACATTTTCCAATTAGCGGGGAAACATATTGGACTTGTGTTCAATGTCTAGCAGAAGCAAAACTAGCAGAATTAAGAGGAGAGATTGTTTCAGATCCTACATAAAATAAAGGGAGTGGGAAATGAAATACAGAATTGACACTAGTTATTGTTGGTACAATAAAGGAAGTCAACTCGTTAAAATGTATTTTATTAATTCTGTTCCATTTACTTTTGATGATTTACCAGAAGAATATCTATCCGATTTTGATATTCTACAAATAGCAGATAAAGAAAGAATGTATGAACCAGAAGACTTATATCGTTCTTCTTTTTATCTTATAGATGAAGAAGTTCATCCTTGTCTTTTTGAAATAGAATTGGAAAATCCAGAGGATATGCCAGATTAAAATTATTATGAGTTGTAAAATATTTTGAAATGCAAACAAAGTGAGTAAAAATACTTAATGAAAGATAATTATTTTATAGATAAAGTAAATAAAGAAGAAATCAAAAATCTTCTTTATACCTATCATTATCTAAAAGACGAATCAAAAGATTTTAAATCTGGTTTCAATTATGGGCTTTTCAGATCCTCGGTTTCTGATATTTTGCGTATTGGTGGTTGCTTGGGTGCTTGTGTCTTTACTGGTCTCCCCGTCCCAGAAATAGCAGTTGGTGCTTTTGGACTGCAGAGACACGAGCAAGAGGGAATCTATGAGTTATCAAGACTTTGTATTCATCCAGATGTACAAAAGGAAGAACATAACATTACATCTTGGTTCGTCAGTCGTTGCATAAAAAGATTTAGAAAAGATGCCAATCCCAAGGCTATTATTTCATATGCAGATTCTTCTAAACATAGCGGAATTATTTACCGTGCTTGTAATTTTTCTTACAGAGGTATGACAGATCCAAAAAAAGATTTTTGGATTAAAAATTCTGATGGTTCATATATTAAACATTCTAGAGGTCCGATTAAAGGATTGGAGGGAGAATGGAGAGAACGAACAAAAAAACATAGGTATATAATGATATTTGATAAAGATTTAAGGCAAAAATTAACTTGGGAAGAAATCAATTGGAAAGAAGAAGATAAATAAATCATAATAGAACGTATAAGTGCAAATACAATGCCCCTTTCAAGATTAGAGAATTTTCTCAAGAATGCTGAAGGTAATATCCTTTACGTTAGTCCGTCAGATTTTGATGCTACCGATAGTTTTGAAAATCAAGGAAACTCATTAACAAGACCTTTCAAAACCATTCAAAGAGCTCTAATTGAAGCCGCTAGGTTTTCCTATCAAACTGGGCAAAATAATGACAAAATTGATAACACTACAATTTTAGTATATCCAGGAACTCACTATATTGATAATAGACCTGGATTTTCAATTGAAAATATTAGTGGTTCTGCAGTATACAAGAAAAGAACGGGACCATCAACTTGGTCTGTCGATACAATTGATCAATTTAGTGCATCTACTAACTATGATATTCTTGACCCTGCAAATGATCTTTATAAATTCAACTCCGTAAATGGTGGTGTAATACTTCCTCGTGGTACATCAATTATTGGTCTTGATTTAAGAAAAACTAAAATTCGTCCACTTTTTGTACCAGATCCAGAAAATGATGACATTGAAGCAACAAGCATTTTAAATGTAACTGGTACTTGTTACTTTACCTCATTTACTGTTTTTGATGCCGATTTAACAAAAACAGTATTCAAAGATTATAGCAATACAAAATATGTTCCTGCGTTTTCTCACCATAAACTAACAGCATTCACTTATGCTGATGGTGTAAACAAAGTTACTTTAGGTGCATCTCAAACTAATTTGACAGATCTTGAGATGTATTATTATAAAATTTCAAGAGCTTATGGCGATACAACTGGAAGAGGTCTAAAAGATTATCCTGTAGGTATAGATTTCGAACCAAGTATTGATGAATATAGAATTGTTGGTAATTTACAGTCAAATTCATTGGGAATTACCAGTATTCGTTCTGGTAATGGGGATGGTACTGGCGATCTTACCGAAATTACTGTAACAACATCAAATCTCCAAACAGGCGATATACAAGAGCACGGATTGTATATTGATAGTCCTATTTTAATTAGTGGTGTAGAAGCAGATCCTCTATCTTACAATGGTTCATTTACAGTAAGTGAAATTGTAGGATTGACAACATTTAAGTATGTTACTACCTCTGCACCTACTAATTTCTTACCTGGTTCTTCTGATATTGATACTGCAACCATAGAAGTAGAATCAGATACGGTAAAATCAGCATCACCATATATTTTTAACGTATCATTACGCTCTGTTTATGGTCTTTGTGGTCTTCACGCTGATGGATCCAAGGCAACAGGATTTAAATCAATGGTTGTTGCCCAATTTACTGGAGTTTCGCTTCAAAAAGATGATAATGCATTCATAGTTTATGATGATGGTGTTTTTTATGATGATTTAACTTTACCTTCTGGAAGTGAGTATAGACCTTTACATACAAATTCAAGTTCTATCTATAAACCAGATTACGAAAACTATCATATTCGTTGTTCAAATGATGCGTTTATTCAAAACGTATCAGTTTTTGCTATTGGATATAGTAAGCATTTTCTAACAGAGTCTGGTGGGGATATGTCTATCACCAACTCTAATTCCAACTTTGGTGCAGTTTCTCTAGAATCTGTTGGATTTAGAAAAGAATCTTTTGATAGAGATGACACTGGATTTGTTACTCACGTCATTCCTCCAAAAGAATTAGACACTTCAGAAAATGAAGCTACTTGGTCATCTCTCGATGCATTAAAAATAGTAAATTCAATAGATCAGAAAAAACTTTACTTATTTGGACAAAATAATAAAGATATTGCTCCTCCACACGAAGTTGATGGATATAGAGTTGGAGCAAGATATAATGATAAATTATATTTAACTATTACAGTTGGAACTTCTCAAACTACTTATAGTGCTCCGATATTAATGCCTTCTCCTTCAGGAGTAGGAGTTTCTGCAGAAAAGAGATATACAGTAGGAAGAACAGGAAGTATTAACAATATTTCATTAAATACTTTAACTTTTACTGAAAATCATAGATTATATAATGGTGAGAAAGTTAGAATTTATAGTGATACCGCTCAAGCACCTGATGGATTAGAGATTGATGCAATTTATTATGCAATTACTAATGGATTGGGATCCAATCAAATAAGACTGGCAGTTTCGTTAAATGATGCAATTTCAAATAATCCTATTCTTGGTATTAACAATAATGGTGGAGTTTTAACGGTTGTAAGTAGAATAAACGATAAACTACCAGGAGATCTTGGACATCCTATTCAATATGATACTTCTGTTAGTTCTTGGTATGTAAATAGCTCAACTGCTTTAGATGGTAATCAAATCTATTCTTCTATTGTTGGTTTAGGCACACAAATAATCGGAAATGAAACTGGATCTACTTTTGTTAAAAGAAAACTAGATAATCGTTCAATTGAGGATAAAATTTATAAGCTTCGTTATGTTATTCCCAAAGAATATCAAAATGCTAGACCTCCTCAAGCAGGATTTATTTTACAGGAAAGTAAAAATGTTGGCGTAAGTAGCGTTTCATATACAAATGATGTTTTAACTTCATCGACTGAATTACGAAATGAAAGAGTTATTAGCAATATAACTGCATCGACAATAATAGATGATTCCCAAACTATTACAGTAACAACAGAAGTACCTCATTATTTTTCTGTTGGAGATACCGTCAAAGTACAAAAAGTAAGAAGTACAAATAATTCTCTTGGTATAGGATTAACCTCATCATATAATGGTTCGTATGAAGTTACAGCAGTACTAAATTCCAAGCAATTCCAATATTCAATTGGTGGAATATCTTTAAATCCTGGAACTTTTACAAATCAAATAAACGCACGTTCAACAAGACAACAAAGAGAAGCACTTCCAGTTGTTTCTAGAGAATCTTTTGATAATACATTTTTCATTTATCGTGTAAACACTCTAAAAAAACATATTCCTGGATCTGATGGTCAGGATGGAATTTATCATATAATTGCACTTACTTCAAATGTTACACCTCCAGATTCTGTTGGATTTGGATTGAATAAAAAATCGTTTAATCAGGACGTAAGAAATTTATATCCTCAATCCGATCGTGACAATTATCTATCTGATCCTAAATCTTCCATAAGTTATGCCGATTTGAATGTTATTGGTAAAGTAGTTACGGATGATAAGAAAAATTCTATTACAAGAGAGTCTTTAAATTATTTAATAAAACAAACAAAAGTTGGATTGGCTGTTACTGGTGTTTCAGTATCTGGTACTGGCAACACAACTATTACTCTCTATACAGATAGAGAGCATAATTTAAATTCGATTAAAGGATTTACATTTTCTTCTGGTTCTGGTTATCCTTTCTCAACTAGTTTCTATTCATCAACTCTTCAAAATGTAGTTTCCAGTGGAGGTACAGGATCTAACGCCAGAGTAGTAACAAATCCATCCGGAAGTATTATTAGTGTAACTCTACTTGACAGAGGAACAAACTATCAAGTTGGGGATACTTTAAGAATTCTTGGAGGATCTTCTCCTGGTTTTGTAACTGTGACTTCTATTAATAATAATATTGGGGATTCTTTAGAACTATCTGGTTTTTATCAAGAAGATTATAATAAAGTATTTGAAATTATTAGTATTCCAGACTCTAAAACAGTAGTTGTTAATTCTCCATCTGGAATTTCTTCCTATGTTCAGAATACAAGTGGAGTTCTCCCATTAGTTGTTCTTGCATCTAAAGGTGTAGGAATCGGATCTTTCAAATTTGTTGGAGCAAGTGCAGGTATTGTTACTGTAACAACAAAAGAACCTCACGGATTACTTCCAGGAAATAAATTTACTATTGTCGGAAGTGGTCATACCATTTATGATGGTACTTTTGTAACAAAAGATGTCATCGGAATTACCACATTTAATTTCAATGTTGGAGTGGTAACTCAAACAAAATCATCAACAACTGGTAAACTTTTAAAGCACGGAATTTCAGCCAATGCCACAAATTTAGGAAGAGGTGAAGAAAATCTAGGATCTCGTGCTTCATATTTTTATGCTGGCATTAGTACTACAATTTCTGCAGAATTTAATACTGAAAGTACAACTATTAATTTAATTTCTGCAAATGGTTTCCAAAGAGGAGACCACATTTTGGTTAACTCTGAAATAATTAGACTTGCAAGTACATCAAATCCATTTACTGTTATTAGGGGAGAATTTGGAACATTTAAAACAACTGCTGCATCTGGTTCTATAATTAAGAAAATTAATGTTCTACCATTTGAGGTAAGAAGACCTTCATTTATGAGGGCGTCTGGACACACTTTTGAATATCTTGGATATGGTCCTGGCAACTACTCAACTGCTATGCCACAAAAACAAACCAAGATTTTAAACGAAGATGAAATCTTAGTATCTCAAGCAAGAGAACAAAGAGGTGGAACAGTTGTTTATACTGGTATGAATGACCTTGGAGAATTCTTTACGGGAAGTAAGAAATTAAGTTCTGCAACTGGTGAAGAAAAAGTTATTGAGGCACCAATTATTACATTTACTGGAGATGATGCTCAAGGTGAATTATCAAATGTTCTGAATGGAATTTTTGATGAAGTTCTTGTAAGACAAAGAATTACAGTTGAAGGTGGAGAAAACAACAATCAAAGTTCTCAATTCTATGGTCCAGTAAATTTTACTCAAAAAATAACTAACGTATCTGATGCTGGAATTGAAACAAAGAATTTATTCATTAAAGGAATAGCTGCACAACCAAAATTAATTACTGTTGGAATTTCAACACCAACTACTGATCAAATTTCTTCACCAAGACCTGGCGATATTTCCTTCTTATCAAGTCCATTTGATGATTATGTCGGACACATTTACATTGATAATAAATGGAAGCCATTTGGTTTAATAAGTCAGAGTGAAAATAAATTAGACATAAGTGTTGATAAATTGAAAGTTGGAGTTCAGACTGCTGGTGCATTTGATTTCCAAGTTATTGGCGATTCTAGCGTTCAAAATCTTATCATTACTGGTAAAGTTACATTCCAACAACCACAAAGTCTTGGAGATGTTACTTTCCAGGATATTACAGTTGAAAAAACTGCAAGATTTACAGCAACTGGTGTAGATCCTATAAGTGGACTTGGTAGTGCATATACGCAAATTCACGATAGTGGAATCTCTAAACTTTATAATTTAGAAGTTGTTGGTATATCAACATTTAACCAAATAGTTAATTTTAATTCTAATGTTTATGGACCAGGAGCTGATTTTGGTAATATACAAATTGGAATAACAGATGATAATACCATCGATACCACTACTGGTAATCTAACACTTAATAGTTCTGGCGGTACTCTTAAAGTTATTGATAATGTTGAAATTTTAGGAAATTCAATCGTTGCTGTTTCTTCAGTAGTTGGTATGGCAACTACTGCAAGACTTGTGGATTCTAGAATTCTTCAACTTGGTGTTGGTAATACAAATACAGCATCTTACATTGATTTAAATAACGATGGTAGAATATTCCCAGATTATGGATTAAGACTTATAAGAAATGCTGGTATTGGTAGTGTTTCTTCCCAGATCAGACATAAAGGAAATCAACCTTTACAAATTATTGCTGAAGAAGAAGCCGATGTAAGTATCTTTAGTAATAATACTGAAAGATTTAGAGTTGGTTTTTCTGGAACAATTACGTCTTATCAAAATAATAGTGGAGAGAATTTAAGAGGCGCTCATTTTAAAATTAATCAAGGTGGACCTGGAGATGTTGCACTATCTTGGGATATTACTCACAACAATGCAAACCGTCGTTGGTATGCTGGTATTGATACAAGTGATGGGTATTCTTGGAAGTTAGCAAATCCTCAAGTAACAGTAGCTTACAATAATGAAAGATTTGATACAGACACAAAACTAAAAGTAACTGGAAATGGTGACGTAAGTATTGGCGGTACATTTACTCTTAATGGATTGACAATTCATACTCCAACGACAGGTACTTTTAATTTACTTAATAATAATGTTTCTACAGTAAATGCTTTTGGTGATGCAGTTGGAATTTATCTTGGAAAAGTTGCCAGTAATGGTCTTGTTCAAATTAGAGCAACAACAGAATCGATAGATAAAGACACTGGTGCTTTAGTTGTTGATGGTGGTGCTGGAATTGAGAAAAATTTAAATGTTGGCGGTAATGTAAATATTACTAGAAATACTACTATTGGACAAAATTTAAACGTTGTTGGTGTTTCTACAATACCAACAGCTTATATTTCTGCTGGTTCTATTGATAATGTACCTATTGGAATTACTTCTTATGCGGCAGCTAAATTTTCTTCAATAAATGTAAATTCAAATAGCACATTCAATTCTGTACGAGTAACCGATCTTGTCTTACAAAGATACGGTGAAGTTGTTACTAATTTGGGTGATGTTTCCAATAGTGCATCAATTAACTTAAATAATGGTAATATATTTACTGCAACTTTAACAGCAAATACGACATTTACTATTTCTAATCCTTTGAGTACGTCAGGATCTGGATCAAGTTTTACAGTTATCCTTAAAAACGGAACTGGAGGACCTTATAGTGTTAGTTGGACTTCTTCTGGTAGTACTATAAAATTCCCGAATGGTGTAACGGGACCATTAAGAACCACAGAAGCAGGAAAAACTGATATTTGGATTTTTATCACACCAGATCAAGGAACTACGTGGTATGGAAGTATTGCCCTCTTTAATTTCTCATAAGATATATAATATAAGTTATTTTTAATAGTGATTATAATGCAGTCAGTATATAAAGATTTTATTGGAATGTATAATAACGTTTATGAGGATGGATTCTGTTCCCATATGATTGCAGAATTTGAAAGATTTCGTGCTGGGGGATATTGTGGAAATCGTCAGGTTAGTGAGGGAACAACAAAAACTAAAAAACAAGATGAATTTTTGTTTTTAAATTTAAGAAATCATTTCCCCTCTTCATTTAACAATGCAGGTTCTTTAAATATATTTTTTGATGGATTGCAAAGATGTTTTGATAGTTATATTAGTGAGTATGATTCTTTAGAAGGAATGGATATTAAATGCACTTCAGTAAAAATGCAAAAAACAGTTCCTGGTGCTGGGTATCATGTTTGGCACGGTGAGCAGGGAAATGGAGATTGTGCAAATAGAGTTTTAACTTATATTCTGTACTTAAATACATTAGATGATGATTCCGCTGGGGAGACTGAATTTTTATATCAAAAAATGAGAATTCCTCCTCAAGAAAATACTATGGTAATTTGGCCTGCTGCATTTACTCATACTCATAGAGGTAATGTAGTACACGGGGACAAAGCAAAATATATAATAACAGGTTGGTTCCATCTAGAATAAAGAACAATGCCATTCGGAATAAGCAGAAGAACACTAAAAGCATCCCAAACACCTCCTGGAGAAATAACTTTTTATGCTCCTGCAACTTGGTCCGCACCAACATCAAGAATAAAAATAGTAAATGTTGAAGGTATAGGATCAAGAGGAAATTCTGGTAATGCTGGAATAGCAGGAACTGCAGGATTTGCTGGAAATAAAGGAAATGATGGAGTTAATGGTCCTGCTGGAGAAGCTGGAAATGCTGGAAATGATGGAAAAGGAGGACCAGGTGGAGATCCTGGAAATCGTGGACAAAAGGGAAATGGTGGTGCAGGAGCAGTAGCCACTGCTACTGGCGGAACTCCAGGGAGAGGAGGAGGAGGTGGAGGTGGTGGGGGTGGTAAAGATGGACAAGGAAATGCTGGCAATGGTGGTAACGGAGGAAATGCTTATGGTGGCGGAAATGGTGGATCTTACGGTAATTCTGGACAAGGTGCTGAAAATTATTGTCCTCCTAATAGAGGCGTTCCTGGAACCCCTTATGGAGGAAGTGGATCCTCCGATTGTAGACATGGAGATCGCGGAAATCGTGGGAATTTCGGAAATCCTGGAGGTGTAACGGTAAATCAAAATGCACAAGATGGAAACATCGGATACAATGGATATGGTGCAAAAGATGGAAATCCAGGAGAAGCAGGAACTGCTGGATTTTTAAATCCAGGAAGTAATATTGTTTCTGCATCCGCAGGACAGGATGGAAATAAAAAACCAGGAAATTATTTAACTGGTGGCAGTTTTGGTACTGCAGCAATACCAGGAATAGCTGGAACTTTTGGTGCATCATCTTCTGTTTTTGGTAGGTTTTTTCCTGGAGGTAATGGTGGAGCAGGAGGAGGAGCAAATCCAGGGAATGATGGTGTTGGGGGAGAAAAAGGAGCAGCAGGAACTCCAGGAAATCCCGGAAACTTTGGAAATGGTGGAGATGCCGGAAATATAGGAGAACGGGGAAATAATGGTGTTGGAACTCCTGGAGAGCGTGGCGGTAATCACAATTGGTCTGGTGGCAACCCTGGTAATGCTGGTGGTGGTGGCAATGGAGGAAATAAAGGAAATGCTAGTTTAGATGGAACTACTTCTGTTTCTGGTGGCAATGGCGGATCGAGTGATAATGTTGTAGGTGGGACTGGGGGTGCCCCTTCCCAAACCAAACCTGGAGGTGCCGGCGGTGCAGGTGCAGGAGGATCACCAGGAGGAGATGGAGGAACTAAAAATGATGGCGGCAACGGAAATGATGGCAAAAATGGAAGTGACCCAATCACAAATACTCCTGGATATATAGTGCATGGAGGCGGTGGTGGAGGAGGAGGAGCTACGAGTGGCAGTAGTGTTCCTGGATATAATCCAGCATCTGGTGGTGGCGGAGGAGGAGGAGGAGGTGCAGGATCTTGGGGAGGTAATGCTACTGGAGCGAATGGCATCCGTGGAAGAGATGGTGAAGAAAATGATGGCGCACGCGGACGACCAGGAAATTTAAAACCCAATAGTTATGCATCCACAAAATTTCCATTAGCAAATCGCCAAGGAACTAAAACAAATGTAATGAATCCAGCCATGTATGGAAAACCAGGAATTGCTGGAACAGATGGATTTACAAATCCATTATCTCCTGGAAATGTTGCAAATCCCACAACATATAATGATATTATTATTAATCCATTTACTTCTTATGATGTAACTGTCCCAGATGGTGGATATATAACTATAAAGTGGTACGCACAATAGTAATTTTTTGGAGAAAATTATGCAAAAGAAAAAAGAACAAGAATCTGAAATTAGACAAAAAATAAATCAATATTATGAAGAAAATGAACTTGCAAATTTAGAATCAAATAGAAATAGAGCTCGTTCATTCAGTGTAGGAACTGCTTTTGGTGGAATTATTGAAGTGTCCATGAGAGGTGATTTTCATAATATGTGGTGTTTATTGCAACCAGTGGAAGCAGTAGAATTTATAGAACAGTTAGCAGCTGCTTCTGGACTTCAAGTTGCACTCCGACCAAAGCAAGATTTTGCAAGTTGGAGGGGTTGGAATGTTGAAACTGATAATAAATATTGGATTGGTTCTGCTCATTGGCAACTTGGTAATGATGATCCTGCAAGAAAAGCATTAGAAGGAAATGAAGAAGACCAAAAACAATTGCCAGAATCTGAAGAATCAACAAAAATATCAGCAAAGAAAAAAAATGAAAAATTAGAACTTACCAATAATAATCAAGAGCATTTTGATTCGGAGGAGTGAAAGTAATTTATGGATGATTTGTATTTTGAAATAAATCCAAATGAAAATAAAATTTTAAGTCCTCCAAAAGAATTGGATGTAAATTGGAACAATATATTTGGAATAATATTTTTATCTAAAGATGAACTTTATGATTTATCTTGGGCAGGATATCCAAACGTTGGATTTATAAAAATTTGCAGGGATAATGTTGACATTATAAAAAAATTTAATTATACTGAAAATATATTAGACATAACAAAATCAAAATTTAAAACCATTATTTCAAATAATCGTTTCGCTAAAGAGTTGCAACCAGTATTGGTCGATAATAAGTTTTCTATTCAACTTACAGAAAAATTTAAATTACACATGTTAATGAAGTACAATGAATGTATTTTGGATAAAGACTTAAAGTTTAATTGGAAAACAATAGGAGGATATGTAGAATTTACTTCGGAAGAATTTTTAAAATTATATAAAAAAACTCAACGACATATTCAAAATTTATTTGATCTTGAAATAAGTTTACATAAAAATATTGATGAATGTGAGAGTATAGAATCTTTGATTCTATTGGATTTAAATATAACTTGTGATGATAAAATTATATTATGATATCAAAATATTTAAAATTTAAAAATATAATAGACCAAATAAATCCAACTATAAATGAAGAAGAACTTAAGAATGATATTAACAACCCTTATTACCATTTAAAGTCTTCTGATCAATCTTCTTTTTATTATTACTATAGAAAATTATTTGATGATTATGAGATACAAAAAATATTAGCAATATGCGATAAACTTCCTAAAACAGAAGCAACTTTAGGATCTGCAAATAAAGTAGATAAAAGTTATAGAGAATCTACATTATCTTGGGTTCCTGTAAATAATGAAACACATTGGATATATCAAAAACTTTCAAAATGTATTAATGAAGTTAATGAGTTATTTTTTCAATACGAATTAACTAAAATTGAAAAATTGCAATTTACTCGTTATTATGGCAATCAAAAAGGATTTTATGGACCACATATAGATTCCAATTTTGGTCACTTTGATGAGAATAGAAAATTAACGTTCGTTATGCAGTTAACTGATCCTAGAGAATATGAAGGTGGAGTATTGAAACTTCATTTTGGAAGAGATGGTGATTGTGTGGAAAAAGAAAAAGGTCTTATTACATTTTTTCCTTCTCACGTTTTGCACGAGTGTACTCCAGTAATTTCTGGGACTAGATGTACTTTAGTTGGTTGGATTCATGGACCAAAATTTAAATAATAAAATAAAGTTTAAAGAAAATAATTATCAAATTATTGAGAATTTTATAGAAGAAGATTTCATTGAATTTATTCAGGATTATTATTCTTTAAAAATCAATTCTGGTTCATATACTGTAGATAAAAATAAATTTACTTACGGGTATTGTTTTCATAATGAAAATTTGATGGAAACAATACTTCAAAATTCTTGTGAGGCAATATCAGAACTTATAGGAATTAATTTACTCCCTACATATTCTTCTGTACATTTTCATATGAATGGTGATTCTTATGAAAATGTACAAAATGAATCTAGTGAAATATCTGCAATACTTTTTTTAGGTCAATCAGGAGATGCTCAAGATCCAATTTATTTTAAAAAATCTAAATCTAATATAAAAGAATTAAATTTAAATAAAGGAGATCTTCTTATATACAGAAATTTAAATTTTAATTGTTGGAGAGATCCAGTAAAAAGTAAATGGTTATTAGAATCTGTTTTGAATTTTGTAGATTCTGACGGACCATATAGTGAGTTCATTTACGATAAAAGATCTTATTTGGGGTTTAATAAATAATTGTGCCAATCTATAGAAAACAAAATGAAAGCTGAAGAAATGATTGAAACTCTCACAGAGAGATATGAATCTTTAAAGGAAGAACTTATTATAATGGAAAAAGATTTTAATATTAAAAAAGAACAATTTATTAGAATTCAGGGTGCAATTGATGCATTAAATGAATTGGATAAATAGTTAAAACCCAATTTGCAAAATGGCTGCTGTAAGTATAGTTAATCTTGTAATTCATAAGGGTACTAACTTTGAAGAGACTTTTTATTTTACTGAAGAAGATGGATACGGATTAAATTTATCTAATACTACTGCTACTGCTAGATTAAAAAAACATCCATCATCAAAAAATTATTATTCATTCACTACTACTCTTACAACTTCCAATAGTACCATTAAAGTAGGAATGGCATCAACAATTACATCTACTCTTCCCAGTGGACGTTGCGTTTATGATGTCGTGTTAACAAGTTCAGGTGGTGTTAAAACTAAAATTGTAGAAGGAAATGTACTCGTTCAGGAGACAGTATCGATATGATCTACAAAGTTACAGTAAACAATAATAATAAAAAAATAAAAGCAGTAGTAAAATCAGACATAAATATGGCAAGGAAATTAGAAGAGCTTTTAGACGTTGATGTTTCTGGTGTTAGTGATAAATATGTATTAATGTATGATTCGGTTACAAAAAAATATAGAGCAGTAAATCCAGATACAGTTCTCTCTGCTGCATCAACTACCGAATCTACTCAACCTGGTTTGCCTTCTAATTTTATAAATCAATTGGATAATGATCTGGAGGATCGCGTTGATCTAGATGCTGGAAGCTTTTAATATTCTAAATAATATTATATTATAACAAACATAAAAAGATGCCTGCACCAGTACTTCAGTTTAAGAGAGGTAATGCAGGAGTAGCAGGAACCGTACCTGCACTCCGTCCAGGTGAACCCGCAATTTCGTTAAACAACTTTGATTTCTTTATTGGTATTGATACCTCTGTAGCAAATAACAAGTTCTTCGGTTCCCACCGCTACTGGGGAAGAGAAGATGGAACTAACGCACTCAAATTAAAGTTAGTTGATAAAGACGGAACTAATAGTATCAATCTTAAAGCACCAAATACTCTTGCAGGTGTTACAACTTATACCTTCCCAGCAACTCCAACTGCCGATTATTATTTAAAAACAAGTGCAGATGGAACTTTATCTTGGGCTGCAGTTTCTCAAAGTTCATTTGCAGGTATTGTAACATTTACCGATACTACTGATAATACACTTGGAGATCCAAATAGTGGTGCAATACAGATTGATGGTGGTTTAGGTGTCAATAAGAACGTTACAGTTGGTGCTGGACTTTCCGTAGTAGGAGAGGTTCTTGTTGCGGGAGTCTCTACTTTTGCACAATCCATTACTGGTACTATTAGTACGGCAACTAGAGCACAGACAGTTGATACCACGACTGCACCTAATGGAACTTTTTATCCCGGTCTGTTTTATAATAGTGCTGGTACTGCTTCAACTGCAGTATATGTTGATTCTGGTATTTCATATGTATCAAACACAGATACTCTCACATTAACTGGTGATATTGCAGTTAATGGTGGAGATGTAACAACATCTGCTGAGACATTTAACCTTATTAATCAAACTGCAACTAATGTAAACTTTGCTGGTACAGCAACAGCACTCAATATGGGTGCTGCGACTGGTATTGCAACTATTAATAATCAAACTCTATCATTACCTAATGCAACTACAGTTAATGTTAATGGAGAAAACCCAACAATTGCTGGTTCTTCAACAGGCACATTAACTCTCTTTAATACCAACCTAACTTCAGTTAATGCTTTCCAAACAGCAACTGATATTGTTTTAGCGGCAACTACTGGTATTACAACCGTAAGAAATACATTAAGAGTTGGAACAACTGGTGTAGGAATAACGCAATTCTCTAGTTCAGTATCTACAGGAACTTCAACTTCTTCTGTTCCTACTTCCTCTGCAGTTATTGATTATGTTGCAACTCAAATTGGAAATGTTGATTTAACTCTTGATCTTGCTGCCGGTACAAATGGTTCCGGAACCGGCAATGTAGGTACAGGTCAAACACTTACATTCAACGGCACAAACAACGAAGTAGATGTAGTTGTTTCAGGTCAATCAGTAACTTTTGGTCTTCCTAATGCAGTTGTTGTTGGGACTTCATTAAGTGCTCCAACTATTAACACTGCTACTGTTCAGCACAGCAATGGTACTGAAGCAATCACCATTGATAGTAGTGGTAATGTTGGTGTTTCAACTAACTTAACCATTAGTGGCAATCTCTATGTCAATGGATCTACAACTCAAGTTAATACTACTTCTCTCACAGTAGAAGATCGTACTATTGAACTTGGTAAAGTTGATGGTGCAGTTTCTCCCGATAATACTACTTGGGACTTGGGTGTTCTGTTTAATTATAAAACATCAACTGTTGCAAAGAAATCTGCAGTTATTTGGGAACATACTGATAGTAGATTTAAGTTTGCAAGTGTTCTTGATGCAGATGCTAATGGAACTGATAAAGATACGCCACAATTAACAATTACAAATAACAGTGGTTATGCACCAATTGAAATTCAAGCACTCTGGATTAATGACTGTGCTGGTCAGTCTCAAGTGATTTCTTGTACAGGAACTACAAGGTACTTAGAGAACATCACGGTTGATGCGGGAACATTTTAATAACTAAATCATAAGTTCTAAATAGAGGAGTTTAATACACTCCTCTTTTTTTATGTCTGAAGATGATCTGAAAGCAGTTCTTTCAAAATACCAACAAAAAGCATTTGAACTTTATAATACTAATATTGTATTAGAAACTCAAGTAGAAAACCTTAATGCAACTGTAAGCGCATTAAGTGCAGAACTTGAAAAGTTACGAAAACCAAAAAGAGGAGCAAAAGTAGAGGAAGATTTTCAATAAATAATAGAAACTCTTATATAAGAGTTTCTACGGTTCCTACCAATATGAGGATGAATGTCTGATCCCAAAATCAGGTTTAAACGGTCTTCTGTACCTGGCAAAATTCCCAACGAAAATCAACTTCCTCTTGGGGAAATAGCTTTAAATACTTACGACGGAAAAATATTCGCCTCTAAAAATGTAGGAATAGGAACAACAGTTTTTGCAGTCAACCCGTGGAATGTTGGTACAGGAACTGATGTTTATGATATTAATTTTACAGCAGGTAATATTGGTATTGGTTTAACACAACCAACATCAAAACTTACTGTAACTGGTGATGTTAATATTTCTGGTGTCCTTACTGCAACCTCATTTTCTGGTTCTGGTGGTAATCTCACTGGTATTGTAACTTATATCACTGCAGGATCTGGAGTTTCAATTAGCCAATCCACAGGAAATGTAACCATTTCTGCAACTGGAACGGGTGGAATTTCTGGCGTCCAAGTTCTTTATAACAACATAAATATTGGAACAGCATCTACATCATTAAATTTTCAAGGTACAGGTATCTCTTCTGTAACTTCGAGTTCGGGAGTATCCACCATTACAGTAGATCTACAAAGTAATCTTGATGGGGGATCTCCAAGCACAAATTATGGTGGGATTGAATCAATAAATGCAGGAGGAATTTAAATAAAATGGCAACTAGAATTCAGTTCAGAAGAGGCAATGCTAGCGAATGGACATCAGCAAATCCCGTACTTGCTGAGGGAGAACTTGGATTAGAACTTGATACTGGTAAATTTAAAGTAGGTGTTGGTACAACATCCTGGAATAGTCTTCCATATTCTAGTGGAACTCAAGGAACCACAGGTACTCAAGGAACTATAGGTACTCAAGGCACTGAAGGTGCTCAAGGAACTATAGGTACTCAAGGAACTATAGGTACTCAAGGTGCTACTGGAGCAGGTACTCAAGGAACTATAGGTGCTCAAGGAACCACAGGTACTCAAGGAACTACAGGTACTCAAGGAACTACAGGTACTCAAGGAACTACAGGTACTGGCACTCAAGGAACCACAGGTACTCAAGGAACCACAGGTACTCAAGGTACAACAGGAACACAGGGCATTCAAGGCACCACAGGCCCAGTAGCAGGTTCTGCAAATCAAGTTGTTTATAAAGATGGTTCAAATAATCCAACAGGTTCTGCTAATCTCACTTTTAATGGAACAGAATTAGTTACTCATACACTAACTGTTCTCAACAATACTGATATCAACGGCAATTTAAATGTTGATGGAAGTATTACAATTGGCGGAACATCAGCACAACTCAACACTCAACAACTTACAGTAGTTGATGCTGACATTGTTCTTGGTATTGGTACTTCATTCTCACCAACTGATGCAACTGCAAGTCATGGTGGTATTGCCATTGCATCAACTGAAGGAACTCCTCTTGTAAGTCTTGCTATTGGTGGAGAAACCAACCCAGACACATATAAGAAAATTATGTGGTTTAGAGGTGGTGATATTGGTGCTGGTATTACTGATGCTTGGTTATTTAACTATGGTGTAGGTATTGGTTCTACACAAGTTCCTAATGGAGTCAGACTTGCTGCAGGTGCAGTTCAAGTCTGGGATAATAAACTTGATGTTAGTGGTGATATTGATTTTAGTGGAACTTTCTATCAAAACGGAAGTCCATTTGTAGCATCAAGGTGGACTGCTGGAACTGGTGATAATATCTATAGATTAAATGGAAATGTCGGCATAGGAACTACAAATCCTCAAACAAAACTTGAACTTAATGGTGTTCTTGGATTTACAGGTAGTAATATAAAAATTGGTAATAATATAACTGGTGAAAATATTTCAGGTGGGACCGATAATATTCTTATAGGAACAGAAGCAGGACGTTATTTAACTGATGGTACTGGTAATGTTCTTATTGGACCATCAGGACCATCAGGAACACCTGGTGTAGTTCCTGCCTTGGTTGGTTATAGTGACAATAATAGGTTAGTTATTGGTTCAGGAAATACTGCTTGGATTTATGGTGATAGTTCTTATCATCTTAATATTAATGAAGTATTAAAATTTAATGATGATGTTTCTGCAAAATATAATATATTCCTTACCGGAGCGGATAAAACTACATTATATGACACATCTAATAGAGGTAATAAAAATATATTTTTGGGGTATGAAGTAGGACTTAATGACAGTAGCGGTAGTTACAATACATTTATAGGTGAGCGTGCAGGATATAATAACTATGGTGGAAATGGCAATATCTTTATGGGGGGTTCTGCAGGATTTTCTAATACTGGTGGATATAGCAATACCGTTATTGGCCCTGGTGCAGGATATGATAACACTGATGGATTTTACAATATCATTATAGGTAGATGGGCGGGAGTTTATAATAATGGTGGATATAACAATACATTTATAGGTAATCGTGCAGGATATAATAACAATGGTGGTTTTTCCAATACATTTATAGGTGATGAAGTAGGATATAATAATACTGGTGGTGTTTCCAATACATTTATAGGTGAATTTTCAGGATATAATAATACTGAAGGAACTTATAATATCTTTATAGGTTCTCAATCAGGATTTAATAATACTGATAATGGTGGATCCAATTTATACAATATCGGTATAGGTGTTGCTGCAGGATATAATAATCAAGGATCTAATAATATCTTCTTTGGAAATAATGCAGGAACTGCTAATACCTCTGGAAGTTATAATGTTGCTATTGGCGATCTTGCAGGATATTATCTATCTAGTGGTAGTGGTAATGTTCTTATTGGTCCATCAGATATCAGTTATGGTCCAACTTCTTATCCTCCTATTCCCGATGGAAGTAATCAGTTAGTTATTGGTTCAGGAAGTACTGCTTGGATTTATGGTAATAGTTCTTATAATGTTGGCATAGGAACCACAAATCCAACTGAAAAATTAGATGTTAACGGAAACTTGAGAATTCGTTCTGGTCTTAATGATTTTTATAATAATGTAGGTGTTGCTGGGTCTATTCTTGTATCTACCGGTGCTGGAGTAAGTTGGACTACTCCATTTGCTGCTGGTATTCAGGGTCTTCAAGGAACTACAGGTTCTCAAGGAACCACAGGAACTCAAGGTACAACAGGAACTCAAGGTACAACAGGAACCCAAGGAACCACAGGAACTCAAGGTACAACAGGAACTCAAGGTACAACAGGAACCCAAGGAA
>Ga0222712_10000502_pt1 | contig 51153 bp, 67 predicted proteins | sample C33_657DmetaG_FD_165043 | JGI IMG/M metagenome (GOLD analysis project Ga0222712, IMG submission 165043) | Estuarine water microbial communities from San Francisco Bay, California, United States - C33_657D | ecosystem: Environmental > Aquatic > Marine > Unclassified | place: USA: California... | reverse complement strand
AACACGCAACACAGTCAGCCCAGCCCTCAATACTATCTTCAGGCTTATATACCTTTTTACCTTTTGTGGTCGCAGCAACTTTAGGTAATTTCTTAACATGTTTATGTTGTACACTAAATCCAACACCGCACCCGCAGAGTAATAAATACATTGCCTCTTGGAATGCAGCGGGGCGATCAATATATCCAAAGGAACAGTTATATACCTTTGCGTTATGCTTGAAGATTGGGTCTCCACCAAACTGAAGGAGTCGTTGAGCACCTAAAACTCTTTTTTTCCGTACTTGGAGCTTGGCGAATTCAAATTCTTTCTTAAACTCGTCATTCTTTAAAGCTTCTGCGTATTGAGTAGCATGCATATCAAATACTCTTTCTACCATTTCGTCCCAGGTTTCGCGCCGTTGCTTTTCGGGCAAATACTTTGCATACTTTGCGTATGTGGTGTAGTCAGATAGTGCTTTTAAACTCATAGGAATATTATTTATATATTATACGGGCAAAATATAATTTTTCCCGCAATAAAAAAAAGTTATAAGGGCCCGTCTACTTGTTGGTGTTATACAAGTTGAGTTTTTTTACTATAAATTTTACAATTTCGCTTCTTACGATATCTTCTTCGGTAAGATAAAAGACATGTACCCCATGTTGGCGGCTAAGGTCGTCATTAAAAATATTGCACATTTTATCAAAGCCGGATTTACCATTTATATCTGATTGCATAGGATCCCCGCAGATAAAAAGCTTACTAAAATGGCCTACCCGTGTCAAGAGAGTGGTAAGTTCTTTCTGGGAAGAGTTCTGAGCCTCATCCATAATAATACCCTTAGCATTCCAACTTAATCCTCTGAGATAGCCAGTGGGCTTACCTTGAATACGCTTCTCTTTTTGAAGATTATTTATATCGGATGTATCCAACATCTCTTCGAGTTTCTCCATTAATGGCTCTAGATAGGGTGAAAGCTTTTCTGTCGCGTCCCCTGGAAGAAATCCCATTTTATTATCACTACTTTCTACTATACTACGGATATAAATTAAATCACTTACCTTTTTTAAATTCATTAACTCTAGTACAGCAAGAGTTGCGAGAAAGCTCTTACTACTACCGGAAGGTCCTGAGAGAAATACTATCTTAGTGTTATTATCTAAGGCTATTCCGAGAAATTCTTTTTGTCGGATTGTTAAATCCGGTCGCTGCTTTATTAGGATTGGCCTATTTAGTTTTTCGTTTTGGTGTACTATAAGACTAGTGTCTTTAGTAGGATGTTGAGAGTTAGGTTTAGACGGACGCTTTTTTTTGCTCATCTAATAATACTTACAAGAGCCATAAATATAATATATGCTATTTAATAACTTTGATACAAAGGTGCAATCTCTATTAAAAGAGTTCACTGAGACATTTCCGGTAGAAGTACAGGAAAAGAAAGGCGCTCGTTGTACTAAAGTGACAGGGCAGACATCTTCTACCCGAGCAGATAAAAAATATATGCGGTGCGCGAGAGTGGGCGGAACTCTAAAAAGAGTGCACTATGGCGATCCGAACTTACGTATTAAGAAATCAAACCCTGCGCGGCGCAAATCCTTCAGGGCTCGCCATAAGTGTTCTACCGCTAAACCAGGTACGGCAAAGTATTTTAGCTGTAAGAACTGGTAACGCGTTAAAAATAAACAAAAAAAACCCTAGTATTGCTACTAGGGTTTGTAAACTAACTATGGATACTTTTATCCGGATTTTACAAGAACACTGATTGGGTACCTGGAACGAAGCTTGTGCCGAGACCAGTTACGATAATCAAGTGGTAATACAGAGCTGCGCCAAAGATATGATCAATGACACCATAACGGGTCATTAAACCAACTCTTGGGGCGAAGTCATTAGGTCCGATTGTGCGTTGTACCATTACAGGGATGTAAGGGCAATACACGATACCGGTATCATAATACTCTGTACCCTTATAACCTAGAAGAGCATATTCAAGAGCTGCAGCGCGGGTGCCGACTTGATATTGTGCTTCTGTGCGGGTATCACGGTAAACATTGAAACGACCGCCAACGGTACCAACTTTCGCGATACCAACTGGTTGTGTGTTTACGTTACCTTGTACTGAGAACCATTGGAACTCAGGTAGCATTTCTAACATTGCGCAGACGCGAGGAGTAGCAACGATGAAGTTAGCTGCACCACGGCGATTGCGGATAGCAACGCGATTAGCTTCAACGATAACCTTGGCATAGAAGTCACGGTTACGTTCACCTAACCAACGGCCATCAGCTGAAACTGGTGACCAGACTGAATATCCTTGACCGAAGCCAGCATTGATAGCTACTTGGCACATACGGATAATCATTTCGCGGTCGATTTCAGCTTGAATTTCATAACTCATAGCATTGGTGAGTTCGTTATCGATATCGATACCGTTCATGTTCTTGAGATCTTGCTCAAGTTCTACTGACCAACGAGCTGCTAAACGACGGGTACCAGCTTCAACAGCTGTCTTTTCGAATGCAACAACCATTTGTGGGATGTTACTTGATAATTCGAAATTAGCTAAGAGATTAGCTACACCTTTATCGCTTTGGACCATTGGGAAGATATCAGATCCTGTTGCGCCGGTTGCACCAGCTGATAACCAACTTGCTGATGTACCAGTGAATGCGGTATTGAGATAGTTCCAACCTGCTTCAGTGCCATCGGTAGCAACTGTCCAACCCTGTGGGGTATTGGAAGAAGCACCGTAAGCGCCGTCTGGGCTTGTTGAACCTAATGGATCTGATTCGTATTTATAACGAAGTGCAAACGCGAGACCAACTGGACCACTCATAGGTTGAACGCCAACGATTTCGTTGGTGATCAATTCTGGGAAGGTACGGCGGATCATCGGAATGAGGATCTTTGGAAGACGAGCATCGCCAGAAGCATAGAAGTCGCTTGATGGCTTGCCACCGAATGAAGAAGTGGTGCCGAAAGCGCCACCTGTCGATGCAGTGTTACTAGCTTCGTTTAAGCACCATTGTTCTTGATTTTCAAGAAGAATAGCGGTATTTAAACGTGTATGGTCGTCCTTAATAGCTGCTGTTGTCTCATCAGCATGATCGAGCAATGGGGCCCACTTTTTGAGAAGGCTCGAAGCACGATCTTGATTGATGTAAGATTGTGAGGGTTTGACTGATTTCATATTATTATATTTTAATAAACTAACTAACTCAAGTACTTAAACAGTACTTCAACGATTGAAATTATACTTATAAAAAAAGCCCCCAGAAATGGAGGCTTTTGTTAAAAAATCTGATTTACTAATTAATACGCTTTCTTAGTAAACTCTGTAACATAGGCTTTAGAAACAAAGTCTGACCCATCATGCTCTGCAGATGAATATGACTTAGATTCATTTACTACCTCGTCTTGTCTTGTAACATCTGCACCCTTTGTTTTAGGTTGTGCGGATTCTCTAAGAGTCTCGATTTCATTTTCTTCTTTCTTATCATATAAATCGGAAACATAGTTAAAGTTCTCTGTAATTTCTGTCATTTTCTTTTCAGAAAGAACGCGGACCATGTATTCTTTTTTACTAGAAGGGAAGTTAGCAAGTTTCTTTTCTAAAAAGATTTGTTTTTCAGCTTTTTCGGCTCTTTCTGTTACTAACTTAAGTTGCTCAGCAGTTTTCTTAGTTTGTTCAACTGCTTCGTCGATTTGGTTCTTACCATCGACAAGAGCTTCTTTAATACTCTCGTTTACAAATTGATCGCTAAGACCAACTAAACGTTTTACTTCATTGACGATCTTACGGGAACGAGCATTTTCAGTAGCTTCTTTAATCTGCTGGGCAGGAATTGCTTTGTCAATGTAAAGATCAATATAATTAGAAAGCTGCTCGACTAATGTACTCTTAAATTGAGTTGCTTCATTACTGAGAGCGTTTTCATAGAGCTTTACTAATTGTTGTAACTTAGTGCTATGCGCTTCGTCTAATGACTCTAAAGCATGCTGAAATTTAGCTGAGTGAGACTCATCGATACGCCCTACAATCTTGTCAAGCTTTTCAGTGTGGTCAGCGTCAATAGCTTCTAAAACCTTTTGGAGTTTATCAGCATATTCTTCATCTTGTTTAATCAAAGCTGCTTCAACAGCTAGCTGCGTTTTGCTATCAGCTTTCTGTTCGACAGCGGTGGAGATAGCCTTAAGCGTTTCCTCAGAAAGGAGATCTTTAGTAGCTTCTTTTAAAAGAGTGGTAATGTCTTGGCTCATATATGTTGTTTATACTTATAAAGGTTAGTAGTAAAAATCAGGTATAAATCCTGTTTTTATTAATTATTACCTTTCGAGGTTGAAAGGTTTTGATTGGCGACTGCAATCCGTTGTTTAATTTTTTCGTTAACCACAGCAGCTAAAGCATCATTTGCTTGCTTAAACTTGTTGTTAGTTACGTGGGATACAAAACTAGCGATGTTTTTTTGTACGTTCATATTATTTTATTGAGTTAATAAAGAGGATAATTTGCTCTCTTAAATAGAGATCAACGTCTTTGCGTGGTAATGAAGATAGTTTATTTTCAAAAATATCATAAACTTCCTCAAAGCGGCCGTCTTGCTTGATAACAAAATTTTTAGATTCTAATATACCATTAACAAATGCCCCAGGAGCTGAAGGATCTGCTACAGCGTCAATTGTGATAAGCTTCATATTACTGACGTGATTGACCCCGCTCTTCTCTTCTAATTGACCGAGCGCTCTTGAGGACATACCCATCTTAACACCATCTCTAATTAAAGACTTCATTACCTCGCCAAGTGGGGTGCTGAGTACTTTACTCTTGCCTCTAACTACATTACCTTCCATTTTTAATTCAGTAATAAGATGGCAAGCACGTTCGCTGTTAACTGTTGCACTTTGAGGATGCTCGAGTTCTCCTAAAGCGCGGTTCTTTGAAACGAACTCTTCATTATAGCGCTTAACTTCCTTTTCCATTTCTTCTTTACTATAGATACGGTTATTGCGATTTTTTTCATCGGCTACCATATACACGCCAGTTACATAGAGATTTGCTGGCTTGTCTTTATTACCTTCCTCAATAAGAAAGTCGAGACTTTCATCAATAGGGGTTTGAGTTATGAGCTTAAGAAGCATTTGTTTATAATATTTATGCTAACTCTGGCTTTTTCTATGATATCTTATAAAATAAAGAGTGATCAAACCAAAATACTCGATTTTAATCCCTACCTATAATCACTTGGAGGATTGTTTAATCCCTTGCTTAGAGAGTATTATAAAGTATACTAACCTTAATGATAAGGAAGTTATTATAATAGCAAATGGGTGTGTAGATGGAACAGTACCATACGTTTTATCCTTACAATCCCAGTATCCTACTATTAAACTTATAAACGTTCCAGAGGCTGCTGGTTATACTCATTCCACCAATCTAGGACTATCTCTTTCAAGAGGAGAAAAAATAGTGTTTCTTAATAACGATACTATATTGCTACCGCAAGAGAAAGATACTTGGATTAAATATCTTGAAATGCCGTTCGAAGATCCTATGGTAGGGGTAACCGGTCCGCTCAAATTAACAGCGGATGGTACTAACTTTGAATTTATAGTATTTTTTGTTGCAATGACTACCCGTAAGGTCTTTAATGAGGTAGGCTTACTTGAAGAAGCATTCTCCCCAGGTGGGTGCGAAGATATGGACTATGCATTAAGAGCACACTTAAAGGGATATAGAATTGCAGTAGCGGGCGAAAATATGAGATTACTAGAGGGCGGTAAAGCTTTTACTGGTTCTTTTCCTATATATCATAAAGCAGAAGGTACTTTTGACCATATACCCTCTTATAAACAAAGCTTTAAAGCAAATATCTTAAAACTACACAGTATGTATCCTCAATTTGTAACACATGAACACAGATAAAGTAACCGCGACTGTCTCTACAAAGGGTAGGTATCATAGTACGTTCCCTTTAGTATTAACTTCTTTAGCTAATCAAACTCTTAAGCCATCTAGGCTTATTATATATGATGACAATGATGAGCTTGAGGATTTAAGAGAAAACGAAATATATAAAAACCTATTTACATTGTTAAACAGAGTGGGTATTAATTGGGAAGTTAAGCTAGGTGGCCGTAAGGGACAGATACATAACCATCAACAAGCTTTAAAGGATGTAACCTCAGAATGGATCTGGAGGCTTGATGATGACAACGTAATGGAAACTAATACTCTACAAGAGTTATATAATTATGCTATTAGTGATAACAAGATTGGCGCTGTAGGTCCATTAATCTTAGACCCTAAAAGCGATATAAAGCATTCTATGGCTTCTAATAAAATGGAAGATATATTTTTAGGGCTCAATATACAGTGGTGTAATGTAGATTTGCATCAGTTTATAGAGGTAGATCATTTGCAAGGTAGTACGTTTTTGTTTCGAAGAGAAGCTGCTGCTCATGGTTATGACTTAAGATTGTCTAAAGTGGGCCATAGAGAAGAGACTATCTTTACCTATGAAATGAAGCGTGCTGGTTGGAAGCTAATTGTTTTAACTGGAGTCAAGACTTGGCACATGCGATATGGTGCTGGTGGTATCCGTAGTCAGAACAATGCGAAGTTGTTTGAAGGAGATGAAAAAATATTTCACGAGTATCTTAGAACGTGGAAAGTTAATATTACAAAAGTAAAAATTATTCCTCTTGATTCGGGTATAGGAGATCATTATGCATTTAGGTCTATATTACCCTCTATAAAAACCAAGTATAAGGATCATACTATTGTTATAGGCGCATGTTACCCTGCAGTATTTGACAAGGAAGAAGGGGTAAAGATTATTAGTCTAGCTGAATGCGCATCATTCGTAAAAATAGAAGATTATAATCTATATGCTTGGATGGACCGTAATAATTGGAAGAACTCTTTAGCAGAAGCTTACAAAAAAATGTACACATCATGAAAACAATTATTATAAGTCCGTTTGCACAAAACTTACGTAATGGTAAGGAAAACTCTAAGAACTTTCCCTATTGGATAGAGCTAGTTAAGTTAATGAAAGCGGCTGAATTTAATGTAATACAAATCGGCTCTAATAAAGATAAACCAATTGAAGGAGTAACTGAGTTTAAACAGAACCTCTCGTTTGAACAGATTAAAGAGCTTATTAATACAGCTGATACATGGATTTCTGTAGATAGTTTTCTGCAGCACTTAAATCATTATTACTCTCGTAAACAAGGTATTGTTATATTTGCACAATCAGATCCTCGTATATTTGGATATAATGAGAATGCTAATATGTTAAAGCACCGGTCTTACTTGAGAGATAAGCAGTTTTGGCTCTGGGAACAGACGGAGTATGATAAAAATGCATTTGTTACAGCTGAAGAAGTATTTAATACATTATTAAAAGTATTAGAGCTAAAGTAAGTAATAGACGGCATGTCTACTAATACTACTGCACCTTCGGCCTTTCTATCTACTAATCTTAACAATAGAATTGTAAGCTATGACACTCTTGCTGAGCGTATATTCTTTCAGCTTGGTGCACCTGTAATTAATCTTGAAATAGCTTGTAATGCTGCGTATGATGCGATTGCTTATGCAATTGAACTATATACTAAGTTTACTCCAGGTACGGAAGAAATAGTAGTATTCGATAGTAGTTTATATACCGCAGGTAAGGGTATAAAGATGGACACTCTTATTAATAATGTGTTAAACCCGGAACTATCAGCTGTAGGCTCTACGTTTCAGTCGGGGTATGATAGTGATTTTGAATCTTGGAGAAAAGTTATCGAAGTTACCTCGTTCAATGTGGGTACTAATAACGGCGTTAATACACTCTTTACTATTGAACAATCAATGGCTCAACAAATGCACTTTGCCTATTCTTTAGGGAGTAAAGCATTTGACGTTATATCTTGGCATATACTTAAAGATTGGCTAAAGACCCGCGAAAAAGTATTTGCACAACAACCTTATTTTAGATTTGATCCGCGTACTCAAGTATTACGTATCACGCCTGATCCAGGCTTGATTAACACGCAAGGTACTTCTAGATATTGGGCCGCCGTTAACTTAAGACTCGAGCGCCCAATTAAAGATTTAGTTAAAGAGCGTTGGGTAATGGAATACGCTAAAGCGCTATTTAAAATTAATATTGCTAACACTCGTGGTAAATTTCAAGGCACTCAATTGTTTGGTAGCGGTACGTTACAATACCAAGAGTTAATGCAGCAGGGTACTACAGAAAAGAAAGAGTTAGACGATCAATTGCTTGGAGGGAAGCAAGAAGATCAAGAACCCGCTGGGTTCTTTATGGGGTAAGTTAAGCTCCTGGTAAAGCGCTTGGTGTAGCGCCTGCCGGTTCTGGAGCTGCTGCTCCTGCTTCCCCACCCGCGGGAGCCTCGCCGCCTGCTGGGGCTTCTTCGCCCGCTCCTGGAGCTGCTCCAAACGATGGTGGTGCACCACCACCGCCTCCAGCTGGTGCTCCACCACCTGCAGCTGCAGCTCCGGCTTCTCCACCCGCTGCTATACCTTGACGCCAGTTAGGACCAGCATTTACAATCTGAGCAACTTCGAAGTTAAAAGCAGCATCTTTCTTTTGCCACTCTCTATTAATTTTAATCTCATCATCAGACCAGCCCATATACTTCTTAAGAGCATAGGACTTAGCTACTGCTTCAGTACTGACTAGGTCATTAAAGGTTTTAAACTTAAGCTCTTGAATCTGAGCCTCTCTTGCAACGTGGAAATATGAAGGAGGGTTAAACGAAAGGTGTACATCGCCGTCTTTAAGTTCGTATTGATCCCACAATCCCTTAAGCTTTAAGTGAGTGATAAAAGTATCTTTAAGTGTGGAAGCAAACTGACGTTGAAATCTAATAATAAGACGTGCAAACTTAAGTTCCTCTCTTAAGATTTCAGCTCCATCTGCATATTTTGATTCCGGGTCTAGTCTATTAGAAGGTACTCTTAAAGCCTTATATAATTTCTTTACAAAGTAATTAAGATCGTCAAGAGTACCTAAATTAGCCCCAGCGGGTAATGACGATACATCAGTACCACTACCATCGGGCCTCTTAGCAAACCAGTAACTATCTAGCATACTCTGTGGATCATATACGTTTACATTCTTACCTTGGTCAGAGTCGTATGTACGCTTAGACCAGTATGTCTGCATTAACCGTTTAATATATGCCTCTGCTTTAGGCGCAGGCAGGTTACCGACGTCAACTTTAAATACTAAACGTTCTGGGGCTCTTACTAAGCGATAAACTACAATACTATCTTCAATTAACGAGAGTTGTTTATATGCTCTACGCGCGACTTCAAGATAGGGTAAACGAATTGTCTTGTGTTCATTCCATACATGAGAGTGAAAGTAAGTTACTTGATGACGCTCTAAAGGAATTAACTCTTGCTTTGCATTAAAACGATTATTAGAAGATGCGTCAATAACAGGCTTGCGCAAGATAAAGCCCTTAATGAGCATGTTCTGTACGTTATCATATACAGGATTAATATGCTCGGTAGGTACTTGTATGACTCCTATAATACCTGCTTCTTTTTTAGTTTCATTAATAACGTTTTCGAAATAAAGCTCAGCATCAATCAAGATTGATCTAAAATATTCGAACCCTTTATTGTCTATATTAAAGTGCTCAACTAATTGATTAAAATTCTTTTGAATTTCTTTAACAATAACTTCATCTTTCCCTTCTGCTAGCGTTAATGTTACGTATTTGCCTTTATCATCTTTAACCAGCATTTCGTCGCAAATTTCATCTAATGCATGACTAATTTCTGCATAAGATGCCATAATACGATAATCGGATAAGCGTTTAGGCTTATCGGTATCAATTAAAGCATATAAATAATCATGATAAGCTTTATTAACTACAACACCCTCTAGAGAAGGTAAACCTGGTTGATCTGAAGTAGATACAGCTTGTTTATATACTTTATCTTTTTGAGAGCTACTGACTTGATGGAACGTATCAAACTTTGGATTTAACTCTTTTGCTGTTTGAGTACCTGCCGAATAAGGTAGCTTGTTTACAAAGTTGTTAAAAGCCTTAGTAAAGAAATTAGGTTGTATGTCGTCGGCCATTTAGATATATTTACAATAGAAACGTTTATTATAAACTGTTTTTAGAGTTATGCAAACCATTTACCTATTAAATAGTTTGAACTAGCGGATACTTCAGAATAGGTTAATACTCTACTGTAAATTAAAACCTCGTATATATCTCCTGCAAAAAAACCATCCCCACTTTCTAAGCCACCAATACCATAATATCCTTGGGCTTTAGTTGATGTAAAAGTACCGGTTGCTGAAGTGTTAGTATAAAATGTGCCCGAGGTGTCTGGGTTAACAGACATTCCTATAACGTAAGGCGTATTTATATTCATAGCGCTAGTTGTTGCTGTTGTTACAGTATTTCCATACGTACCCCAGTTGTTAAACCCTCCCACATTATTATTGTTGGTTATGGACAATAGGGTTACACCTCGTACTCCTTTGCCGGTATTATTAAACGGTAAACTAAACAACCCTTGCCACAAATTATTATAGCTAGGGCCAGTACGCTTAGCAGCTATTAACACTGTCATTGAGTCATAGTTTAAGTAATCATTAAAGTTACCAGGAGACAGATTACCAGTAAATAAACGTATAACTGGCTTATTACTAGCAGGGCTTGCGCTAGCAGCTACATACATACTATAACCAGCTGAGCCGTACCATGGTTTAGAGTTTACTTGATCAGGTATAAAAGCATCTAGTAAGGTTTGATTGTTACTAAACCCAGAAAGTAATAGTACACTTGCATCGAGCTGATTAACTAAACCATTTGTAACAAGCGCCATATTATGTTACTTGTATGCCCGATATATAAGGATATTGGGTAGTTAATTGAGTGTTGTACGAGCCAGTTGTGAGCTTTGTGTACCCAGCATCGTTTATTACAATTATATCAAAGAAGCCAGTTGCAGATGGGGCCGGGTATGTGACGATCATTTTATTATCGCTTTGTACATAGTATTCGAGCGCTGGTATGACTCCTGAAAGAGCGGGATAGCTTGCAGAAAGTGAGGTAGATGATAAAAACGGGTTAATAGTATAAGTAGCAGCGCTCACTACCCCAAACATATTATTATTACCGCTAAGATATACGCTATTTGTATAATCGTACATATTACCATATAATTCTACTGTGCCTGAAAGAGATCTTGGTGTTAACCAGCGGCTGGAATAAGGTATTTGTGGTATAGCAGAAAGTACAAACGATTCAGTTGTGGATGGATCTGTAAGGTAATCTATATTTTGTAAAGTGGGAGTGCCGGAAACAGAATAAAAATTACTATCAATTTTAAATATTCTTCCAACCGGATTAGCATCAGCTTTAAATAACCACCCTTTAATCGTAAAAGAGGTATCACACGCCACTCGTGTAGGTTGTGTTGGTGTTTGATCTGTCGGGTAGGTCATTGCTAATGTCCCGTTCCAAAGCACTTCTGATCGAATTTCTAAACCAGGCATACCCTCTCGAGTCCAGGAAATAATAAAATAAGGATCACTATATGGAACAAAGTTTGTTAAGATCTGATCCATATCAGACTGGAACTTAGTTAATATAGAAACTGACACTTCAATATTAATTGGAACTGGCTGTAAATTCTGATTAGCGGTTGATTGATTATAAACCGAGGTAGTATTATCAGTCCAGTATTGACCCACTATTTTATTAAACACTCGACTTTGATCTCTACTGATACTACTAATAAAGAATGCTATCACTGGCAAAGTTAAGTGTTGTGCTTTATCTACTAAATCAAAAAGCACTCTTTGTTTGGGCGCATACACATACCGTACTCCAACATTATTTCCAGGCACTCTATTAATATCATAACGCTTTACTATCGCTCCATCAAAAGCTTGGAGGAATTGGGTTAATAAATCCTTTACCTCCCAGTTGTACGTATATTTTTGCACACCTATACTTATACAATACGATCTAAGAAGTGTTTAGGTAGTATCTTCTTATTATCAATAATAGTATTAGCTGATAACCCATCGAGGATATATGTAACACTTTCGTCTTCTGCGCTTCTAGTACATCTACCACAAGCCTGTACAAGGGATATTAACATCTTCATTTTATACCAGCTAGAGTCTTCCTCAAAGAGTTTCTTTATCCGTTTACTCGCTAAAGAGGGGTAGGGTAGCTTAATTACAATCTGCCACTTGCCAGAGTCTCCTTTAAGGTCTAGCCCCATAGTTAAGGATGGACTTATCAGTACAGTGTCGTCTTTACGCAAATTGTGCTCCTTAATAATAGTCTCGTTCGTAGTACCCTCTTCTCTACATAGATAACGCTTACCTTTAAGTCTTTTCTGGACCGCTTGGGTAATAGCAAATGAGTGGGTATGAATAATACCTTTCTCTCCTTTATGACTATCTGCTAATGTGTTAGCGATTTCGACTATTTGTGGTAAGTTCTTATCCAACGTCTTATAGTTTAGTGGGAACTTAGTATGACAATAAATAGGGCTCTTTTTAGGGTCAAATGTAGATTCGATCTCAACATATTCGAAATCTTTAATACCAAGAGTTTTGGCGAAGATATTCTTATCTACAATAGTAGCACTCATTAATACCACCACATCAGCAAAGTCAAACAAGCAATGACTGAGCGCGTCAATTTTTAAAGGAGTAAATGTAGCACGCTCAGCGTCTTTCTCTATGATATATTGAGTTTTATCCCAATAATTTATAGTATGAATGATAGACTCATAAAGATCTTTTCTCCCTTGCTGCATAATAAGCTCCATCTTATTATTCTCGTAGCGGGTACGGTTCGAACGGGAATCTATAACCTCTTTAATAGAGTTAGCAAGATCGGTAAGCCAGCCCATTGCTTTAGCAGGAGTTTCAGACGTAAGCTTAGTAAACGGAACATCACTCTGAGTTAACTTACGATAATCAATAATCGTAGAAAAGTTCTTTACAATTTCATCTTCAAGCTCAGAGCATTCATCTGCAACAATAATTTCACGCCGCTTTAAATGATCAGGCAGATTAAAAAAAGAGGCATAATTGAGCACCGTAAAGCGTTCAATTAGCGCATCATTACGAGACTCATAATAAGGGCACCGGTGCTCTTCCCAGCAAGACTTACGAAGACTTTGAGAGATAACACAAGGTGCCATATCAACAGTAAAACTTTCATCTACATCGCATTGGTAGTTACTCTTGCCTTTAAAAACCGATGATTCGTTAAAGAGTGCTTTATACTGATTCTGAAGTGCCTTGGTAGTAGTCAAAGCAAACAGACCGTGAGGTTTAAACTTTTGCATCGCTCCCTCATAGTCTTCATCGAATGCGTGATAGTTAAAGACTAGGTTTCTGTATTCAGTTTCACACTCATTAGTAATATTAGAGAGCGTCTTACTAATAAAAGACTTACCAGAACCAGTAGGTGCTTGTACAATAATAAATTTTGTACCTTTATTAATAGCTGCTTCAATATCGAGCAGTCCTTTTACTTGGTGCGGTCGCGGAGTAAAGCCTTGAGGAAAGTATTCGATTAGCGGCTTAGAGAGTATCATTAGCGTATATTGTACGCTATAACTTGATTAGTTCAAGGCTGTAATAGAGAGTATAGTGTTATAAAACTTACAATTTTTAACTCGCGATGTAGATTTTAAATTAATAAGCAAATCATAATCATGCTCAGCTAAAGTACTTAAAGTATAATCAAAAATTAGCTTGCCGTTAATATTTTTAATTGCGTAAGGAAACGGAATTTCAAACGTCTCTTGTTTCTTTTCAGTTATCATAACTAAAGACAGATAACATCCAGAGAGCTTAAAGTTAACTAATTTACCTTTTTTATAGGGTTTATTTTTAAGTGTAAGCTGTATAGTTTTCTGAAACAGCTCTTTAAAGTTAGTATCGAGTTTGAGTAGCATTTTATTTATCCATGAACTGCTCTTTGTCAGTACCGGACATTCTACTTAGTACCTCACTGAAATACTTCCAGAACTCTTCTGGTGGGGTAGTTGGTATAACGCTTACTACATCAACGGATTCAGCGGGAACTAAGCGGTAGTCCTGCATAAAGATATCCCATGTTAATACCAATCCCTTTTGGGTAGGGTTAAATTTTAAGCGTCCTGATGCTGGTCTAAAGTTTAGGGCAGTCTTACCCGCCGCGCTATTTAAAAGCATTCCATCGTTAGTAGCAAGCATTCTTCTAGTAGGAGGCGAGCCTGCAATAGGGCGACGCCGCGAAAACCTAAGTTCCACGGCGTTTTTTTCTAAAAGCTTAGTAAGGGCTGATTGGGATACTCTCATTCTGGCTCACAAACTCCGAAGATACGATCTTCGTTTAAAAAGACGATGTGCTTAAGATTATTTATGTTGTTAGCCTTTAATCCGAACGTACTTGGAAATATAACATACTGACCAGCTTTCGTCTTAGCTCTTGGTCCAGCGAGAAGTACCTTTGCAACTCTCCAAGCTTGCAATGCGGTATGGATAGGAACCCAAATACCACCTCTATTAATCTCAGTACCGTCTGCACTAATATCAACGAATTGACACATTAAAATATCATCTAGTACTTTAGTGAGCTTCCAGCCAGTAAGATTAAGATCGCTATTAGTATAATCTTCAAGTCTTACTATACCTTTATTGGTATCAGTACCAACATCTTCGAATGCTTGGAAGGCTTTTTCACGGTCAGCCTTGCCCATATCTTTTGTTGCTTTTTCGAGTTCGCGTTCACTTTTTTTCATTTGGTAATTGTAGGTTAAATTGTTCTATATATTGACTTACCTCGCGAGAGGAAATTTCAAGGCTGTTAGCAACCTTAAGCACGGTTTCTTTGTTCTTTGTTACTAACTCAGTATCTTTCTTTTTCTTTATATAAGATATACGCTTAAACTTACAGGGAGGGAGCACTCCGTGCATATAATTAAACCAAAGCTCTTTATCGTCTAGTGCTGACCAGAGTCTATTACTGGTGCAGTTTATTAACGATGCAATTTGAGGAGAGTACATCGAGCACCAACGCTGTACCATATACGGTACAAACTCTTCACTCTCCTTAATATTGCTCGTATCAGGGCCTTTAGTCTTATAAAGAACCTTATTGATATAATCGAACATTAAACAATAACTTTCGTCGTCGCTATAAAGATATTATCTACCATTTGGTAAAATTGCTCATTAACGGACTTTTGAAACTTCTCAGCTTGCTCTGGGTTAAGTTTAGTGCTAAATGCAAAAGCTGGCGCGCTTTTACCTGCAGTAATATTGACTCCAGTATGTCCTATAGCTACATTATCCTTAGAGTAGGTAATACTCACAGACGCTTTACCTTTTTGCTGCACGATACCACCCTGATTATGTTCAGCATGAACCATAATATCGTCTCCCTTCATTTCAATAGGCTTATTAATTATCTTATAGAGAGTATTAGCGATTGCAGTATTGAATAAGCGCTGAAAGCAAACTGCTCCGAAGGGATCCAGGTTAGGAATCTCCCAACAGAAATTAACCATAGACTCACTAAAGATATAATCTTTTTCAAGCGAGTCCTCAAGATCGATAAGATTAAGAGTAACCTCAACGGGGGCGATGAAAGAAACAATGTTACCAATAGGTAACACCCTATCGCGATAATACTTGTATGCAAAGCGTGTATGGATAAATGAGCCGTCATATATTTTTTGATCTGTAATAATCATTTGGGTATATTAATATAGCTTTTAATATTCTCCACTTTTAAATTTATTTAAAAACCAGGCTTCTCCTGCGAGCCATTCTTTATTATAGCTCCTGAGTCCAGGCGAACTATGCACTACGTCAATATTTGTAGTGCCGAGTTTAAGCTTTTTCTTATTACAGGTTAAACTAAAATCTATATCATAAAAATGTGCAATACATGGATTAGACTCATCAAATTTAATTCCTGCATCAATTATAGTTTTAACTTTAAACGCTAAGAATAAACCATCTAAAATAAGAACTCGTCCGGCTTTACCGAAATGCGTCTTAAAAGTACTATTGTTATTAAAATCCGCATGAGTGACTGAACCACTCTGGCTGTCTCGAGGGCACATAATATGCCACAAGCAAGGGGATTGAATAGCTGCATTACTACCTCCTGCTAACCCAACCACATCGTATTTTTTTAATGCTGCTTCTAGTTTTGTTGACCAGTTAGCATCCGTAATAACAATATCATCGTGACACAATATTAATGTATCCCCGAGCTGGGGATTGTTAGCTAGATACTTTACGAACTCATTATATCTTAAAGGTAGTGGGGTTTTATTGCTCCAACCACCTGTCCACCCAGCAAGATGTATATTAGCACTATTTAACGGGTGATACTTTCCTCGTGCTTTTGCTAGACTGATAGGCCCGTCTTCTTGTGAGCAAAAAAACAAATAAGGCTTCATTAGTCAACAATAATACTATTACGCGGAAGATTAGGAAACGCTTCTTTAGTCTGTTCAGCTAATTTAGGATTATCAAGCACCCCACCCTCAAACAAATAAACATTATCAAGCTTAATATCAACATCATTAATTTTCTTAGCAAGTTCAATCATTAGCTTGTCTTGTTTCGGGGTCCATTCTGCACAAATATCTGTGATACTTGAAAAGAGTAAAGCCTCTACGATTAACTGTTTTTCTTCTGTGGTAAGCTGTATACTCTTCATATAAGAGTTATAATAGCTTAATATCTTAATAAATCTACTTATTTGTAAAAGTTAACTATAATAGATGTAATGCTTGTTATAAAAGCCACGATAATTGCAGTTCTAAATTGCCACGACAGTTGGTTTTTACTGGTCTGTTCATTATGATTGCAGGTGACGTGAGCTTTTAATTCATTTATATCTTTTTTAATCTCTGCTTCAAGATGTATAATTTCGTTGCTTAGCGTTGCAACTTGTTGCATTAAGCTAGGTTGTCCGTTACCGTCGCGAATAAGTTTACTTAGACCTTGTAACTCGTTCTTAATGTTAACTATATCTCGGTTTATGTAATCTATTGCAGTGTTTCTCTCGGTCGGTGTTCTAGCCATAGGTTTATTTACAATATAAAATACGGAGAAACTGTCTTATAGTTAGAAATAGGCTTAATAGTTTCATATCCTTCTATATCATATACAACACCTTCTTTAAGTGTAGAGCTACCCTCGAAATGAGTAGAAGAGAAATCCCCGGTAGTAAAGTCCCCGAAAAGTGTACTAGCGCTTCTCGTTATAAAAGTCTTCTTACTTCGAATGTTATGGATCCATAAAGCAAATGTGCCTTTAAGTTCCTCTAGGGATTCATTAATAGTGGGCTTAATTGAAAGCATTCTAGGTATAATACAACTATCGGTCCTTTCTGTAAAATCATCCTCTGGAAAATACTTTGCTCCAAGTTCTTTATAATTACTGATAATGCCGTTATGAGCTACTACCCAGTCGCCGTAAAAAAACGGGTGGTTATTAGTAGGGTCAAAACTTTTAGTTTCAGTAGTAGGGCCACGAGAATGGTAAAGATAATAACTAACATTAAGGTTGGTGCAGATTTTAGGCCAACTTCCCTCTGTCTTAAATACACTCCATACTTTATCCTTGTTAGATAGAGTTAATAGTCCGGAACTATAAAAACCTCTATTGAGATTGTCTTGATAGAGCTTAAACGCTTGTTCTCTTTTGTTACTTCCGCTAATACCACACATTATATTACATTTATTATAAGTTACACACAATTATACTGACCCCAAGGTATAACTCGAGAGTATCCGATAGGATCAATAGTTTTATTATCGATAAAGGCTTTAATACGAGCCGAGCATGATACACACTCTCCGCAAGCTGGGTCAGTACCTTCATAACATGTATGGGTCTGCTTGAAGTCAATCTTCAGATCAATTCCCTTCTTAACTACTAGATCTTTAGAATAAGACATAAACGGTGCGTTTACCTTAATAGAGTTCTTACGATTAAGGTTAAACGTCTCGTTTACTTTGTTCAGAAAAAGAGACGTACAATCCCAATAGCCAGAGAAGTCGTCAGTTTGTACAGCGCCGTAATATAGATCTTGAGCGCCCAGGCTTTCAGCCCAGCCAGCAGCTGTCGTAAGTAGTAATAGGTTTCTAAAAGGTACATAGCTTAAAGGTTGTGCATTGCCGATATCATCTCGGGCTTTAGGTATAGATAAGGAAGCATTGGTTAGTGCAGACATTGTAGATATGTCTCTAAAGAAATCCATATTTATTATTTTATGCTCTCTTACATTAGCTGCTTGAGCTTGAAAACGAGCACACTCTACCTCTCTTATAATCCGCTGCCCGTAGTTAAAGGTTATTGCGAAAACCTCATCATACTTAAGTTCTTTAGCAACATAGTGTAGTAGTATAGAGCTGTCCATTCCGCCTGATAGTATAACGAGTGCTTTTGACATAAAGGTATTTTAAGCTATAACCGAGAAAACTCAAGTTGATTTAATAAATAATAGTATATATGTCTAAGTTTGCAAATTCATTTTTAAAGTCCCTCAACGAAGATACGGAAGGTAATGCCTTCACAGCCGGCCTTGCAAAGACTAAGAAGGGCGGCACTTTTAAAGTTGGAGGTAAACAAGTTAGAGACAATAGTGACTATGATGCTCCATTAACGAAAGAAGCTAAAGATAAGCTTCTTCTTGGCAAAAGCAAGCTTGCTGAAAAGAAAAAGACAATGAAAGAAGCTGCAGGCGATGTGCCAGCCGCTCCAGAAGGTGAAGATTCAGAAGCTTGGAAGAAGTCATTAGACAAAGGAACTAACCCAGCAGATTTTGATACAGCAGATAATCCTCAGCATGAAGTTGATGTGAGTGGAATTGCTGCAGCTCATGAATGGATTAAGAAGTTAGTTGAAACAGCTGAATTTGTTAATGGTACAGGCCCAGAGAGTCTTAACTCTCAAATCAATCAATTAGAATTAAAGAACTCAGTACCATTTCGTGGTGTTGTACGTCGTGAAGAGAAGCGCATTACTAAACTCGCAGAAAACCTTCGCGGATTAGCTGAAGTGCTCAAGTCAGTTGTTATTACTTCTGAAAAGAAAGTAAAAGACGCTACTAGCCCTCGCTAATCTCTTTTAACGCTTTAAACGTCTCTGGGAATAGCTTCTCGAGACGTTTTTTTATGTCTAGCGCTATATCTCTATGCTCTTTCTGAGTCTCAACTGCACAACGAAGATCAAGATAATGTATCCAGCTACGTAATGAGCCGGTCATATAAATAGTGGTTTGAGTATTAAGAGGTAGAATCATACGAGCACACTCTTTAGCAATGCCGCTCTGTATTAACATATCATATGTACTCTTAATGAGTGTCTGCAAATTATACACTGTACTCTTAAGATGCTCTTCAAGTTCAACGGGCTCATCTCCTACTTGACGGTTAGTAGTGCCTTGTTTACGCCACTCGATGCCCTCTAATTCAGTTACCTCAGCATAGCGTTGACTGAACTCTTGAAAGGTAAAAGACCGATGACGTAAAATTTGAGCCGCAATCGCTCTTGATGTTTTAATTTCGAATGTGCAAGATACATGCTCAAACGGACTATAATGCTTATGCTTAATAAGATACCGTAAAAGTTTATGGCCCGTTTCTACGTTCATTTGATTAGCAGGATTGCTAACTCGTGCAATATATACGATAAACCCCTCTGGTGTGAGAGGCTTATCAGTATAAAAAATTTCTGGTTGAGTGACTGCTACTAGCTTTGTTTCCATATTTATTTTTTAATAATTTTTTGTGCGGTAAAGGGACCGATTATTGTTAGGTATACTTCTGCGTCATACCATCCTTCCTGTTCGAGTTTATAATCTATATGATGATCTTCAAACACGTTTTTCATTTCTTCTGTCCATTTACCTTGAAATACATACGTACTCATTACCAAATCATCACAATCTTCATATTCTCTACACACTACCGTTTTTACTGCTTTTCTCGGTTTTGTTTTTACATATCCGCTTGCCCAACGGTAATGTTCTTCTACCGTAACACTTAACCCGTCACGTTCAAGTACACGAGTGAGTATTACGCTTTTCTTGTCTACAGGTTCTATTAAATACATTACTTTATATTTACAGAAGTATCAGGCTCCACATTTAACTTGGGAAAACTGCAACAAGCCTTTCATACCTGCATATAGGTGCTTTACAATAAAGTCCGATTTAATTTCATCTTTCTCTAGATGAACACAAAGATCATTAAGGTCTTTAAAACGCTCAAGACCTTTAGGCCAAATAAATACTGTTTCACCTCTATCGAGTAACTCCTTAGTTACCTTGTATGATGTTTTATCTGCATATTGATTATCTAGAACATATACGATCTTATGCATAGGAAAGGTACTTGAAATACTCTCTAATTGATCGTCAGTAGGCTTAATACCAGCTAACGCTACACTATTGCGTAAAAACATAGCATCAATTGGTCCTTCCTGTAAAAAGATATACTCAATATCAGACGTCACTCTATCTATGTTAAAAATACCTTTATCAGAATTAGACTTAGATAGGTACTTTGCAATACTTTCATCTTGTGTATAAAGTGCTCTTGATTGATAGAAGTCTACCTTGGCATTACTGTCTCTAGAGTAAAAAGGAAACACAACTCTATTCTTATGAGTATAGTCCGTTAAACTTAGCCATAATGCTCTCGGTTTATTGATGGCGGTATCTAGACGACGTTTCTTAATAAACTCTAAAGCGTCTTTAACTACTTTATTCTCTTTATAAAAAGATACCTGATTAATATCAAATAGGTTGATACTATCGTCTGGTAAGCTCTTAGGGTTATATTTTTTATAAACTACTGACTTCTTAATAACGTCTTCTATTGTTTCGGTGTGGTGTTCAGATTCAGCTAATATTTCGTGTAGCTGCATACCAGTCATATCTTTTATAAAATCTAAACCGCTTTTACTCTTATTACAATTATGACAGTAACCTAAATCCTCTTCAGGTATATAGAAATATCTACGCTTCTTACCAGCACTCTTTCCTTCATGACAATACGGACACTCGCAGTTGTACGTTCCCGTATTCTTTTTAAATATTGGTCGCTTACAGTACTGAAACAGTGTACGTATTACAAGAGTTTGAGATATTTGCACAGGTAAGTAATTAATAGTATATGTGTGCCTCGAAAAATAACAAGTATATTCAGGGTATATACACCCCATTAAACCGGAATAAATATATGGGCAACACTAATCCGTTGTATCGGTCATTGTTAGAGAGAAAGTTTTTTTACCATTTTGATAATAATGCAAATGTAACTGCCTGGTCAAGCGAGTCTATTGTAGTACCTTACTATAATGACGTAGATAAAAAGGTGCATAAGTACCATATAGATTTAATTGCAGCCATTAAGGATAATACCGGAGTAACTCAGAAGTATTTAATCGAGCTAAAACCATACTCACAGACTCAACCCCCAGTACAGTCTAATAAAAAGAAACAAAGCACAGTTCTATATGAAAATTTAATGTATCATCAGAACCAGTGCAAATGGAAAGCAGCATCTGAATATGCTACTAAAAAGGGAATGAAGTTTATCGTATTGACCGAAAAGTTTTTCGGTTAGCCTTTATCTGTATCGCTAAACTCTGGCTCTTCTTCTTTTTCTTTAGACTTCATGCCTGAGAGATAGTGCTTAACGTATGGGTCTACTGCGTCGTCATCTTCATCTTCCTCTTCGTCTTTTTCAATCTCGGGTAAAGGCTTTCCTTTACGAGCAAGAAAAGCATCTCGCTCTGAACGACTCATTGACATAAATTTACGAAGCTTATCGAACTTGGTTTTCTTTTCAGAATCTAAATCAGAAAGGCTTGGCTCGTCTATAGAGCCTGAATCTACATCCATACTCTTAACACTACTGACCATCTTATCAATCTTTGAAGCATTAGTAATGTATGAAGTCTTAATATCGATACCTTGATCATTAAGTGACTTAAGATGGTCTACTACATCCGATACGGATGCATCAGGGTTAGTTGAAAGGAACGATTCGATAGCAGCTTGAGTCTTGAGCTCACTTGCTGATTTAGCAACATCCATATCGTCTTTTTTATCAGTAGATACAGGAGCATCACTAGCGCCGCTAGACATTCCTTTTTTAACCATAGCACGGGCTTTCCAGTAAGGCATACCTTGCGCAATTAATTTAGCGATCTCAGGGTTACCGGCGCGGCCACGAGCACCTTCTGTCTCTATATCATTAGGAATAGAAGGATCAATGTCTTCAGCGATAATATTAGCAAGTTTGTTAAAGTTCATACGAGTATAATGTATACTTACTTACCTTCAGTCAAGTTTTTTCTTAAAAATTCTTGCTGTAAGAAGTCTGTCACTAAAGAGTCTTGTTCCCCGAAAAACTCTCCCTTATCATTAATATACATACTCATCATTGCAATTCGCTCTTGCCGGCTACCAAATAATGGAATAAAAGCAGGGCAATCATCAGTATCAAAGAACCGGGAACCAGTTTTTTGCCATGCTTTATAAATCCCCTCAAATAAATGACCGATCTCTGATCTGTACATTGGGTCTACATCTCTATTAGGGCCGCTTGTTAGCATCACGTCGTTCTCTTCACAAAACGGTAAGTAAAAGATAATAGAGTAAAACTTAATTGAGTTACGAAGTAATGTTACACTTTTATCGATAAACGCTTCATCAATATCAGATAATCCCTTCTCATAGAGCCAAAGTGAATATACTAAATTGTCAATAGGGGTACGATCAAATACCATTTTCTTCTTACCATAATTAGCCATTGCTTCGTCTACTAAGAAGTTAAGAATAGCTTCTTGAGACTCTTTAGTGCCTTTCTTATTGGTCGGTAGTTTTTTCTCTTTAATTAGATCCCGATAGGTTTTATCGGGGGTACAAAACACTGGCCATTTCTCTTTCATATCTTGTATAAGAGTGGTTTTTCCGATGCACTGAGTTCCAATTATGCCGATTTTATTGAGCGTTTCCATTAGTTTAAAGATTTAGATAATTATATATTAATATCAACCCAATCTATCTCATTATACCTTAAGAGCTAAATTCCATAGCTGTAAGTGCAGTCTATTAGAGAATTTAAAGTTATACTTCTTGCAAAGATCTGCAACTACAGGCCCTACTTTAACTAACTCTTCTCTAGAGCCACACATCGGCATAATCCATATATTACGTGGGTTAACTTTAATATCAGGTGCATTTACATACTTCTCAAATACCTCTTCCAGGTCAGACTCTTGCTTTGCAACAAATTTAAAGCATGCATCATTATCTACAAGGTATTTGAGTACCTCAGGCTTATATCTCTTATCAGCAGGATCACCATTACTAGATAGTTTCGGAGAAGTAGTATATGTAACAGAGCATTGCAGATCATACCACTCTTCATCAGGCATAATGGTGCCGTTCGTTTCAAAGTCAATAAAGAGCTCCGGCTTGGAAAGCTCCTCAGCAGTCATAGGTGCATTCCACTTTGCAAAGCCCCAGCGCTCGTGAATAAATTTTACGAACTCAATAAGGTTTTTCTGTTGAATAAAAGGCTCTCCACCAGTAATCTTAAGTAAAGCTCCCTCTCGCAATCTATCGTGATAGCCATGTTTTTCAAACAATACTGCAATCTCTTCGAAAGTCATCTTATTTTTCTTTGACCAACTTACGTAACTATCACAGCCGAAGGGAGCAGCCTCACTCTTAAAGCCAATACAAGTTAAGTTACACATTGACAGCCTCATAAAGACTGAGGGATAGCCGACGTATCTGCCCTCTCCTTCTAAAGTGTAAAATACAAAGTCATCGCTTAAAAAAAGAGTCTTATTAGGGTCAATGTTCATATTTATATTATAAATTAATTAATTAACTTTTCCACCCATCTCCACTATAACCAGGGCCAACGGTCGCTCGGAAGTTATCTTCATATATAGCTGAATTACCTTCATGTTCCCACACCTCTACTTTAGAGCACCAGCAGCGTCCATTCGTACGATCCTCTACCCAGTCATTAGCTTGATCATAACAGAACTTAGCAAATCGCTCAATACCAACTCCGTCATTAAAAATTGTTAACTCCACCATTTTACGCTCTTCAAGCATTTTAAACATATCAAAATCGGGGTCTTGAGCCCAAACAGCTGTTTTATGATCAAATGCTTCTTCAAGAATAACCTTAAGCTCTTTAAGAGCACCAAAGTCTACTACCCAGTTATTCTTATCTAAATGATCGCAAGTAAACCAGAACTTAGCTTGAAGACGGTAGCCATGTATAAAACGACAATGACTCTCAGCGAAGGGTTGTCTAAAAGCACATGACCCCAGCGGTATAATTTTAGTAGATACATATCTATTGCTCATACCTGTATAATATAGTTAATACAGGTTAATTCAAGTAATTTTATTAATATATTTTTCAATCCAATCTAAAAGTATGTCCTCATCAATATCTCCAGGACCACACAACATTGCATTATTTTCTTCGTCGTTATTATATAAGCTTTTTTGTAATATTCTTTTTTCTTCTACATCCTCAATATTAAATTGTATGCAAGATCTTTTATCTTTTATTAAAGTGTTACCAGCTAAAATCGAGTGTATACATCTAATAGGTTTAAACGTACCAACTTGATAATTATTAAGAGTGTTTATAAAATCCTGGCGGTTAATTTCAGTCTTAAAGTATACAAATATCGGCAAGTCGTTACTGCTATATATTTTGTTGCGATATTTTATATTCACTTTGTATTTACTTATTTAACTATAAGTAATATTAATGCAATTAACAATATCCAACAAATTTGCACTCAGGTATAAATACCTATTAGAAGCAATGGATGTGCCGCCCCCTATAAACTTTAAAGTACCGCCCGCCTACGTCCAATCCGTAGATACGTACGCTGGTCATTATCGGAGTGATGAGATGCGTAAATTAGAAACGGTAGTTGCGTGTTTAATATTAGAAGCTGGGGGGGAGGGTACCGTTGGAATGGAAGCAGTAAACGAGGTAATACATAACAGAGCGGAAAAACAAAATAAATCTCTTTATCAAATAGTTACGGCCCCTAAACAGTTTTCGTGTTTTAATGCCGGTATTGATAAAGCAATACAGCGTGCAAAAAAACATCCAAAATGGACTGAAGCAACGCGTATACTAAAAGACCCGTTAACTAATCATACGAGGGGAGCAGATCATTACCACACTCTTGCTGTACGTCCTTCGTGGGGCAAGACGTTATTAGCGCGTGGAGCTAATACAGTAACGATAGGCCATCACAAGTTTTACTATCTTTAATCTACTGTAGTTTCAGATGCAGGATTGAGTCGGTCAACAATATCAGATAGCTTCTGTTGTTTTTCTAATGCATTCAAAACAGTAACCTTATCGTTAAAAACTGCCTTATCGACTGGGTCTAAAGAGTCAGGAGAGATAACTAATGCTCTCTGTATGAGGTCAACAAGATTTCTTAATCCTTCAGAAGAAACAGGCTCTGGTTCTGGGGCCGCTGGCTCAGGTGCTGGGGCAGCAGGAGCAGGAGCAGGAGCCGGCTCAGCAGGAGCAGCTGCAGCAGGTGGGTTACCACCAGTCTGATCGAGTCCGGGGGCTGGAGGTGCTTCTAATAATATATTAGAGTATACTTCGTTAACTAATGAATCAAATTTTTTCATTTTGCAGGTACTTGCGCTGGTTTACCAGCAATAATAGATTGAAGCTCTTCAGCTCTTTTTTTATCAACGTTTGTTTTAGTCTGTATAGCTGAAAGCTCGGCTTGCGCGGCTTTTTTCTCGGCATCCGCTTTAAGCTTGTTAGCAGTAATGACTTTAGGGTCTTGCGGTTGAGTCGGATTAGTACCGGCGTTCGCGCCAGCTGCAGTAGCCATACCAGTCACATTAGCATACTCTTTAATAATATTAAAAAACTTGCTATTGGCTTTAACTTTTTCGTAAATATGATCCATTTGCTATTATTTACTACGTTACAACAAATTTATATAAACAATAGTTGATTTATTTAAATCCGACGCTTATAATATACAGGGGGGAGAAAGGAGAGGCCTATATAAACATCGAGTGTCTATATTAAAGTATTGTGATTAGGTTGTTTTCTTGTTAAGCTTTTTAATAGGCTCACTGCGTTCGCCTTGCCCCTTTACGTATTATATATATCTCGAAGGGATATATTAAAAAGGAAAGGTAAGCTTAATCCCGCGCTTTTCGAGAAAAGCTTTCCCTTTGCGAGGGGAAAATTTATTAAAGTCAAAGTTATAACGACACTCTCTAATTAATAGGGACAGCTCCTCGCTATTACCATTATCTTGTTCTAAACAATTAAAACTTAGTGTATTGGTATAACTTATAACCGGGAACACTCTACATATCTTTTCAAGCGCTTTTAAGAACCTGGCACTTATACTAGCTTTAGAGTTAATATAAAGCACAACATTTTTACGGTTATCACATCCTTTAAAATAATTAATGAGATAATTTAAAGTATGATACAACAAGAGTTTATTAGCATCTCTATCTGCAGTATCGAAACCATAAATTTGCGTTAAATCATGATAGTAACTCTTCTCTATATCGCTTGCAAATGACTCAACATCCACTACCGTCAGACCGAGTGCTATTTTTTGTATACGCATCACCCTTTATTGTAGACTCTAAACTGTTTTGTTCAAGTAATTTCTTCAGTAATGCATCAGGCGCTCTACCTATTCTGCAGTTAATAATACCATTGTAAAAGCCTTCTTTAAGAAGTACATCGTTATCAAACTGCATTTTAGCTTCATAATATGCTAACTCAAATTTGCTCTCGCAGAGCCAGACTATTTCAAACGTAAATTTATCTTTACCAAATTTTGTAATATCTAAATTTAGATCATTTGAGGACGACATATACTCCTTCCAATCTGTCTCAATATCAAAGTGTCTTTTATTTTTTTTACCTTTTAATGGTTTAAGCTTTTTAACTGACTTCATCTGTTTTTTACCAATATAACGCTTTCCGTTTACAGTATTAGTAATAACGTAAATGAAACCATACGGTAATTCATTCTCGCTTATAGTAAGCTTAGTAATCCAATGACCGAGATCCATTAACGCTACTTACTACATGCCAGCTGGTGTTCTACGGATAACCTTACCCTTCTTAAATCCTGGTGGTTTAAACTTAGAAGGTGGGGTAAACTTATTTTTTTTCTTTGAACCAAATAAGTTACGAGCATCTCCTGGCGCATAAAAGTCACCACTTTGACCTATTTGAAAGGCATGAGCTTGACCTGCACCAAAAGCAGCAGCAGATGTATTACCCATATCTTCAAGGAGTGTAAGTATTTTTTTATCAAAATTTTTCATGTTGAATATTGTATAAAGTATACTATACTTACAGAGTTAATTATGGAACTACCAGATTACGATACATTATTTGTTAACTACCAAACCGAAATACTCGGGGATATCAGAGTTGATGAGCTCTCTCTTAAAGATAAAGCGATGCTTGTACCTGTCATTAAGCATAAATGGGTTGCACGTTTAATGACTCATAAGGACCAGATGCGTCGGCTTGCTAATGCAAAGAAAGCAGCAGTAAAAGCACATACGGCTGACACTCCAGTAGCATTGAGTCGGCATGCTTTAGAGCAAGCAGCATTAAACAACCCTAACATTGCAAAGCTCGAAGAGAGTATCGAAAAGCTTAAGATCATTATTGAGTATCTCGAGAAAGTAGAGAAACTAGTAAGCTCCCTTACGTTTGACTGCAAAAATATAATAGACTTACAGAAACTCGAAACTACTTAATGAAGGTTGATTTTCAATACGACTCTAGACGTAAAGAAGTAAAGATTGTTTCTGATTATTTAGGAAACATTAGAGAAAGCTTTTCTGTTAAGAACCCAGGCGCACGGTTTAATCGATATGCACGGTTTATACCTCAACGTATGTATGCAATAACCCCTGCTGGTTATTGCGGTATAGGTTTGGTGGGAGAAATAGTAAAGCATCTTAACTCTCTTACTATACCGTTTGAGATAAGCTTTAATAAAGAGTATACTGATATAGTTAATAAGAAACATATATGTCTACCGACTAGTCCAACAAAAACTCTTGAAAGTGAATACAAGCTAAGAGATTATCAAGAGCAAGCGATACAAGAAGCTCTTAACAGCGGGAACGGAGTAATAGAGTTAGCTACTGGTGGTGGTAAGACTTTAATTATAGCAAACTTGGTATATGCAGCTTTACAATATATAGAGTATACCGAGAAAGTACTAATTGTGGTGCCTGATATTGGTTTAGTTGAGCAAACGTATAGAGATTTTATATCTTACAATTTTCCAGAAAAACTAGTATGTAAATGGTCAGGCGGTAATGAGATTGACCCTAATAAGAGAGTAGTTATCGCAAACCTAGGTATAATGCAAAGTAAACTAGCTGATTTAACTTGGTTTAACGAGGTAGGTCTTTTAATAGTAGATGAGTGCCATAAACTCCGTCGTGGTAATAAAGTTAATAAGCTTATTGATAAAGTACCCACCCTAAGACGGTTTGGGTTTACCGGTACATTACCTGAGAGTAATATTGATATATGGAACATATGTAACTTTATAGGTCCTGTTTTTTATAAAAAGACCACTACCGACTTACGAGATGCAGCGGGTGGTGAGTACATTGCGAATGCTCAAGCTCTTGCAGTACATCTTGAATATGCAATTAAACCTGATTATACAGCGGTTGCAGCTTCTCAGCGGTACCTTACTGAGCTAGACTTTATACATAACAATCAGTTTCGTTATAATATAATTAAAAATATAGTAGGTAAATTACACAATAACTGTTTAATACTTGTAGACCATATAGCACATGGAGATAATATGTTTAAAGTATTATCCCAGCTCACTGATAAGCAAGTATACTTTATACAAGGCAGTGTAGAGCTCGAAGAGAGAAAAAAAATACAACAACTAATGGAGACTGACAACAATGTAGTGTGTATTGCAATTAGCAAGATATTCTCTACTGGCATTTCTATAAAAAACATACATTATATTATATTCGCTGCGGGCGGCAAATCTAAAATTAAAACATTACAATCAATCGGTCGCGGTTTACGGGTCCATGAGAATAAAGATATTCTTACGATTATTGATTTTGTAGATGAGTTAATCTATGGTAGTAAGCACTTCCTTAAACGACAAGAATTTTATGGCCTTGAAAAAATCCAAATCAGTAATAAAACCATCACCGAACCCTAAGGTATTAAGCCCTGTAGCTAAAGCCAAGAAGGTTTATTATGTAAACCCGGCCGAATTTACTGCAGAGCTTCGCAAGTACTATGAGACAGATATAATCACAGACGAGTTAGCTCTAATGATTAAGAACATTGCATATGGTCTAGCTCATGCTTCTAACTTTATTAATTATACCTTTAAAGAAGATGCAATTGGTGACTCACTCATTAATATGTTTAATGCGTTAAAGCAACGGAAATATAATTTTGACCGTGGTGCAAATCCGTTTTCTTATTTTAATTCTATATCTTTTAATTGCTGGCGTAGTCGCATTAAGAAAGAAAAGCGTATGAGAGATACTTTAGCAGCATATCAAGAAGAAGTGTATAGTGTAATTGGTCCGGGGGTAGGGGTAGACGATCCAGTCAATCCTGCTATTGCTCGTAATACCAAGAACAATGAAAATAATTAATTCAGAGATAGGTATATTTTCAGATCCTCACTATGGAGTACACCGTAACAGTGAGACCTGGCATAAAATTGCACTTAACCATGCAAAATGGGCTGCTGAACAATTTAAAGCGAGAAGTATAAAAGATATAATTATACCTGGAGATATATTTCATGACCGTAATGACATTGCTGTTAACACTCTTCACAACGTTACCGACATTTTTGATTGCTTACGGGATTTTAACATTATTATTACAGTGGGTAATCATGATGCTTTTTATAAAGATAAGTCTGATATTAATTCAGTTTCTATTCTCCGGGGCTGGTCTAACATTACTGTTGTTGACAAGTTGGTGGTACTTGAAACGCATGGACGAAAAATAGCTCTTTGCCCTTGGGGTCAGAATATCGAAGAAGTTCCGGCATGTGACTTAATAGTGGGTCACTTCGAAATTAATAGCTTTAAGATGAACAGCTTTAAAGTATGTACTAACGGACTTAAAGCCTCAGATTTAACTAGTAGAGCTAAACTCACTATCACCGGGCACTTTCATCACCGCGAAGAACGCAAGTACGAAGAAGGTACGATTCTATATGTAGGATGTCCCTATCAACAAGACTGGGGGGATTATGGTACTACTAAAGGCTTATATACTTTAGACCTAGACACTCTTAAGTATGAATTTGTTGAAAACAATATATCCCCTCGTTACAATAAAGTAAGATACTCTGAATTAGCATCCGGAACATACACCCCTGAATCTCTAAGAGGGTTTATCTGCGGCAACATAGTTAAGTTTTTTATAGATAAACCACTTGAGCCTAATATAGTTGATACTATTATTAGAAAGCTTGTGTCTATTAAACCAGTAGAGTTTACTATTGAGTATGATTACTCTCAATCCTCGATGATTAATTCTGAAGAAGCGAACACTAAAGACTTCAATATAAGTGTAGATAACTCTATATCTGAATTTATCGATCTTCTTGATATTAAATACAAGGACAAGGTTAAGTCATACGTAACAGAATTATACCATAAATCTTTAAAAACATGAAAATTGGAGCAGCAATAATAGCTTGTGATCGTTTAGAGTACACAAAGCAGTGTGTGGAATCTTTACTTAAAAATAAAGGACCTCTCACTGATATTATACTAGTGAATGATGGCATTAGTATACTTGATGGTATATTACCTGAGGGTATAGAGATAATGAATAATATACCGCCTTACCAGACTGTAGGTAAAGCTAAGAATAAAGCTCTTCATGCACTTAATGGTAGAGGGTGTGATCATATATTTTTAATTGAGAATGATATTATTATTAAGTCTCCTGATGTATGGCAGAAGTATATTGATACTGCCGATGCAACAGGTATAACTCATTTAAACTTTGGCTACCATGGACCTGCTAATAGAACCCCTGATTATAAAATGCCTAAGCCACGCTACGTAGTAGAGTATCCCAACAATATAAAGGTTGCATTAAATATGCATAGTGTTGGTGCTTTTTCTTATTTTAATCCTCATTACATAAAGAAAGCTGGAGTACATGACGATCATTTTAAGAATGCCTGGGAGCATGTAGAGTTGTGTCAAAGAGGCATCAAGGCCGGTCTACTACCTGCTTTCTGGTGGTTTCCTGATGTGGAGGGAAGCGATGATATGCTAACTGAAATACCAGGGTCAATACAAAACAGCTCTATTACTCATACTGAGACCTGGACAACTAACATGAAGAAAGGTGCTGATTATTATAGAAAGCAGCATGGAGTATCTGCAGTAGAGAATTCAGATACTCCACTAGAAGTTGTATTAAGCCGTCTCAAGAGTATATACAAAGCGTATAAGAAATGATAACATTCTCAAAATTAGGCCGCCATGGTAATCTAGGAAACTCTATGTTTCAGCTTGCATCTACTATTGGGATAGCGGCAAGTAAAAACTATGAAGTAAAGCTACCGAGACATGAAACATACTTTGACACTCATTATAATTGTAATAATGTATCTATATTTGATGGCTTTGATATAGATATACCAGTTTTAACTACAAGCGATTATGAGAGCATAAAACATATATATAACGAACCATATTTTCATTTTAGCTCTGATATATACAATATAAAGGACTCTACAGACCTTTCCGGTTATCTTCAGACTGAACGTTATTTTAAAAACGCAGAGTCACAAGTAAAAAAAGTGTTTAGTTTTAAACAGCAATTTACTGATGAAGCTGCGTCTCTATTTAACCGTCTCGGTATAGATCCACTCGAGACTACCTCTCTGCATATACGTCGCGGCGACTTTCTAGTTAAGCAGGTATATCATCCTCTTCAACCCAGTCAGTACTTTTTTGATGCTTCAAAAGCGGCTCGCTTGAAGAATACTTTAATTTTTTCAGATGGTATAGATTGGTGTAAAGAAAACATTAAAGGTAAAAATATATATTACTCTGACCTTACCTCGTGTTTTTCTGATTTAAAGGCTATATCAATGTGTAAAAATAACATTATAGTTAATAGTACATTTGGTTGGTGGGGAGCTTGGCTAAACAGTAGCGTGGATAAAACTATTATTGCTCCTAAAATATGGTTCGGCCCTGGTAATGCACATTTAAATACATCTGATATTATACCTTTAACCTGGACTAAGCTATGAGAGAGATACCTTTAAAAGACTCGTCTTTTGCACATTGTGTTTATAGTAATAACCCAATGCCCCCGAAAACATTCTCAAAGCATATTAAATGGAATAGAGAGTCAGGAGATCCTAGGCATACAGTATATACTGATTACCATGTAACAGAATGTAACGGGGGAATTGGCTGGCTCTTAGAGCCTCGCGAATTAATACCCCATATCTATAGCTATGTAGAAGGTAATACTCACAAATTTAAAGAAATCTGGTCTCACGATGCAGAATTTATCGAGAAAGTTAAAGGTACGTTTGTGCCTTTCGGTGGCTGTTGGATAGATGAAAAAGACTACGGCGTACACTCTAAGTCTAAATCTTTTTCTATTATAGCATCAGGTAAAAGACAATTACCTGGACATCAGTTGAGACACCAGATAGTACAAGCGGGGGGATCAAATATTGATGTGCTTGGTAATGGTTATAAACCTATTAAAGATAAGATTGAAGGACTAAGAGATTATCGATACCACTTTGCTATTGAAAACTGTAAGAAAGACTTTTGGTTTACCGAGAAGCTTATCGATTGTTTAGTTACGGGCACTATACCGATTTATTGGGGATGTCCCTCTATCTCGAAATTTTTTAATGTAGACGGGTTTATTATTTTTAATGACCTTCAAGAACTAAAAGATAAACTTAAATTATGTACCCCGAGTTATTACGAGAGTAAGTTTTCTATTATACAAGAGAATTTTAATCTTGCTAAGAAATATCTTTTAGCTGAAAATTGGATTCACGAGCATGCACTTTATATCCCATAGAGGCAACATAGACGGTAAGTGCGATAAAGAGAATCATCCCGATCAAATTAAACTTTGTGTAGAACAAGGATATGAGGTAGAGATAGATGTGTGGAGTATTGATAGTAAGTTTTATCTAGGCCATGATAACCCACAGTATCTTTTGGATTTTATGTTCCTACGCAACACACCAGGGCTCTGGATACACTGTAAAAATATCGAAGCATTAAATGCATGTAAAGAGCCTTGTTATAATTTAAATTGCTTTGCAATAGATAAGGATGATTATGTAATTACAACTCACGATCATATATGGTTGAGTCCTACCCATCAAGAATTTTACAAAAATGCAATATGTGTTATGCCTGAAGATAGTCGTTGGCATTTTCCTAAAGAACAATTAGTAGATTTTAATGGAATTTGCTCAGATAACATATATCATTATAAAAATTATGTTACTAATCTTAGACATAGACGGAGTTCTCACTGACGGGAAAAAGTACTACGATCAAACCGGTAAGTGTGTATTAAAGTCGTTTAATGACAGAGATTTTACTGCCATTAAAAAGTTTAAAGCTGCTGGATGGATAGTAGTGTTTCTATCAGGAGACCCTAACATTAACGAAGCGATAGCTAAGAACCGGAATATTCCGTTTTATACTAACCGTACCGATGGTATAATGAAGAATAAGTCTACCTATGTTGAACGATTTGAACATATATACGGCATTAAAAGAGATGAAATGGTATATGTGGGAGACGATATTTTTGATATCGGCATTATGAGTGCTGTTAAGTATAAGTTTTGTCCGCATGACTCTCCTCGAGATGTACGTAATGTGCCCGGGGTATATGTACTATCTAGTAAGAGTGGAGAGAATTGCTTAACTGAATTATTTGACCGACTTCTCTATATGAAATTAGTTAAGAGTGTGACTGTAGAACAGGTAGAAATTTTAGATCGTAATGAAAAGTTTTGACGTAGCAATTTACGGTCATTTAAGTTATGATAATATTTTTAGTGGTTTTGATTATAAAACCTCAGTGGGGTGTATGGGTAATGTATGGGCCCAGCTCAAGACAATTAACCCTGACATTAGAGTAAAGTTAGAGCCTACTGATATCGGCGAGTCGTTAATCTTAACTAGCACTAAACAATGTAAAAGAACGAGTATATCCCGTTTATCGCTTAAAACTCGCATACCGACTATACATGATAGTGAAATTAGTCACGTAATGTATATAAACGAGCTATCCGATACTAATTTTATTAGTAAACTATCAGGTTTTATTACTGCTGATGTTTGTAATGGTAAGCCGCTTGATATTACTAATGATAACTTAAAACACATCGATCTTTTGTTACTATCGGATGAAGATGCATTAATTAATGTTGAGGGGTTAGTATCTGCAGTACGTGGACATGTATTAGTGCATCATGCGGCTGGAAGCACAATTTATAGTAAAACCACTCAACCAAAACAATTTAAAGCAGAGCTTGTATCCAACATTAATGTGCTAGGGTCGGGCGACAAGTTTGCTTCGTATATAATAGCTGGATTGCTGGTGGATAAACCACAAAGTATAGATAAAGTAATACAGGATGCCCATAACAAGCTTACCGAATATTTTAAAAATGAAAAAGTATAATCTTCTAGTGCCTCTTGCTGGGCGTGGCCAACGCTTTGTTGATGAGGGTTTTGTTGTACCCAAATACATGATTACCGCTCACGATAAACACCTCATTGACTGGGCTTTAAGCTCTATCGATACGTCTGAGTGTAATCTTATCTTTTGCTTAAGACAAGATCATATTAGTAACTTTGGGGTAGATGAAATATTTTATAAAAAGTTTGGTAAAGATATTAAGATAGTGGTTATCGATAAGATAACTGATGGTAGTGTGTCTACTTGCTTACTCGCAAAAGAACATATTAATAATAAATTACCGCTCTATATCTATACAGTAGATGTACATTTTAAGCCCACGTTTGTGCCTTCTGAAATGAAGGTAGATGGTAATGTGCTTACCTTTAAGAGCAATAACCCTGCATATAGTTATGTAAAGACTAATGATAAAGGTATTGCTCTTCTTACCGCGGAGAAGGAAGTCGTAAGCAGTAATGCCTGCGTGGGGGTGTATGGTTTCAAGTCTGGAGAGGTATTTGTTAGATACGCTGAAGAGATGATTAGTAAAAACATTCGTACACGTAACGAGTTCTATATTACTCCACTTTATAATCTAATGATTGCTGATGGTCTTCAAATTACTATTGAAGAAGTAAGCGACATGTTTATTATGGGCACCCCTGAAGAGTACAAGTTTTTTACTACCCGGGTTCTTAATTATTTCGGTAAAGGAGCAGTCGCACTAGTGAGTGACCATAGCGGTTTTGATTTAAAGGAAGAATGCAAAGCTATTCTAGACCGTTATAATATAAAGTGGATTGATCTTGGTTGCTTTACCAAAAAAGATTGCGATCAATTCGATTATGTCTCTCAAGCTATACAATTTATTAAAAATAGTACCTGTACTCATGGTATTGGTTTCTGCTGCACCGGACAAGCCGTTAATATAGCGGCTAATAAGACTGATGGTATTAGGTCAGCATTAATATATGATGATTACGCTGCGGAGTATGCAGTTAAACATAATTGCTGTAACTTCTTTGCAATACCTGCTCGAGTAACCTCAGTAGATATATTAGAAGAGTATATTAATACCTGGATTACGACTCGCTTTGAAGGTGGTCGCCATTGCGCACGTATACAAAAGATTGAAAGCAGCTATGGACATCTATAATATTAAAGATTTTAAAAACGGGTGGTTTATCGGAGACTTCACCCCTGCAGTATTTAAAAACTGTTTTTTTGAGGTGGCTCACCATCAACATAAAGCCGGCTATACCGGCCCACTGCACACTCACTTTATAGCAACAGAAGTAACATATATTGTAAAGGGATCTTTAGTAGCTTCTGACAAAAAACTATCTGCAGGCGATATGTTCGTATATCACCCTAAAGAGGTTGCTGAAGTTACTTTTCTTGAAGATACCGATTTAATTGTTATAAAATGGCCATCTGTACCGAGCGACAAAATTAACCTATGAGAAAAGCTATTTCATTCTCCGGTCAAAGCCGCTTTGTACTAGAGGGGCTAGTATCTCTTCGTAAGAACCTACACAATTTTGAAGAATATGATATTTTTATTCATACCTGGAAAGGACCATTAAACAAGGATTGTTTTTTATACGATCCTCAAGGTATAATTATAGAAGAACAAAAGCCGGTGATACCAGCAAGCGTTAAGGAATATACTGATTCAGCATTTGTACATTTTAGCATGTTTTACTCAATCAAAGAGAGCTTAAGACTTTTATCAGAGTACGAACAAGCCAATAACTTTAAATACGATTTAATAGTAAGAACTCGGTTTGATATAAGTTTAGAGTCTAAAATTGACTTAGAGAGCTTTGATTTAAAAGAAGGGGTTTACTCTCCAGATGTATGTGCCAACCCTGCAGTTATATCGGATTGGTTTAACTTTTCAACTTCTAATAATATAAAACTATACTCTGAAATATATGATAATATGGTCAGTTACTTTAAACAAGGGGTTTTAATTACTTCAGGCGAGGCACTTATTACTCATATGCTCAAGACTAAGCACATACCAATTAAAAAAATACCTTGTGAGTTATATCTGTTAAGAGATCGTAACATACATACACGTCTTTCCCCTTTCTGGAAATATGTATAATAATATTTTAGTCACAGGCGGTACAAGCATGGTGGGTAAGCACTTAAAAATTTATTTGCCCTCGGCTCATTATTTAAGTAGTGCAGAATGTGATCTTAGAGATCAACATGCCGTAAATAAACTATTTGAGAAAAACAGATACGACACCGTTATACATCTCGCAGCAAAAGTCGGGGGTATTATGGATAATATTAATAACCCGGTACAGTTTTTTGAAGACAATATATATATTAATACTAATGTATTAAAATCTGCGCACACTTATGGAGCTACCAGATTCTTAGGGGTTTTAAGTACATGTATTTATCCTGACCGGCTTGCAGATAAAGATTATCCAATGCTTGAATCAAAGCTTCATGATGGTGCTCCTACCCCCACTAACTTTTCTTATGGTTATGCAAAACGTTGTTTAGGGGTGCAAATCGATACGTATAATAAACAATACAATACAAGGTATAACTATCTTATACCTTGTAATCTATATTCAGAGTATGATCATTTTACTGGCGACAAATCTCACTATGTTAGTAGTTTAATTCACAAAATTGCATTTGCTAAAAAACAAGGCAAAGAATCTATTGCTTTGTTTGGCACCGGAAAGCCGCTAAGACAATTTATGTATGCTAATGACTTTGCTAAAATTATATTTCGCACAATAATGGAAGATATAACAAATAGTTTTAATGTTGCACCAGATAATACATATAGTATAAAGGATATTGCAGAAATTGCTTTAAAAGCATGTAATGCAACAGATTTAGCCATAACCTGGGATGACTCTAAACCAGATGGACAATATAGAAAAGACGTTAGTAATGCAGAGTCTAGAAAACACTTTCCTGCTTTTGAGTACACTAGCCTCGAGAGTGGCATCCGCTCGACCTATAATAAATACTATAATGAACTGGAATCTTAACGAGTCTAACTTTACTTTTTTAGACAGACTAAAAATTTGTAAGTTTTTTCTTAATAAAAAGAACTTCTGGACAATGACCGAACAGGTTCAGCAATACGAAAAAGCTATGGCTGATTACGTAGGGTGCAAACACGCTATATTTGTTTCTAGTGGCTCTACCGCCAACACTATACTAGCAATGTATTTAACTGATAGAACCAAGAACAAGACTGTAGTGTTTCCGTCTACTACCTGGATAACCTCAGTATCTCCTTTTATTAGAGAGGGGTTTCAGCCTTATTTTGTTGATGTTAATATGCATGATATGTCTATGGATCTCGACAAACTTGAAGAATTTCTTGAGACTAGCTCGGACGAGGTAGCATGTGTTTTTATTACGAGCCTTTTAGGGTTTGTGCCAGATATTGATAGAATAAAGCGTATTGAGTCTATCTATAAAGTAAGAGTTATGTTCGACAACTGCGAGAATACGCTTGGAACATATAAAGGTAAGAACATTTCGTCTTTCTTTACATCTACCACAAGCACTTACTTCGGCCATCAATTGCAAAGCGTTGAGGGCGGGTTTATTTTTACCAACAGTCAAGAAGAGTATGAATACTGCTTAATGGCGCGTAACCACGGTATGGTTCGTAGTCTACCCAGCAATAAAGCAAAATACAGTAACCCGGATGTAGACTCTCGTTTTGATTTTTACCAACTCGGTAACAACTTTAGAAATACTAACATTAACGCGTTTATAGGTCTTTTAGATTTAAAAAGAGTTAAGGAATATATTAATACTAGACAAAAGCTCTATTCGTTATTACTTTTACGGCTTAAAAGCAATTTAGTAACAATACCTAAGATGAATCTACTGAAAGCGGGTAGTGACTGTGATGATGTGCCGTTTTGTATACCGCTAATATTTAAAGATAAATACTCTTTAGAGCTTACTAAAGAGTTCTGCATTACAAATAAAATAGAAGCGCGTCCAATAATTTCAGGCAATCTTTTACGTCAAACTTGCCTTAAAGGATACTCAGTTCCATCCTATTACTCGTCCAGTGAGTATTTGCACAATCGCGGTATGTATATTGGACTACATAATAAAGTAACAGAAAAACATATTGACAAGCTCGTAAGCTTTTTAAACCAGCTTGGTTAAATGAATTTACAGGAAGTACTAGAGGCTCAAAGAGACGAAAAGATGTTTAGAAAACATCCCGAGCTTAAACACCCTGCATTTTTGCCTGAACCAGTACTTAAAGAATTTAATTTAGAAAGTAAGATTAAAGAAGCAGTAACATTCATTATACCGTTTTGTGGTAGTGATCGGGTGTTACAGCTTAACAAGTGTGTTAATAACCTTGTGCTTCGCTACCCACAGTGTGAAATATTAATTATAGAAGAAGGTCCAACTCGTATAATAAAACAGACTATACCCGGGACACGGTATATATTTGTTTACTCTAAGAGATTGTTTAATAAGTCTAGATGTTTTAACTTAGGTTTTTTATCAGCATCGAATAGCATTATTTGTGGATTAGATTGTGATATGATTATACCTAGTAATTTGTTAGACGTATCAATAGACAGTATTAATAAAAATAAAGTAGTCTTTCCGGGTAACGATATATACTATGTATATAAAAATGTAGATATTAATAATCTTAACGAAAAAATATGGTACCATAAAACCTGGTCAAAACACAGAGCAGATTGGCAATTTCACGGTGGAATTTTTATATGTAATAAAAAAGCATATGCAACGGTCGGTGGTTTTGATCCGCGTTATGAAGGCCACGGTAGTGAAGACTCTAGCTTTTATCTTAGATGTATAGAATCTACTGGAAATGCTGATACTACTAGAAGCATTAATTTATTACATATAGATCACTTGTATGATGAGAAGCTTATGCTAACAGTTGAAACTAACAAAAATTTGTTATTTATATCTACTCGTATAAGTCCTGCTGAAAGGATAATTGACTGCAAAAAATTTAACATATTTAATAATAACTAATGAAATACAATCTTAAAGACATTACATTCACTATCCCGGTCAGGATTGATACGCCGGACAGACTTTACAATATTAACTACACTGTTGAGTATCTTTTACGTAATTTTGATACCAACATTATTGTATATGAAAATGGCCCTGAGCCAAAATATAACAACAGAAATCAAGTACAACATATATTTGAAGAGAATAAAGGGCTTTTTCATCGCACACGTTATCTTAATAATATGGCTCGGCTTGCTCAAACACCATTTATAGCGAACTACGACTGTGACGTAGTATTTCCTCTTAAGCAGGTACAAAAAGCATACTTAATGTTGAAGGGATTAGAAGTAGACTGTATATATCCGTATGATGGTTATTTTGTTAACATAACACAAGCAGTAGTGACGACAAAAGGCCGGGATTATAACGTAGACGGTTTAAACCCTGATCAATACCAAAATTTTGGTAAAAGTTCTATGGGCGGAGCGATGTTTTGGAATAAAAAAGTATTCATTGAGGGTGGAATGGAAAACGAGCATTTTTTATCTTGGGGCTGTGAGGACTGGGAGCGGTTTAAACGTTTCGCAAAACTTGGATATAGAATTGGCCGAGTTAAGGGGCCTCTTTATCATATTGATCACGCAAGAAGTGTGGACAGCAGCGAGGCAAATCCTTATTATCAGAAAAACGTCGAGGAATTTCAAAAAATTGATAACATGTCAGCCGAGAAGCTTAAAGAGTATATTAAGACTTGGAGCTGGTTATATTAATAAATATATTAAATGGATTTAGAAGAAATACTTAATATACAGAGAAAAGAAAAGCACAGTAGAAAAAACCCTGATAAAGGTTTTAAAGGACAGTACAAGCAAGATGAGTATGTCTATAATAATTTTTTTGCTGGCCAGAAAACCGGCACGTTTTTAGATATAGGAGCACATGACGGAATTTCTTTAAATAACACTTTTTTCTTTGAAAAGGTGCTTGGCTGGAAAGGCATATGTTTTGAGCCAAACCCAGATATTTTTTCTGTATTAAAACTTAATAGAGCGGCAATATGTTTACCGATAGCACTATCAGACGTCGAGGGTATTGCTGAATTTACTAAAATAACAGGATATTCTCAAACGCTTTCTGGACTAACTAAAGAATACCATCCTAACTATACAGATAGAATTAAAGAAGAAGCTAAAGAGTTTAAGTGTAATGCAGAAATAATTAATGTAAAAACAAGAACTTTAAATTCAGTACTTGAAGAGTACAATTTTACTAATATTGATTTTATAAGTCTAGACACTGAAGGCTCGGAACTCAAAGTGCTTGCTGGATTAAATTTTAATAAGTTTACCGTAAAAGTCATAACTATGGAAAATAACTATGACTCACAAGACCATCGCTTGTTTATGAAAGAGCGGGGATATTACCTTAAAGAACGTATTGCAATTGATGACATTTACGTCAAAGCTTAGCCTTGGCTTTCTCTATAAAGCAGTTATAATAACCGAATGCGGTATGTACATTTTAAGCATATAAAGATATCTAACTTCTTGTCTATTGGCAGGAAGTCGGTGGAGATAAACTTTAAGCCGGGTTTAAATATTATAACCGGTAAGAATTATGATAAAGCTGATAGAGCTAACGGCGTTGGTAAGTCTACCATTGCTGATGCCGTGCACTTTGCTTTATATGGCTCTACTATTCGGGACCTTAAAAAAGAGAACATTGTTAATGACCAAGCGCCTGAAAGTCTTTGCGAGGTTGAGCTTGAGCTTGATTACCAGCAAGATGAGCAGGTAAATAAGTGCAAGATAGTTAGAACACTTAATCCTACTAAGTGTTTCTTTTTCGTAAATGGGGAAGATATTACACGATCAGGGGTTCCACAGACTACCGAGCTTATTATAGATACGATTAAGACCTCTTCAGAAGTCTTTCAGAATAGCGTTATTATGACTATTAATAACACGATACCGTTCATGGCTCAAAAGAAAGTAGAAAAGCGTAAGTTTATTGAGGGTATTCTAGGTCTTGAAGTGTTTGGTAATATGTTACTTTTAGCTCGCTCTGATTTTAATGATGTTAAGAGAAATATAGATATAGAGTGTACTAAGAATGAAGAGGTCAACCGTTCCCTATTAGATGCAGTAAAACAGAAAGAAAGCTACGAAGCTAATAAGACCAAAAGAATCGACACACTTAAAGTACGTCAAGATAATAATGTACAAGAATTAGCGGTACTTAATGAAAAACTCGGTAAGATTGATTCTGTCGATATTACTGCCCAAGCTAAAGTTGAAGCTGATTTAAACGTTTTAAAAACTGCCGAGAAAGCATATGAGAAAAAAGTAGCTGCTATTAATAAGCTTATTACAGAGGCGGAAGCACATATTAAGTTCAATACTGACCGTATTAAAAAGCTTAAAAAAGTCGATAGTAATTGCCCACATTGCGGAAAGGACTTAGCTGAAGCAGCTAACTCTCAATACGAGAAAGATAAAGCAGACTGTGAAAAAGAGGTACAGGACTACACTGAAGTTGCTCGTCGGGAAGAGCCTCGTCTTGAATTAGCGCAGAAAGGATTAGATGAATTGGAGAAGTCTATTCCTGAAATGGAACGTAAGTTAAACAATTTCGCTTTACGCAAAAAAGAAATAGAGAACATTAATACTCGCGTTAAACAGCTTAATGACTGGCAAAATCAATTAGTTATCGATATAGATACTCTCAATAAAGACTCAAGTAATTTTCAAGACTCTATTGATGGTATATTAAATCGTCAGAAAGATATTAAGACTGGTATTATAGATCTTCAAGAGAGAATGGATATTATTGAAAATGCTAAGTTTATTACATCCGAAGAGGGGGTAAAGTCATTTATTGTTAAGAAAATTCTACAAGTACTTAACCTGCGGCTGTCACAATACCTTCGCAGACTAGAGAGTAATAGTATTGTTACGTTTAATGAGTTCTTTGATGAAACTATTACTAATGAGAGAGGTAAAGAATGTAGTTACTTCAACTTTTCGGGCGCTGAGCGTAAAGCAATTGACCTTGCTATGCTATTTACTTTTCAGGATGTGCGCCGGGCGCAAGCTGATGTTTGGTTGAATCTTAGTATGTTTGACGAGCTATTAGATTCGTCTCTTGACGAGAAAGGTATCGAGTTAGTACTTGATATTCTTAGAGAACGAGTAGATAACTATAGTGAATCAATATACATTATATCTCACCGCAAAGAAAGTAAAAAATACTGTACTAACGGCGAAATCATTTACCTTGAAAAGAAAAACGGTATAACCACAAGAACCACAAATTATGACATATCCTAACCACGGCGGCGTATTTGGCGCTCCTCAATTACCTTTTGGAGCCCCAGTAGTGGGTAGTCCGCTTGCAGCTAATAGCACTATTATTAATACTGTACCCCAACAAGGTAGTATGCCTAATGGTATGCAAAGAGCAGTTAGTTTTGCAGCTGATCATCAAGGATGTGGTTTTTGGAGAATGCATTGGCCTGAAGCAGTAATTAATGGGCAACAACTGGGTATCATTAATAATAATAATTTTATGATTCTCCAGGAAAACTTTTATCAAGGGATTAAGAGTGTGAGAATTCAAAGACAGGTAACTCCATCTCAACTTCAATTCGTTAAAGCTCTCAAAGCACTATCCGATAAGAACAATAAATTTAAGATCTATTATGATATTGATGATGTAATCTTCCCAGAAGATATTCCTGTATATAACAAAGCCCGTGAAGCATTTCTAGATCCAGTTATATCAAATACCGCTATAGAGATCATGAGATTGTGTGATGGTATCACTACCCCAACCGCATATATGTCAAAGTACTATGAGGATAGAACTGGCGTTAAAGGTATAGTGCTTCCTAATTATATGCCTAAGTTTTGGATTGACCGGTTTTACAAAAAATCTAAAATATCAGAAAACTACGAAATTAATAAGCGTCGGCCACGGGTAGGTTATATTGGTAGTCCGACTCATTTTAATGTTGGTAATGTAGCTGGTGCTAAAGATGACTTTGGTGATATCTGTAACGTAATTATCAAAACAGTTAAAAACTTTAAATGGGTAATTATGGGTGGTTGTCCTTCTGAGTTAGCTCACTTAGTAAGAAGCGGAGATATTGAATATGTGCCATGGTCGCGCATCTGGGACTATCCAACCACATATAATAACCTCAATCTTAATATCGCTATTGCACCTTTACAAGATAACAAGTTTAACTTGGCTAAAGCCCCGATTAAGTACCTAGAAGCAGGCGCATTGGGATTACCTTGCGTGTGCCAAGATTTAGAGCCTTATAAGATGGCACCTCTCCGGTTTAGCACTCCAGATTCAATGGTTGAGATCATTAAAAAGACTCTTTCAGATAGAAAGCGGTACCTTACCGAATCGGATAATGCTCGGGCGGTAGCTAATAAATGGTGGTTAGAAGACAATATTAATCAGTTTACTGACCTATATTTCTCTTGATAATTTGAGGAAAGAGTACACAATATTACACTGTGTACCGTAATATTTATTATAGCCCAAGGGATAGTACTTGCCAGCTGTTTACTTGGGATGAAACTGGTAAGCGTATAATTAAAAAGATACCTTACCAGCCGTATTTTTACATCGAGACTAACTCTGATACTCCTGATGCTCTATCTATCTTTAATACTAAGTTAAAGAAGAAAGTATTTCGAAATAACTTTGAGCGTAATAAAGCTGCTCAAGACGGAGCGATCAAAAGACTCTATCACAATATTCAGGTAGAGCAGCAGTTTCTTATCGAGCAATATAAGGACGTCTATGATAAGCCTGAATTCTCTAATAGTCCGCTTAAAGTCTGCTTCCTTGATATCGAGGTATATTCTCCTGATGAGTTCCCTGAAGCTAAGGACGCTAAGCACCCGATCAACTTAATTACGGTATATGATACATTATCAGAGACTTTTTATACGTTCGGCGCGAAACCTTATACTCCTACTCGTAAAAACGTAGTATATACTGAATGTACTAGCGAGCATGACTTACTTGAAAAGTTTTTAGAGTTCTGGGAGAATGATTACTACCCAGATATTCTTTCAGGGTGGAATACAGACTTCTTCGACTTTCCTTACCTGATCAACCGCATTAATAATCTTCTCGGAGAAGAAGCATCTAAACGTTTATCCCCAGTGAATAGTCTATGGTGCCGTAAAGGTATATTTGTTAAAGGTCAAGAGCTAGACCGTTGGTATATTCACGGTATATCAGCAATGGACTATATGGAAGTGTATAGAGGTTTTGCGCGAGGGCTGCTTGAATCATACGCTCTTAATTTTGTTGCACAGCACGAGCTTGGAGAAGGTAAATTAGCAATTAATGCTACTAATTTAGCTGATCTATCTAAATCTGACTGGAATAACTTTGTTAATTATAATATTCAAGACGTTGATCTGTTAGTACGTATGGAGAAGAAGCTCCAATTCTTTAAGATTATCAGAATGTTAGCTTATAAAGGATTGACTGGGTTTGAAGCAGCTCTCGGTAAAGTATCCATTGTAACCGGGTGCGTAGCTTTACAAGCGTATAAACATGGTATGGTCATACCCACGTTCGTGGAAGGACCTACCCGAGAAGCTATTGAAGGGGGATTCGTTAGAGATCCCGAAAGAGGCCTTCAAAAGTCTGTAGTAAGCTATGACGCTAACTCACTATACCCTAATACTATTATTACCCTGAATATATCCCCCGAGACAAAGGTCGGTAAGATAGTTGCTAAAGATGATGAGAGTGTTACTATACGTTTAACTACTAACAAGGATTTTAAGCTCTCTAATGAAAAGTTCGTACAGTTTGTGCAGGCTGAAAAGCTTGCGATATCCAAAGCTAACGTGCTTTATACTCAAAAGACTAAGGGAGTGGTGCCTGCCTTAATTGATGGTTTATATAGTGAACGGGTAGTAAACAAAGATAAGTATGTAGAGTTAAAGAAAAAATTAAGTAAATTAACTGTAGGAACTGAAGAATATGAAACGTGCAAAGATATTATGGAGCGAGCCGACTCTATCCAACACGTCATCAAGATTCTACTCAATTCTATCTATGGGGTATTTGCTAATAAGTTTAGTCCTATTTGCGATAGTGACCATGCCGGTAGCATTACTCTTACTGGCCAAGCAGTTGTTAAACAAGCAAGTGAGATTATCGACCAGTATGCGAAAGAGAAGTATGCATATGAAGGTAAATCGCTCACAATTTATAATGATACTGATAGTACTCATATTACTATTCAGCCTTTACTTGATAAGAAAAAGCTAGACATCTTCACTGATGGTAAAGTCAATAAAGAAGGTCTCAGACTTATTGACGACGAAATCGGAGTATACCTCAATACTAAGATTAAAGAATGGGCTAAAGACAAGTTAAACTCAATTGATCCGCGGTACTATTTTAAACGCGAGTCTATTTGTGATGTTGCTGTATATCTTGAAAAAAAGCGCTATATTATTCACGTGATTAACGATGAGGGAGCAGATGTCCGTAAATTTAAGTATGTGGGGGTGGAGATAGCTCGTTCTACTACTCCAAAGAAAGCTAAAGAGTTAATTAAAAAGGTAATCGAAAGTAGCTTATTAGTGCAAGACCCGGTTAAAGCTAATAATATATATAGAGACGTGTATGATACCTTTAAAAAGCTCTCTATAGATGATATAGCGATACGAGGCGGTTTAAATGATATTGAAAAACATCAGGTACGTGCACAAGGGTTTAAGATCGCTAAAGGTACTCCGAACCACGTGAAAGGTGCTATCTGGTATAACCAACTATTAAAGCATCGTAATCTCGAGACCAAATACGAAAAAATTACTTCAGGCGGTAAGGTTAAAAAAATATATATTGCACCTAACCGCTATAATATCGACACTCTTTGCTTTCCAGTGAGCTTTCCTTCTGAACTTAACGATTTTGAAGTAGATTATGAGGAAATGTTCGATACAATTATTAAACCACCTGTAATCGCAGTATATAAAGCTCTTAACTGGCAACTACCGCAAGTTAATAACCAATCACAAACCGATCTATTCGATTTATTCACATGATTAAAGTATCCCACGAATCCCCGCTTAGTATGCTCGAGATCTCTCGTACATATAATGATTATGATTACGCTCTTGTGCATCTCTTTGAGACTCATCCAGAGTATTATAAGTTTTTTGAAAGAAGCTTGAATCATGGCCGGTCCGTATTACTTGATAACTCTATCTTTGAGCTAGGTACTGCTTTTGATTCGGATCGTTATGCATACTGGATTAACAAACTTAAACCTACAGAGTATATTATTCCAGATGTACTTGAAGATTGTAACGGCACGATTGACGCTGCTAAGAGCTGGTACTGTAATCAGGATTTTAAAGTACCTTCACCTATTAAAGTTGTCGGGGTAGTGCAGGGTAAAAAATATGGGGAACTGGTCAAGTGTTATACGTTTATGGATCAAGCTGCCGACGTAGATAAAATTGCTATTTCATTTGACTATTCTTATTACCAAGAAGTATTTCCTCATCCTAATAAGTGGGTATCGTTTATGATGGGCCGAGTAATGACTCTTACTCGTCTAATGAATGATGGTATTATTAATAAAAATAAGCCTCACCATTTACTTGGGTGTGCACACCCTAGAGAATTTAGTTTTTATCAAGGATCTGAGTTCAACTGGATTGACACTTTAGATACGTCTTCCCCTATTGTGCACGGTATTAAGAAAATAAAGTATAGCGATAAGATTGGTACCTGGACTAAAGAGTCTACTAAATTAGTCGATTTGCTAGACTCAGTACCAGATGCCGAGCAAGAGCAGGTTATTGCATATAACCTTAAGAAGTTTAAGAGCTATGTCTCATGACCGCTATAGAGGCTATCACTAATAATTTATTATTAAATTACCCTCGTCTACTAGAAGGGGATACCACAGTAGAAGGATATTACTTTGTAGATTGTGCAAAAAACACCGTATTACCAGTAACCGAGCTTGAAGACGTTAAAAAACACCTAATAGCTTACAAAATAACTGATTTTGCTATGGTTATTTTGTTTAATAATAATATAATAGGGTATCGTTTAAACGTATGAAAAAAGATACTTTATGGCATGCTTTGTTCTCTCAATCTGGCTCTGAGATCTATGAAATCTCTAAGCAGATTGGCCGCTTCCCGGATGCAATTATTACTAATAAACCTGTAGAGAAGCTCGAGCTTATTAATCCTAAATTACTGGAAGAAGCGTTTGAACGTTTTGTTTTCCTGCCGCGGATACCAACTCCATTAGAATATAATACTGCTCTCTGTAGCGGCGCGTTAGTTACTTTGCATGGATATTTAAGAATACTTCCGCCCGAAGTATGCTTTCGTTATAATACATACAACGGCCATCCAGGACTCATTACCAAGTATCCTGAGTTAAAAGGTAAAGACCCTCAAAAGAAGTCATGGGATAATAATACATATCTTTATCATGGCCATGTTATACATAAAGTTATATCCGCAGTTGATGAAGGTCAAATAGAGTCTACTGCATACTTTAAGTGTAGTAATATTAAAGAACAATTTATAGAATTAGAGAATTATATAGAGCAATTACATAAGGTCTCAATCAACAATTGGGTAGCCTTTATGAAGAAAAAAATTAAAATAGGAACAATTTACCATGGATAAAAACTATAAAGTAGCAATTTGCGGTGCGCATTCTCAAGGGAAGACCACTTTAGTTAATAAACTAAAAGAGGTACCTACGCTTACGCATGATTTAAGATTCTCTTTTAATATAAATCTTACTAGAAATTTAAGTAAACTATTACCTATTAATGAAGCTGGGGATTCTGCATCTCAGTATCTTATTATGGCTCGTCATTTAGAGTTTGCATTAACTCCGGGTCGTTGGATTATGGATAGAGGGGCATTAGATGGTATTGCATATAGTCATTATTTTTACGATAAGGGTCAGGTAGATAAGAGTATAATGGAGGCAATTGAGAAGGTGTACGAAATGTGCTTACCTCATTATAATAAAATATTTTATATTGCTCCTGAGTTGCCGTTAATAGAAGACGGTCAGCGTAGTGTAGATAAAGAGTTTTTTGATGGTGTAGTTAAGCAATTTGAGTTCTATACTCGTCACTTTAGTATTAGTGAAAGAATTATAATGCTTACCGGTTCAGTAGAAGAACGTGCTGCGCGGGTAATTAAAGAAATACAAACTGATTTTAACAATGAGCTATAATACAAACAATATCGATAAAGTACTGGGACAGAGAGTAGACTCGCCAACTACTTATACTCCTGAAATTCTTGTGCGTGAAGAACGCCAACGCAACCGTACATATCTTGGTTTACAAAACGAGTCACTTCCTTTTGTAGGTTATGATATCTGGAACGGTTATGAGTGTAGTGCTGTTACAGATTCTGGCCTTCCAGTATCATGTGTAGCTAAAGTAGTTTACTCTGCTACTAATCCATATATCGTTGAGTCTAAATCAATGAAACTTTATTGGAACTCTTTTAATATGGAGCCAATGGGTAAGACCGCTAAAGATGTACTCAAGAAGCTTAAGACTACTACTGAAAAGGATCTTTCTGCTTTACTTGAAACTGATGTTAAAGTTGAGCTTTATACCCAGCAACTTCAGGCTCCGGCTCACGCTGAACCGTTGTATAATATGTATAGTAATTATACAGTACTTGAAGAGATCGCTGAAGCAAAAAAGATGTCCTTTACTGTATTCAACGAGTCAGCTGATCTATTAAAGATCGATCATAGCGAAGACGCTATGACAGTAACTGAATATTGGAATAACAAAACTAACGGTCAGCGCCTTATGAGTACCCTTCTTCGTTCTAACTGCAAAATTACTAAGCAGCCAGATTCTGGAGATATTTTTATTTACTACAAGGGAGATAAAACTGTTACAGAGGTGTCATTACTCGAATGGATTGTGTCTTTCCGTAACGAATGTCATTTCCACGAAGAAATCTGTGAAGCTGCTTATAAACGACTTTGGGATATTCTTCAGCCTAAGGAGCTTGTAGTATCTTGCTTCTATGCTCGTCGTGGTGGGTGGGATATTGTTCCGACTCGTGCTTCGAGTAAAAAGCTCCTTGATAGAGCTCTTATCGATCCGAAATCACCTTACTTTAAGTTTCCCCGCCAATAAACTTGACTTTACTTAATAATAATATAATATAATAACATGGACTCAAAAATCATCGTATTCCTCGATAATATTCAACGCACGATTGTTGCTACGCTTGTACAGCAAAGTAATGATACACTACTCGTCACTAAACCCGCTATTCTTAATGTAGCTCCTACTAATGAGAAGAAACTTCAAGTACAGCTCTACCCTCTTATGTTTAGAGAGTTTCTTAAGGACCGGGATGTGTTTCCTACTTGGTCGTACTCTAAGACCTCTATTGTCATTAGTAACGACTGCGAGCTCGAGGCTAATCTCTTATCTCAATATACCGAGATGTTTAAGATCGTAAAGAACGAGCCAGCTCCTTCGATTAAATTGTTCGACGCAGACGACACCAAATAATATATGGCACGCAAACCTTCGGGCCCTAGTAATACGAACGAGACTAAAGAAGCGTCTCTTAAAGACATTTTTGCTGCTGTAGACGCACTTAATGCTGACGCTTCATTACTCTCTGATGAGAACTCTCTGTCTATCGTAAGTGATTGGATCGATACAGGATCATATGCACTTAATGCTATCTTTTCAGGTTCTCTTCATAAAGGTATTCCAGTAGGACGTATTACAGGGTTCGTTGGTCCGTCCGGCGCTGGTAAGACTCTTATTGTTAATAAGATTATCGCTAATGCACAGAAGAAGGGTTATTTTGCGGCTGTTTGGGATACCGAAGCTGCAGTTGATCGTCAATCTGCAGAGGGTGTAGGTATTGATGCAAAACGTCTTAAGTACTACCCAGTAGAAACTGTAGAAGACTGTCGTAATCAAATTGCAACGTTCTTAGATAAAATTATTGCTGCTAATGACCCGAATATGAAGGTGATTATCGCAATTGATAGTTTAGGTAACCTAGCAAGTGCTAAAGAACTAAGAGACGTTACTGAAGGTAAGGATGCTGCTGATATGGGTACCAAAGCAAAGGCGATGAAATCTATGATGCGCGCGCTTACTTTTAAAGCTGCTAAAGCTCGTGTACCGATTGTTTTTACTAATCATATCTATGATAACCCTACATCTTTGTATCCAGAGTTAGTTAAAAAACAATCAGGTGGTAGTGGTCCAGTATATCTAGCTT
>Ga0222712_10000501_pt1 | contig 51161 bp, 46 predicted proteins | sample C33_657DmetaG_FD_165043 | JGI IMG/M metagenome (GOLD analysis project Ga0222712, IMG submission 165043) | Estuarine water microbial communities from San Francisco Bay, California, United States - C33_657D | ecosystem: Environmental > Aquatic > Marine > Unclassified | place: USA: California... | reverse complement strand
TTACTCACCCGTTCGCCACTCGCCACCAGGTGCAAGCACCCGTGCTGCCGTTCGACTTGCATGTGTAAGGCATGCCGCCAGCGTTCAATCTGAGCCAGGATCAAACTCTTCAGTTTAATTCCTGTGATGCATTACTGCATCGTCGCTCACTCATTCAGAATCGACTCCAATCTTTCGACCGGAACCAAATTTACTGTTTTGTGAGTACTGCTTTATATCTGTCCCGAAGGACTGGATGTCTTTTCCCAGTACCCACATTTATCGGTTGACTACTTTTTAAAGAAGGCTGACTGTTTTTCGTTGATTTCGAATCGCATTCAGCAGAGAAACGAGACTATGCCATACCCTTTTTGGCATGTCAACACCTTTGGCAGAAATATTTAATAAATACTGTAAAAAAAATTTATTGATTTTTGTTATTCCTTTTTTTAGTGTTTATAAACAATGGCTTGCAATGCATCGCTCGATTTTGTCCAACAGCTCTAATTGAAGCGACCTCTTTCAAACAATCAAAATGTTTTTTGCTTTTTCTCGGAGTGATGAATCAATTTTTCTAAGAGGCCCCAAATAAACAATCGGTCAATCAAAAAGCATGATCACCCCAATGAAAAAAGCCCACAAAAGTGGGCTTTTTATCGTTTAGCAGGGCACCTTTGGCTATTTGGCGCCATCCAATCTCTTTTTGTCGGCCTCAGAGATCAAATCAAACACTTTGGTCACTTGTTTTACGCCTGGAACACTTCGAGCTATTTCGACGGCGCGATTAGCCTCTGTATCGGTCACAATGCCCATCAAATATACCTTGCTCGCCTCGGTAATCACCTTCATTGAATTTGAAGGCACGCCTTCAGTAGCAACAAAGGCGCCCTTGATGCGCGTTGTCAAATAACTGTCATTTGCTCTGGCACTTAAACCGCTGATTGGGGCAGCCATCATTTCATTGAAAACTGTCGTGACATTTTTCATGTTCTTAACATCTGTCTCGACGCTGAGTTTGATTGAATCGGTTCTTGTTTCGCCCGTCAACAAAACACGTCGATTGAACACGCTCACATTGACGTGAATGTTGTCACCATATTTTCTAGTTAAAAAACTTTCTGCTTCTAGCTGAATGCCTCGATCAATTGCTTGCGTTCCAGGATTTCTTCTGTCGGCAATCACGAGTGCGCCACCAGCCATCCCGCCAGCAACCAAAGGAAAGCAGCCAGACAGGGCTGTTGCACCCGCTCCAAGCGCGATCAATTTCAAAGTTTGGCGTTTAAGTTGTTTACTCATAGTTAACCTCTAAAATTTAATCGAACATTAAATGATCAACGCCATCACACAAGCAATGCAACAACAACAAATGTGTTTCTTGAATGCGCGCAGTGCGATCAGCAGGAACGCATAAATGAACATCAGAATTTTTTAAAATATTTTTTATCTTGCCGCCATCTTTACCAGTGAACGCAATCACAGACATTCCCTTCAGATGAGCCGCTTCAATCGCCGCAATCACGTTCGCAGAATTTCCTGAAGTTGAAATGCCCAAAAGAATATCGCCAGCATGGCCGAGCGCTCTCACTTGTTTGCTGAAAATAACTTCATAGCTATAGTCATTTGCAATGGCGGTCAATATTGAAGAGTCTGTGCTCAAGGCAATTGCAGGCAACTCACGTCGTTCGCGTTCAAATCTGCCGACGAGTTCTGCGGCAAAGTGTTGTGCGTCTGCTGCTGAACCGCCATTACCGCAAGCCAATATTTTCTTTTCGGAAGCCAGCGCCTTATGCATCAAATTGATCGCGCGAACAATATCTTCAGACATTGTTTCTGCTGCTTTTTGCTTTGTTTCAATGCTGTCAGAAAAATGTTTTTTGACGCGTTGCTCTAAATTTTTTTTAATCTCATCGCTCATAGCTAGATTATGCCCTCAAGACTTATTTCTACAAACATATATTACCTTTTAACTGATCAAAATTGCCTTGCCAGAATCTTTGATGCATCATCATTTAATTGAGTCATATTTACTCAAATAGAAAGCAAGTATGGATATTTTTAAATTCGCGCGGGGGCAAAGTTTTCCTGCTGGAACGCTTTACCTTGTCCCAACACCCATTGGAAACTTAGCGGACATCACGGTAAGAGCGCTGCACATATTGAGCCAGGTCGATGGTATTGCTTGTGAGGATAAACGGCACAGTGCCATGTTACTGAATGCATATGGCATTTCTAAGCCACTTTATGCCCTGCATGAGCACAATGAAATTTCTGCAAGCGCTTATCTTTTAGAAAAGCTCCGCAATGGTGAACGCTGGGCATACATTTCAGACGCGGGAACGCCAGGCATATCAGATCCAGGCGCAATTCTTTGCGAAGAAATTAAAAAGGGGGGCTACCAAGTTTGCCCTCTGCCAGGCCCTAGTGCAATCACAGCCGCAGTTTCCGGAGCAGGGGATTTTTTAAAACATGGCAATGGTGGCTTTCAGTTTTTAGGTTTTTTACCCGCTAAAGCAAATCAACGGGACGAGCTACTCAAAGTAGCGGCAACATCAAACATCAGTTCTTTCTTTTATGAAGCTCCACACCGCATAGAGTCGACACTCAGTTCTATCGTCGCTCAATTAGATGGAGATCGAAAAGTGCTTATAGCAAAAGAGCTGAGTAAGATTTTTGAAGAGATTAAAGTTATTGCAGTTCGAGATTTGCCAGACTGGATGAAAACAATTGAAAACTGGCAGGGCGAGTACGTTCTTGGCATAGAAGGTGCGGCACGGAGAGACTCACCAACCAGTTTTGACGAGGACACGCTTCAATGGATTTCTGCAATCGACGGCAGAATAGGGCACAAAGAGCTTTCTGAAATCATCTCTCAGATCACGGGGATCAGTAAAAAAGATGCGTATCGTGAGTTAATTGAGAAAAAAGAGGCATAAAAAAAGCCCCGCACAGGGGGCTTTTTTATCAAAGCTGCATTTATTATTTCTTCGGCTCAGCTTGTTTTGGCGCTTCTGGAGCTGGAGCTTTAGGCTCTGCGAGTTTACCGCCTGCTGAAGCCGTCAAATAAACCACGGCTCTACCTAATTCATAGTCAGAAATATCAGCTGGACTAGTTCCAGCTCTTGCAGGCATAGCGCCTTTACCTTTAACAACGGCACTCAAAAGACCATCGTAGCCACGGCCAAGGCGGGCACCCCAGCCACCAGCGTCACCATATTTAGGAGCACCAGCAGCACCTGTTGCATGACAAGAAGCACAGGCTTGTTTATAAATTTCTTCACCAGTCTTGAATACTCTTGGGCCCGAAGCGTCCTTAAAGTCTAAAAGTGCGACTGGTTTAATCAGCTGATTAGCAGATTCGGCAGCCGCATCAGGATTCGTTGATGGCTTTTTTCCACTACCCACATAGGTCATTAAAAAAGCGATGATGATCAGCGGCACAAAAAAGCTCGCAAAAACCATCACAATTAACTGCTTGGGTGATTTAATCAAATTTCCGTGTTCTTCACTCATTGCACTTTTCCTTTTTATCTAGCTCGCAAGCATTATAGCGAGGATAATTCCCTTCAGCCTTACAATCTTAGAGACGCGACCGTAGTTCAATGGATAGAATTAGAGTTTCCGAAGCTCTCGATACAGGTTCGATTCCTGTCGGTCGCACCAGACCCCCAAATCCCACAATTAGACCTAGATCAAGCTCAAATCAAGAAAAACATCTAAAATAAGGCATTCTTGAATTTTGCCCTTAAAAGGTCGCCATGTCCGCAAATACTGTTGAAGCCACTCTTGATCAACCAATTCCTGTCGGTCAACCCATTCCTCACAGAAAAGTGATTCGTTCTTGGCTCACGCCATTGACTGAGCGCTCCGTCATGCGTGCCATTGTCTTGCAAATCATTGACACAGTGATTTTGACTGCGGGCATCGTCGGCACCGTTTATTTTGAGTCAGTTTTAGTAAAACTTCTTTTGGCTGTTTTTTCTGGTTTCATGATTGGTCGTATTTTTATTTTGGGTCACGATGCATGCCATCAGAGTTTTACGCCGCACCGCGGACTTAATAAAGTGTTGGGGCGTCTTGCATTCTTACCATCACTTACGCCATACAGTCTTTGGGAAGTTGGTCATAACGTGGTTCACCATGGACAAACAAATTTAAAAGGTTTTGATTTTGTTTGGGCGCCTTTGTCTCTTGAAGAATATAACAAGCTAACTCCTGCTGAAAAAGCATTGGAGCGTCACTACAGAAGCGGCTGGGGTCCTGCCCTGTATTACATGTTAGAAATTTGGTGGAAAAAGATGTTCTTCCCGAACAAGAAGGCCATGCCAGCAACTCGTCCGGCTTTCTTTTGGGACAACGTGCTAGTTTCTGCATTCGCAGTTATTTGGGTTAGCGCTTTGGTGATTGCAGCGATTCAAACCAATCAATCCATCTTGCTCACAGTGATCATGGGCTTTTTAATTCCATTCATTTTTTGGAATGCCATGATTGGCTTTGTTGTGTATGTTCATCACACACACCCAAGCGTTTCTTGGTACTCAGATAAATCAGAGTGGTTAAGAGCTCAGCCCTTTGTTTCTACAACTGTGCATTTGGTTTTCCCATTTAAATGGGGTGCTTGGATGCATCACATCATGGAGCATACAGCTCACCACGTTGACATGAGTGTGCCTCTTTACAAGCTCAAAGAAGCTCAAACTAAACTTGAAACTATGCTTCCTGAAAGAATCATCATTCAAAAGTTTTCTTGGGCTTGGTATTTTGATACTGCCAAACAGTGCAAACTTTACGACACAGAAAAGAAATGTTGGCTTGATTTTGACGGGAATAAAACAGCAGACTCAATCAAAGTCGTTTTAAGTTAAAAGTCCCACAAAACGCCCTTTCAAGGGCGTTTTTCAAAAAGCCGTTAAAATAGCAACTTGAATCTTTAAGAGAAGTTTATATGTCAACCCCGCCAAGCACACTGGAAAGCAATACAAGAGTTATGAAGTTTTGCTCTTCCTGCAGTAGAGAAAAGCCTCTAGAGGGTGGCACATGGATTCCTACAAGCAATCGCAAGCAACGTTGGATCTGTGCAAGTTGCTTGTATAACAGAACCCATCGTACTGGTTCTGCCAAGGCTTAATTAGCCATATCACTCACATAAGGATTGCTTCTTCTCTCTTCACCAAAGGTGGATACTGGTCCGTGACCGGGTATAAAAGTGATGTCATCGCCCAAAGGGAAAAGCTTTTCTCTAATAGACTTTATTAGATCGGCGTGATTTCCTCTAGGAAAATCTGTGCGCCCAATAGAGCCTGCAAACAAGACATCTCCGACAATGGCCAAATGGTCATCCTTGCCGTAAAAAATAATATGCCCTGGGGTATGCCCTGGGCAGTGCTTGACCAATAATTCAACCTGACCAACGGTAACAATATCGTCGTCTTTCAGCCATTTATTTGGTTCAAATGCCTGGGCCATTGGAAAGCCAAAACGCTTACTTTGCTCAGGAAGTTGATCAATCCAAAAGCGCTCATCTTCATGAGGGCCCTCAATCTGAATACCCAAGTCTTGCGCTAATGAAGCAGCCCCAGCACAGTGATCAATATGTCCATGGGTTAACAAGATTTTTTCGGGGATTGCGCCGGCTTGTTTTAGAGCATCCAGTATTTTTGGAAGATCTCCACCTGGGTCAACGATGGCAGCCTGATTAGATTTTTCACAAATCAAGATCGAGCAATTTTGCTCAAAGGGTGTTACCGGAACTATGAATACTTTTAAAGTCATAGCTCCGATTATCGCAACAAACTAAAAATTACCAACTAGATTCGCGGTCAGGGCTTGAAGTGATTTTATGGATCGACAAATCAGCCCCATCAAACTCATCTTCTTGAGACATGCGTAAGCCCAAAACTGCTTTCAGTATTCCATAGACAATCAAGCCTGAAATTGCAGCAAATGCAACTCCTGCAACGGTACCAATTACTTGAGCGGTAAAGCTCACGCCACCCAATCCACCTAAGGCCTTTTGTCCAAAGACGCCCGCTGCAATACCACCGAGCGCACCGCACAATCCATGTAGTGGCCAAACGCCCAAAACATCATCGATTTTCCAGCGATTTTGAACCATGGTGAACATCACCACAAATAAACCACCCGCCATTCCACCCACAGCCAAGGCGCCCATTGGATGCATTAAATCTGAGCCGGCACACACTGCAACAAGACCTGCTAGAGGACCGTTATAACTGAAGCCTGGGTCATTTTTACCAACAGCCCAAGCAACCAATGTTCCCCCAACCATTGCCATCAATGAGTTCATGGCCACTAAGCCACTCAGCTTCTCAACCGTTTGGGCACTCATGACGTTGAAGCCAAACCAACCTACCGCTAACACCCATGCGCCAAGGGCCAAAAATGGAATGCTTGAGGGTGGATGCGCAGAGATCCTGCCATCTTTTGTATAGCGGCCATGACGTGCGCCCAACAAAATAATAGCTGGTAAAGCAATCCAGCCACCCACAGCGTGAACAACCACAGAACCTGCAAAGTCATGGAACTCTTCGCCAGTTAATTCTTTGAGCCAAGCCTGAAATCCAAATTGCTGATTCCAGACCATTCCTTCAAACAATGGATAAACAAAACCCACCAAAATGAATGTGGCAATTAGTTGAGGATTGAATTTCGCACGCTCTGCAATGCCGCCAGAAATAATCGCCGGTATCGCTGCAGCAAACGTCAATAAAAAGAAGAATTTGACCAGCTCAAAACCGCTTTTTTGAGCTAAAACCTCTGCGCTAGAAAAGAAGTTGAGTCCGTAAGCAATGCTATAACCAATAAAGAAATAAGCGATTGTTGATACCGCAAAATCAATCAGAATTTTGACAAGAGCATTGACTTGATTCTTTTTACGAACAGTGCCTAGCTCTAAAAAAGCAAAGCCCGCATGCATTGCTAGCACCATGATGGCGCCCGTCATGATGAAAAGGGCGTCAACCCCTGACTTAAAGTTTTCCATTTATCACCCCTAGATGACTTTAGTTAAGGTTCGAATTATGAATGTTCTGGTGCATAAAAATACCCATTTATGCACCAAATTTGTGCGTATAGTATTTTTGATGGTTTTGAGCAGCTTGGGTACAATGTTGCATCGATGGGAGAGTTTGGTTTTACCAACGCCGAAGGCGCAATGCCCATGAACGCTCAGGCAAATGGACCGTCGATATTTACACTCTGGAGAGCGGCATTAAGTTGCCCACCGAAGGGGCTAAAAGAGTACAAATGGTTTGAACTCTTCAATCTCTCAGGTAACAGGACAGGGGGGCATCAATTCCTTTAAGGAGTTTGGATGTCGGCTGTCCCTACAAATCTAAAACGCACAATCCTTTTTGACGCGCATCACTTGGCTGGAGCAAAGCTTGTTGATTTCGGCGGCTGGGAAATGCCTGTTAACTATGGCTCTCAAATTGAAGAGCACCTTGCCACGCGAACAAATTGTGGTGTGTTTGACGTGTCTCACATGGCAGCCGTTGATGTTATCGGAAAAGATGCGAAGGCTTTCTTAGAGAAAGTTGTTGCCAACAACGTCAACAAACTAAAAAACAATGGTCAAGCTCTTTATGGTTGCTTGTTGAATGATGAGGCTGGCGTTATTGATGATTTGATTGTCTATCGCCTAGATCCCAACTATCGCTTAGTAATCAATGCCGCAACGGCTCACACTGATCTTGAATGGTTGAATAAGCAAGCGACAAGCTTTCAAGACGTGACGCTTATTCCTAGAAGATCCGATCTGATTGCTAATCAAAACCCGCAGGGCATGATTGCGGTTCAGGGCCCTAAAGCGCTTGAACTCATTAAAAAAGCCATTCCATCACTAGCAAAAGCAGCCTCTGAATTGAAAAGCTTTCATGCCTCATGCGAACAAACTCCTTTTGGAGAAATCATGATCGCAAGAACAGGCTACACCGGTGAAGATGGTGCCGAGCTACTAGTTCCTGTTAATCATACAGTGGCTATTTGGGATCTTTTGATTGCCCAGGGAGCCCAGCCTGCAGGCCTTGGGGCCCGAGACACGCTTCGCTTAGAAGCGGGTATGAACTTATATGGCCAGGACATGAATGACCAAACAAATCCTCTGGATGTTGGACTCTCTTGGACCATCGATCGTTCAGGAGATCGAAATTTCATTGGTAAATCTGCCTTAGAGAGAAAACCTCAGAAATTTATTTTTCTAGGTTTGATACTTCAAGACAAAGGTGTTTTGCGCGCCCATCAAATTGTTAAATCAAGCAAAGGTGAAGGCGAAATAACCAGTGGCACATTCAGCCCATCACTTCAAAAATCTATTGCGCTTGCCAAGCTTCCTTTAGCAACTGAAATTGGCGAGACAGTAAAAGTTGTTATTCGTGACAAAGAATTAAATGCAGTTGTTGTTAAACCCCCTTTTGTTCGCCATGGCAAAGCCTTGGTTTAATTTTGGAGAAACTACTATGAACATCCCTCAAGACCTACGTTACACAGAATCTCATGAATGGGTTCGTAAAGAATCTGATGGTTCAATCACCGTTGGAATTACTGACCATGCTCAAGAAGCGTTGGGCGATATTGTTTTCCTTGAACTGCCAAACGTTGGCAAATCTTTAAATGCAGGCGATGCTTGTGCCGTGGTTGAGTCGGTCAAAGCAGCCAGTGATATCTATGCCCCTTTATCTGGCGAAGTGATTGCCATCAATGATGCAGCAACTTCTGCACCTGAAGCAGTTAACTCAGACGCCTATGGCTCATGGTTATTCAAAATTAAACCGACAGACATCAGCAAAGTTGATGGCCTTCTTTCAGCAGAAGCATACGGAAAAAACATTGGTGCATAAAGAATGAAAAGCTCCCTGACCACTCTCGAAAATCATGACGCTTTTTTAAGCCGTCATATTGGCCCATCAGCCAGCGATGAATCCTCGATGTTGAAGTTCTTAGGATTTAATCAGCGCGATGAACTGATCAACGCAGTTATTCCAAGCAACATCAGAAGTAAGTCTGCTCTACCTTTGGGTGACTACACAAATGCTAAGGGAGAAAGCGAAGCCCTTGAATTACTAGCCAGCATCGCCAATCAAAATAAAGTTTTCAAATCCTTCATTGGTCAAGGGTATTACAACAACATCACTCCAGGCGTTATTCAAAGAAATATTCTTGAAAATCCAGCTTGGTACACGGCTTACACACCTTATCAACCAGAAATTTCTCAAGGTCGTTTAGAGGCAATCATTAACTTTCAGCAAATGTTGATTGATTTAACAGGCATGGATATTGCCAATGCCTCTATGCTGGATGAAGGTACTGCAGCAGCAGAAGCCATGACCTTAGCACTCAGAACTTGCCAATCAAAGTCGATGACTTTCTTTGTGAGTAACGATGTTTTGCCACAAACCTTGGCCGTCATTAAAACAAGGGCAAAGCCATTAAATATTCAACTTGAAATTGGCTCTCATGAGGATGCATTAAAAACTGATGCCTTCGCTGTTTTGCTTCAATACCCAGGTGTTGGTGGTGCTCTTTTAGAAAAAGAAAAGTATCTTGCCATTGCAGAGGCGGTCCATAGCAAAGGTGGCTTATTAATTGCTGCGGCTGATTTATTGGCCTTGACACTACTCACTCCACCAGGCGAGTGGGGCGCTGACGTTGCTATCGGTAGTGCACAACGCTTTGGTGTACCGATGGGTTTTGGCGGGCCATCTGCTGGATATCTTGCTACAAAAGATGCCTTTAAGAGAAGCATGCCTGGTCGCTTGGTGGGCGTCACAATCGATGCACAAGGAAACTCTGCATACCGCCTTGCTCTTCAAACCAGAGAGCAGCACATTAGACGCGAGAAAGCCACATCCAATATCTGTACGGCTCAAGTATTGCTTGCAGTGATGGCAAGTATGTACGCGGTTTATCACGGGCCAGAAGGCTTGAAAAAAATCGCCTTGCGTGTTCATCGCCAAGCCAGCATCTTGGCATTGGCCGTCAAACAACTTGGACTTGAAGTTGTCAATCCGCATTGGTTTGATACCCTCACGATCAAGACGCCTAATGCTAAGAAAATTCATGAGGCAGCCCAAAAACATTCGTGTAATTTGAGAGCTATCGATTCAGAGCATGTTGGTGTATCCATTGATGAAACAACGGGCAGAAAAGAACTCCAGATGTTGTGGACGATTTTTGGTGGCGAAGGCGAACTAAATATTGATGCTATTGATCAGTCAGTTTCAAGCTCAGTCCCAAGCTCATTGATTCGCAACAGCGAGTATTTGACTCACCCAACATTTAATCGCTACCACTCTGAGCATGAAATGCTTCGTTATTTGAGAAGTTTGGCGGATAAAGACTTAGCGCTTGATAGAACCATGATTCCACTTGGTTCATGCACCATGAAATTGAATGCCACCAGTGAAATGCTTCCTGTGACATGGCCTAGCTTTTCACAAATTCACCCGCTGGCACCAGAAACTCAATGGGCTGGATATGCAAAGCTAATTGAAGATACAGAGCGCATGATGTGTGCTGCTACCGGCTACGACGCTGTTTCTTTGCAACCAAATGCTGGCTCACAAGGTGAGTATGCAGGTCTACTTGTGATTCGCGCATATCATGAGTCACGCGGGGAAGGGCATCGCAATATTTGCTTAATACCTTCATCTGCACACGGCACAAATCCTGCATCTGCTCAAATGGCTGGCATGGAAGTGATTGTTGTTGCCTGCGATACCAATGGTAACGTTGATTTAGTTGACTTGAAAAACAAAGCTGAAGAGCACTCCAAAAATCTTGCCGCCATCATGATCACTTACCCGAGCACTCATGGTGTATTTGAAGCGGGCGTTCAAGAGTTATGTGAAATCATTCACCAGCATGGCGGTCAAGTTTATATTGACGGCGCGAACATGAATGCCTTGGTTGGTACTGCAGCCCCTGGACACTTCGGGGGTGATGTAAGCCACCTTAATTTGCATAAAACTTTTTGCATACCCCATGGCGGCGGCGGTCCAGGTGTTGGCCCTGTTGCTGTTCGTTCACACCTTGCCAAGTTTTTACCTTGCTCTTATACAGCTGGTACGGCTTCAAAATGGAATGATCTGGATTGGATGAGAATCAGTGCTGCTCCATTTGGCTCTGCATCAATCTTGCCTATTTCATGGATGTACGTTGCCATGATGGGTGCTGCCGGTCTTACCAAAGCAACCGAAACAGCGATTGTTTCTGCAAACTACGTTGCCAAAAAACTAGAAAATTTCTATCCGGTTTTGTATAAAGGTAATAAAGGTTTGGTGGCTCATGAATGCATTTTGGATTTGCGCCCTCAGCAGAAAGAGTCAGGCATCAGCAACGAGGATGTTGCCAAACGCTTGATGGACTTTGGCTTTCATGCGCCAACAATGAGCTTCCCTGTTCCCGGCACTCTGATGATTGAGCCCACCGAAAGTGAATCAAAGTTCGAGTTGGACCGTTTCATTGAAGCCATGGTTGCGATTGCAGAAGAAATCCGCAAAGTAACCAACGGTTCTTTTGATAAGGAAAATAATCCACTTAAAAATGCACCTCATACAGCTGAAGTCATTTTGGCCAATGAGTGGAATAGACCTTACACACGAGAAGAGGCAGCATACCCTGTGGGTCGCTTACGTAAGAACAAGTATTGGCCACCTGTTGGTAGGGCAGACAACGTTTATGGCGATAGAAATCTATTTTGCACATGCGTACCAATCTCTGAATACGCATAAATTAGTTTATCTTTAAATGCTGATGGGGTCGCGCTCGATATACCAGCCGACCCCTTTTCTTTTGGTGTGCGCCTCTGTCAAATAGTGCTGCAAAATCTCAATGCTCTTTTGCAGTTCTTGTCGGCTCTCAGACTCAACCAACATTTGAGCTCGCTCTTTACCAGCAATTCTAACCATTGCCCGAGGGATCACATCACTTAGCATGGCATTGGCTGGCCAAATTTTGTCTGACTTTGCCAATTGTGAAGCATCCTTCAGCATATCAATTGCTTGGACTAGTGTTTTGTGCTCACCATGAACCAATGCTTGATATGAAAATGGTGGCAAACCAACCAATTGTCTTTCGTTTTTTATTTCTTCTAAAAACCCATCAACATCAGCATTCCTTAAGTACTTATAAGGTGATGCTTCGGGATAGTTGGTTTGAATGATGACTTTTGATTCGCCAGCTCCTTCACTCCGACCGGCTCTACCGGCTACTTGCATGAGTTGAGCAAACAATCTCTCAGAAGCTCTGAAGTCCTGCGAGAAAAGACTTGCATCAGCATCAATCACCCCAACGAGTGACACTGATTGATAGTCATGACCCTTTGCGATCATTTGAGTTCCGACGATGATGTCAGCATCACCATCATGTATTTCACTGAATAAACTTTCTGCGCTGCCTTTAGTTCTGGTTGTATCTGCATCGATGCGCAATATTTTTGCTTTAGGGAATCTTTCTGACAAGAACTCCTCGATTTTTTGCGTTCCTTTGCCCAATGGGCTCAGATCTGTATTTCCGCAATCAGGGCATACCTTTGGCACAGGCCTCATTACTCCGCAGTGATGACAACACAAATTCTTTTTTTGTTCTGTTATTTTGTGCAGCACCATGTGTGCAGAGCATTTCACGCAATCTGATAACCATCCGCAAGCCTGACAGTTAAGCACCGGAGAGTATCCTCTGCGGTTGATATAAATGATGCTTTGTCGCCCTTGTTCGATATTTTTTTGCAACTCATTCAACAGGTACTCGCTGATCCCATGCTCATTTTTTTTACCTGCTTTTTGCTCTTGCTTTAAATCCAAGATTTGAATCAATGGTGGCTTTGCATTTTTTGCTGCACGCTCTTTTAGGCTCAGAATTTCATATCTTTTTTCTTGTGCATGAAACCATGTTTCTAAGCTGGGGGTTGCTGATGCCAATACAACCGGGATGTTAAGTTTTTTTCCTCGCCACACCGCAAGATCTCTTGCTGAATATCGCACGCCTTCTTGTTGCTTATAGGATAGATCATGCTCCTCATCAACCACGATGGCTTTTAAATTTGGTGCAGAAGTTGCTACGGCCATGCGTGTGCCAAGAATGATTTGTGCTTTACCCGAATGTGCTTTTTCCCAGTTATCCGCACGTGTTCTATCTGTGATGCCGCTGTGCATTACCACTAATTTTTTTCCGGGAAAGGCTTGCTCGACCGATGATTCTAACTGTGGCGTTAAATTGATTTCAGGCACCATGATCATGACTTGCGACTCGTCATCATCTAAGATTTTTTTTAGCCAACGTAAATAGGTCAAAGTTTTGCCACTACCTGTTATGCCTTGCAAGAGGTTGCAGCTGAATTTTTTGCTGATACTTTGATTCCATAGTTTTTCTACTATGAACAATTGCTCTTCGTTCAGGCTAATTTCATTACCTGGTTGGGCCTTCGCGTTTTTTGTTCCTGCGCTTGTCTTACTAAGCCTCTTTTCCTTACCAAGCAATTCCCATTTGTTTTTTTGTCTCCACATTTTTGGTATTGATGGAATCAATACTTCACCAATGGGTCTTTGGTAGTAAATTGCTGCAAATTCTGCCATCGCCATAACGTCACTTGAAATCGGTTGTAGCGGTGCAATAGCTTGTACTTTTTTAATTTTTTCTAAGTCGTAATCGGTTTTATCCAAAACTTGCATTACCACTCCGATGCATTCTTGTCTTCCAAAACTTACCTGAACTATTTGTCCTTTTTGCGGCGCAGTAGCAAAATCTTCATGCCAAGCGTAGTCAAATAATTGATTCAATGGGCTGTCGATGGCCACCTGAACAATTATTTTTTCTGGGCTTTTATCTTCAAAGCTCATGTTTTACTTTAAGTCCGTGATGAAGAGCATTGCACTTATTGGTTTTTTAAAAAGGGTTCTTTTGTCTGTGGAAAACCTTGTGGATAACTGCTTAATTATCCCAGTATTTCAAAATGAGCAACTTTTTTATATACTTTAATTATATTATATGATGATTTATTATGTATATAAATCAATGACTTATAGATTTTAATTTGGCTCTTGGGGTGATTACTAAGGGCTTGTTCATGAGGTTTTATGCCACAAGACGCCTGTGCATAAGTTACCGCTCACATGCTTATTTTTACTTATTTCTAAGTGCTTTTGAATGACCCACCACAGTCTCCGTTAGAGCAATAACATGCTCCGGATTGGTGAATTGTGATATTCCGTGACCCAAATTAAAGACATGCCCATCTAAGGGGTGAAGACCTTCAGCTAAAGCAGGGGCTGCGGCCAATTCATCCAAAATTCTCTTAACTTCTGTGCTAATTTGCTCAGGGCTTGAAAATAAAGCCAACGGATCAAAGTTTCCCTGTAGGGCCAACGGAGTTTTATTTGCAAGTAAACGCTTACGTGACTTTGCAACTGATGCAGTCCAATCCAGTCCTATGACATCGGCTCCAGAATGAGCGATATCTTCTAGCCAAATTCCACCACCCTTGGTGAATACTAAAATTGGAATTTGCTGACCATCTTTTTGTCTTGGCAACAAATCAATCACGGCTTTCATGCTGGCCAAAGAAGTTTTTTGATACCAACCATCCGGCAATAAACCACCCCAAGTATCAAAAATCATCAAAGCTTGTGCGCCAGCATCAACCTGCGCTTTTAAATAATCAGCGACTGATTGAACGTTTGTATCCAAAACCTTTTTCATTAAATCAGGTCTTTGGTACAACATCTCTTTTGTATTCTTAAAATCAGATGATCCTGAACCTTCAATCATGTAACAAGCCAAAGTCCATGGACTTCCTGAAAAACCAATCAGAGGAACTCTTTGTTGACCATTTTGAGTGAGCGCCTTTCTAATTTCAGATACGGCGTCAAATACATACTTCAATTGATTGAGATCAGCAGGCCTTAAATTATTAACGGCTTGCTCATCTCTTAATGGATGACTGAATCTTGGTCCCTCTCCAGCCTCAAAACTCAAACCTAGGCCCATTGCATCTGGAATGGTCAGAATATCTGAAAACAGAATGGCAGCATCCAATGGATATCTATCCAATGGTTGCAAAGTAACTTCTGTTGCTAGTTGAGGATTTTTTGCAAGAGCAAGAAAGCTTCCAGCCTTAGCTCTTGTTGCGTTGTATTCAGGTAAATAACGTCCTGCCTGGCGCATGAGCCACAGAGGTGTTCTATCTGTTGGCTGTCTGAGGCATGCGCGCAGGAAGCGATCGTTAATTAAGGTCAATTACTTTTTCTGGCGTAACTTTGCAATTGCTGCAAGTTGTGCTGCTGCCATTGCAAACTCTGATTGAGCGTGTGCAAAATCAATATCCGTACTGCGATTTTGCATGGCTTCTTCAGCAGCTTTTTTGGCTTCTAAGGCTTTTGCTTCGTCAAGATCGTGACCGCGAATAGCTGTATCGGCAAGCACAGTTACTTTATTTGGCTGCACTTCAAGAATGCCCCCGGCCACAAACACAAACTCTTCTTCGCCATCAGCTTTTTCAATACGAACTGCGCCTGGTCGAATTCTTGTGATGAGAGGGGTATGTCCTGGAAGAATACCCAACTCGCCACTTTCGCCTGGTAAAGCAATGAACTTTGCTTCACCAGCGAAAATTGACTGCTCAGCGCTAACTACATCAACATGGATGCTAGACATTTAAGTTCCTTGGTTTACTGCAACTTCTTAGCTTTTTCGATGGCTTCGTCAATGCCGCCAACCATATAGAATGCCTGCTCTGGCAAATGGTCAAGCTCACCGTCAACAATCATCTTGAAGCCGCGGATAGTTTCTTTAAGTGGAACGTACTTGCCAGGTGAACCTGTAAACACTTCCGCCACGTGGAATGGCTGTGACAAGAAACGCTGAATCTTACGTGCACGTGCAACAGCTTGCTTATCTTCTGGTGACAATTCGTCCATACCCAAAATCGCAATAATGTCACGCAACTCTTTATAGCGCTGCAATGTTGTTTGTACACCGCGAGCAACTGCATAGTGCTCTTCACCAACGACTTGTGGATCCAACTGACGGCTTGTTGAGTCAAGTGGGTCAACCGCTGGGTAGATACCCAAAGCAGCGATGTCACGTGACAAAACAACTGTTGAGTCTAAGTGCAAGAATGTTGTAGCAGGTGATGGATCTGTTAAGTCATCGGCAGGAACGTAAACGGCCTGAATTGATGTAATAGAACCAGTCTTTGTTGATGTAATACGCTCTTGTAAACGGCCCATTTCTTCAGCCAATGTTGGCTGATAACCCACAGCTGATGGCATACGGCCTAACAAAGCAGATACTTCTGTACCGGCCAATGTGTAACGATAGATATTGTCAACGAAGAACAAAATGTCACGGCCTTCGTCACGGAAACGCTCAGCCATTGTCAAACCAGTCAAAGCAACACGTAAACGGTTACCAGGTGGCTCGTTCATCTGACCGAAAACCATCGCAACTTTATCAAGAACGTTTGAGTCCTTCATCTCGTGGTAGAAGTCGTTACCTTCACGAGTACGCTCACCAACACCCGCGAACACTGATAAACCTGAGTGCTGCTTAGCGATGTTGTTGATCAACTCCATCATGTTAACTGTCTTACCAACACCAGCACCACCGAACAAACCAACTTTACCGCCTTTTGCAAACGGGCAAACCAAGTCAATAACTTTGATGCCTGTTTCAAGTAGGTCAACGGATGGTGATAGCTCATCAAACTTTGGAGCCAATTGGTGAATCGCGCGACGCTCTTCTGTGCCGATTGGACCAGCTTGGTCGATTGGGCGACCCAACACGTCCATGATGCGTCCCAATGTGGCTGGGCCAACAGGCACTGAGATTCCCTTGCCTGTGTTTTTAACGCCCATGCCGCGACGCAAGCCATCGCTTGAGCCCATGGCAATAGCACGAACAACGCCATCACCTAATTGTTGTTGCACTTCAAAGGTCAAACCTTTTTCTGCAAAAGATGCCTCACTGCTCTCTTCCAAGATCAATGCGTCATAAATTTTTGGCATTTTGTCACGTGGGAACTGAATGTCCACCACCGCGCCAATACACTGAACGATATTTCCGTTGCTCATCGTAGTTCTCCGATCACTAATTTTTTACAATACTTTCGTTATCAAACTGCCGCAGCGCCGCCGACGATCTCGGACAACTCTTTGGTAATGGCTGCTTGACGTGTTTTGTTGTAAACCAACTGCAACTCACCAATCACGTTTTTCGCATTATCAGAAGCAGCTTTCATGGCAACCATACGAGCAGACTGCTCAGACGCCATGTTTTCTGCAACTGCTTGGTAAATCAACGCTTCAACGTAACGTTTCAACAATTCATCCACCACTGATTGTGGGTCTGGTTCGTACAAATAGTCCCAACCATACTCACGAGCTTCTTCAGTTGTTTGTGTTATTTTTTCACTTGAAAGAGGCAATAGTTTTTCAACCACTGGCTCTTGCTTCATTGTGTTGATGAATTTTGTGTATGCCAAATAAACAGCATCTACTTCACCATTTTCATACGCATCCAATTGAACCTTGATTGCACCAATGAGTTTTTCTAAGTGCGGAGTGTCGCCCATTTGAGTTACATGAGAAACAACCTTTGCTTTGATTCTGTTTAAGAACTGTAAGCCTTTCATGCCAATTGGAGTGCATGACAATGAAACACCTTTAGAGTCCAACTCTTTCATGGTATTTGTCAAAGCTCTCAACACGTTGGTATTCATACCACCGCAAAGACCTTTGTCGGTTGTCACAACAATCACACCAGCATTTTTGACTTCACGCTCAATCAAATAAGCAGGGCGATACTCTGGATTGGCCTTACCCAAATTCGCAGCAATATTTCTTACTTTTTCTGAGTAAGGACGTGCATTGCGCATGCGCTCTTGAGCACGCCGCATCTTAGATGCGGCGACCATTTCCATCGCCTTGGTGATCTTGCGCGTATTTTGTACGCTCTTGATCTTTGTCCGTATCTCTTTAGTTCCGGCCATATCGGCTCTCCTTACTTCTTAGAAAGAAGCCGAACGTTTAAAGTCCTCGATCGCAGCGCGCAATGCGGCTTCGTCTTCTTTCGAGAGATCCTTAGTGTCTTCAATACGGCCAATCAAATCAGCAAACTTGGTCTTTAGATGATCATGCAAACCTTTTTCGAAGGCTAAAACATGCTTCACATCCAAGTCATCCAAGAAGCCGTTGTTGGCTGCATACAATGAAGATGCCAATTGCCAAACTTGTTGAGGCTGATATTGTGGTTGCTTGAGCAATTCTGTAACACGACGACCGCGCTCCAACTGCTTGCGTGTTGCTTCGTCCAAATCAGAAGCGAACTGAGCAAACGCTGCCAATTCACGGTACTGCGCTAAGTCTGTACGGATACCGCCAGATAACTTCTTAATGACTTTAGTCTGAGCTGCACCACCCACACGTGAAACAGAAATACCCGCGTTAATCGCTGGACGAACGCCTGCGTTAAACAAGTCTGTTTCCAAGAAGATTTGGCCGTCAGTAATAGAAATCACGTTGGTTGGAACGAAAGCAGAAACGTCACCCGCTTGAGTTTCAATGATCGGCAATGAGGTCAATGAACCTGTCTTACCTTTAACTGCACCATTTGTGAATTTCTCAACATACACTTCGTTAACGCGAGCAGCGCGCTCAAGCAAACGTGAGTGCAAATAGAATACGTCGCCAGGATAAGCTTCACGACCTGGTGGACGACGCAATAATAGTGATACTTGACGATAAGCAACCGCTTGCTTGGTTAAGTCATCGTAAACAATCAATGCATCTTCACCGCGATCACGGAAATACTCACCCATTGTGCAGCCAGCATATGCTGACAAGTACTGCATCGCTGCAGAGTCAGATGCAGTTGCAGCAACAATCACTGTGTACTCCATCGCGCCCTGCTCTTCTAGCTTACGCAATACGTTTGCAATCGTAGAGGCTTTTTGGCCAATCGCCACATATACGCAACGAATGCCTTTACCTTTTTGGTTGATGATGGCATCCACAGCAACAGCTGTTTTACCAGTTTGACGGTCACCAATGATCAACTCACGCTGACCACGGCCAATTGGTACCATCGCATCAATTGATTTCAAACCTGTTTGAAGAGGCTGGCTAACTGACTGACGATCAATAACGCCAGGAGCAACCTTTTCAATAAAGTCTGTCATTTTTGCATTGATTGGACCCTTGCCATCAATCGGCTGACCCAAAGCATTAACAACACGACCCAATAATTCTGGACCTACTGGAACTTCAAGAATACGACCGGTACATTTAACTGGGTCGCCTTCACTGATGTGCTCATATTCACCCAAAATAACAGCACCAACTGAATCACGCTCTAAGTTAAGCGCAAGACCAAGTGTGTTGTTTGGGAATTCAAGCATTTCACCCTGCATCACGCCTGACAAGCCATGAACACGACAAATACCGTCTGTTACTGAAATTACTGTGCCTTGATTACGGACTTCGGCGCCAACGCCTACACCGCTGATTCGGCTCTTGATCAGTTCACTGATCTCTGATGGGTTGAGTTGCATTTGCTTACTCCTGGGATCTTATTCGGTTATGCGCTAAGAGCGGTTTGCATCGATATCAAGCGGGCTTTAACTGAAGTGTCTAACACCTCATCACCTACTTGTACGCACACTCCGCCAATCAATTCTGGGTCTACATTTACTGTAGGACGTAGCTCTCTTCCACCAAAGCGCTTCTTCAATGTTGATAACAAACTTTTTAATTCTTCGCCTTGCAGCGGGAACGCGCTTGTGATCAAAACTTCTGCAGCACCTTCTTGAGCATTTTTCAAAGTTGTAAATTGAGCAGAAATTTCTGGCAATGCCTGTAGACGATGATTTTGCGTTAATACTTCCACAAAATTCTTTACAACGTCTGCTGGCTTTGTTTTAACACCACTCAATAAAATTTGTAGCAACTCTGCTGTAGCTAACTTTGGATTATTGGCCACTGCTAACAATTCAGGGTTACTAGCAATTTGTGCCAACTCTTCTAGCTGCTCTGCCCAAGCAGATAAATCTGCAGGCTTTGCACTTCTAAAAAGAGCCTCAGCATAAGGGCGGGCAATAGTAGCTAAGTCTGCCATATTAAAGCTCTGCCTTAAGCTGATCTAATAAACCAGCGTGTGCTTTTGCATCAACTTCACGACGCAAAATTTGCTCTGCACCTTTCACTGCCAATGCAGCTACTTCTGTGCGCAAGGCATCTCTTGCACGCGTTACCTGTTGATCGGCTTCGGCTTTGGCTTGAGCAATGATGCGAGCAGCTTCTGCTTGAGCATTTGCTTTAATTTCTTCAGCTGATAGTTGTGCGCGCTTTTCAGCATCAGCAATACGCTGAGTGCCTTCATTGCGAGCTTCTGACAATGCTTGTTCAGCACGTTTTTTTGCAGACTCAAGATCAGCCTTACCGCGCTCAGCGGCAGCCAAACCATCAGCCACTTTTGTGGCTCGCTCGTCTAATGCCTTTACCAATGGTGGCCAAACAAATTTGGCTACGACCCACCACAAAATAAAGAAGACGACCATCTGCGCGAATAGCGTCGCGTTTAGGTTCACGTTTAGTTCCTTTCGGTCACAATGACAAATATCCACGAGCGCTCAAATTGCGCCCGTCAATAACTACGCCTATTACTTAATTACAGCAAGCAATGGGTTTGCAAACGCGAACAACATCGCAACACCAACACCGATCAAGAACGCGGCGTCAATCAAGCCTGCCAACAAAAACATTTTTGTTTGTAATGGCTCCATTAACTCTGGTTGACGAGCAGAAGCTTCAATATATTTACCGCCCATTAATCCAATGCCCAAGCAGGCACCCAATGCACCCAAACCAATGATGATGCCGATACCGATGGCAGTTAAACCTTGAATGTTTGCTAGAAATTCTTGCATGATTGCTCCTAAGTAAAAAAACAGTTGTGAATAAAAAAATTAGTGGTGGCTATGTGCTTGACCAATGTAAACCAAAGTCAACATCATAAAGATGAAAGCCTGCAACAGAATTACGAGAATATGGAAAATCGCCCAGGCTGCACCAGTAATAACATGGCCCACAAAACCAAGGATCGATAAGTCGACACTAAAATGCCAAATACCGCCTAACAGAGCGATCAGTAAAAACACTAACTCGCCTGCGTACATATTGCCAAATAATCGCATGCCCAATGAAACGGCTTTTGCAATATATTCAATAAAGTTCATGATTAGATTGAATGGGGCTAAGTACCACTTTGCGCCAAACGGTGCTGAAATTAACTCGTGTACAAATCCTCCCACACCTTTAATTTTGAGACTGTAAAAAATCATCAAAATTAAAACGGATAATGACATTCCGAGTGTGGCGTTTAAATCTGTTGTTGGCACAAGCTTGTGATGGGGAACGTGGACACTTCCAAAAATTCCCAAGAATCCATTAACGCCATGAACCCAATCGACTGGAACTAAATCCAGCGTATTCATTAGTATGATCCAACAAAACACAAACAGGGCCAATGGGGCAATGTAAGAGCGATCGCCGTGAACAATATTTTTTGATTGTGTTTCAACAAACTCAACCAACAACTCAACCATGGCCTGAAAGCGGCCAGGCACACCTGCAGTTGCGCGACGCGCGGCGATCAATAAAAAGCCTGTAACCAACAAGCCCATTAGTAGAGACCAAAAAACGGTGTCTAAATTAACAACAGAAAAATCAATGATCGCTTCTTGCTTTGCGTGCAAAGTATTTAAGTTTTGCAAATGCTCAGAAATGTAACCCGTGGGCGTTAATGCCGCTCCCGTTGCTTCTGTTGCCATCGTTTACTTTCCTCTATCCTTGTATGTCATTATTTTCTTAGTATCCAGACCAACCAATAACACTTTAGCGCCAGCACATAAGTCAACAACAACGGTAACCAATCCAATTCTGGATAAAAAACTATTACCAAAAAAATCATTGCAACTGTTGCAATGATTTTTATTAACTCCCCAGTTACAAGACCAACTATTGAAGGCCTTGCAACATTTAATCCAAACGCTTTTGTTGCCAGTAACTTTGCTCTTAAAGCAAACAACCCCGCGGGGATGATTGCTATAAGACCACCAAGCAATGAGGATATGGCAGAAGAGTCTAAGCCAAACGGCTTACCCTTTACTGACCAAGCCCAAGCAAAGCAGGAGATCAACGTTACCAGTGCCTGAAGTACAAATAAACGCTTAACCGAAAATTTGCTTGGCTTGAGCGCCTCTGAACCCAAAATTACTTCCAGTTCAGCCCTTGTCAACGGTTTAGATAATTCCTCAGAATCAGCCAACTCATTGCTCCAAATAGCATTTTTATCAATTTCAGCTTTATGCACAACTCCAGGTACAAAGCCACGAGATTTTACAGAATCTGAGGGCTTTGGGTCAATGCAATTCATAAAAATTCACACTTACTCGATACCGAGACGCTTCAAAAACCCGTCCAATTCATCAAATTGGCTGAATTTAATGCTGATTTCACCGCCGCGCCTTTTTTGCTTGATTTCAACTGCTAGGTTTAGCTGGTCGGATAACCTCTCTTGAAGCTGTCTTAAGTCTGGGTCAGACTTGATTTTGGCCTTTTTGGTGCTGCCAACTTGGGTTTTATTCAAAACCAGTTTGGTTGCCATTTGCTCGGCTTCGCGCACTGAAAGCTTTTGAATCACGATTTTTTGGGCAAGGCTTACCTGTGCAGCCGCATCAAGGGGCAAAAGGGCGCGGGCATGACCCATGTCTAGCTCACCCTTGGCAAGCATCAGCTGAACAGGCTTTGCCAATTGGATTAATCTCAATAAGTTTGAAACCGCGCTGCGCGACTTTCCGACAGCCTGAGCCGCCTTGTCGTGTGTGTACCCAAACTCTTCAATCAGTCGCGCAAGACCGTTGGCCTCTTCCAAGGCATTCAAATCTTCTCGTTGCATGTTTTCAATCAAGGCCATGGCTGCAGTGGCTTGATCGTTTGCCTGCTTGATTAATACGGGAACTTCCTTAAGGCCCGCCATAGTGGCTGCACGAAAACGACGCTCTCCGGCAATGATTTCGTACTTACCTGATGCAACGCTTCTTACCAGCAAAGGCTGCATGATGCCTTGCTCTTTGATGCTTTCAGATAATTCCTGTAATGATGCATCCACCATATTTTTACGTGGCTGATACTTGCCAGCTTGTAATTGACTGATTTGAAGCATTGCCACACCGCCCGCATTGCTGCTGGCTTTATCGTTGGCGCCCAAGAGGGCTTCTAGGCCGCGCCCCAAACCCTTTTTTTTGATTGTTGTCATATTCTTTTCTTATCCATTACATTATTTTTATGCGCTGAATCATCTCTGCGCCGAATTGCATATAAGCTTGTGCACCACGCGAGGCTTTATCAAATGTCACGCCAGGCATGCCATAAGATGGTGCTTCAGCCAAGCGAACATTCCTTGGAATGATGGTGTTAAAAACCTTATCTCCAAAGTGCTCCATTAATTGATCTGAAACCTGCTGCTGCAAAGTTGTTCTTGGGTCAAACATGACGCGCAACAAACCGATGATGGTTAAGTTTGGATTGAGATTGGCGTGCACTTGTTTGATGGTGTTGACTAGATCTGATAAGCCCTCCAGAGCGAAGTACTCGCATTGCATCGGCACAATCACACCATTGGCGGCACAAAGACCATTCAAGGTTAATAGTGAAAGTGCAGGGGGGCAGTCGATCAAGATAAAGTCATATTCATTAAGAACTGGAGCCAGGGCATTTTTAAGCCTTTCTTCACGCTCATCGAACTCAACCAGCTCAACTTCAGCGCCAGCGAGCTCTCGATTTGCTGGAAGAACATCATACCCACCGGTTTCCGATTTAACTCTGGCAGTTAACACATCAGACATGCCAATTAAGACGTGATAAACACTTTGCTGCAAACCCATCTTATCGATGCCCGAACCCATGCTGGCATTGCCTTGCGGGTCAAGGTCAACGACCAAAACTCGTTGCTTTTGTGCTGCTAAGCTTGCTGCCAAATTAACGGTGGTGGTGGTTTTACCAACGCCACCTTTTTGGTTTGCTACGCAAAATATTTTTGCCATATATGTCTTCTTTTAATTAAGCCTTGAATTCTCTCACGCGGCCCAGCTCGTAAAGCCGTCTTTCAGCATCAAGCCCTGGAACGCTATACAAATAATCGCTTTGAATCTTCCAGGTGCTCGGGATCGTTTTTAGGTCTTCATCGAGGGCTCGGGCTTTCATTGCCCACAATAAGCCGCCCGTTTTAAGCATTGGCTCAGACAACGCTATGAATTTGCCGAAATCTGAAAAAGCCCTTGAAATACAACATGTTATAGATGACGCCAGGACTGGGGCAGTGTCTTCAATTCGTGCGCCATGGACTTTTACATTATCTAAATGAAACTTGGTCACGATGTGCTGTAAAAATACGGCCTTTTTCTGAACCGCCTCCATCAAATGAAGTTTCCATTCAGGGCGGCAGATCGCCAAAGGAATTCCGGGAAGGCCGCCGCCAGACCCAAGGTCTGCCAGAGTAAAAGCCTCGTCGGATTTTGGTAATTTCTCAATGTAACTATCTAAGTAAGGAAGAACCGCCAAAGAATCAAGCAGGTGCAAGGTAACTGACTGATTTAAGTCATGAATTGAGGATAAGTTATGGGTTTTATTCCACCGCTGAAATTCGATCAAATAGTCCAACAAGCGCTGAATGGTCTCTTCAGAGAGTTCCAAATTAAGACCCCTGACACCATCGCTTAATTGATTAAGCAGAGCTTGTTGTGAATCTTTTTCCATCAATCAGCGCTGGGGCGTCGGCCCAAACCCTTTTTTAAATGGATCAAAAGCAAAGATATGGCAGCGGGTGTAACACCAGAAACTCTTGAAGCCTGACCCAGGGTGTTAGGCTTATGAAGGCTGAGCTTCTGCTGAACCTCCATCGACAAGCCCAAAACCTTTGAATAATTGATGTCTGGGGGCAAGGTCATTTCTTCATGATAGGCATGACGAGCAATTTCCGCGGCCTGTCTATCGATATAGCCCTGGTATTTAATAGCAATCTCAACCTGCTCGGCAATTTGATCCCTTAAAACAACGTCTTGGTCGAGCGGTTCAGCTGACCACCGGCCATCAAATGAGGTTGTGAGATTTTCGTAGGTGATCCCTGGTCGCTTTAATAACTCGGCCAAACTGTATTCATGGGCAATGACCTGACCAAGTAAAAACTCTGACTCCGCTGCATTGATCAGCTTTGGACTCACCCAAGTTGACTTAAGTCGCTGTGTTTCACGTGAAACAGCCTCTTGCTTTTTACAGAAGAACTCCCAGCGACGATCATCGACCAGCCCTAGTTCACGACCTTGCTCAGTTAACCTGGCATCTGCATTGTCTTCTCTGAGGCTTAAACGATATTCAGCTCGGCTTGTGAACATCCGATAGGGCTCTTGAACTCCCTTGGTAATCAAATCGTCCACCAAAACGCCCAAATAGGCCTGATCACGCCTTGGATACCACGCATCCTTGCCTTTGGCGCTTAATCCAGCATTGATGCCAGCCAATAGACCCTGTGCGGCAGCCTCTTCATAACCGGTTGTACCATTGATTTGGCCGGCGAAAAACAGGCCCTTGATTGCTTTGGTTTCCAGGCTTGGCTTTAGGCCTCTTGGGTCATAGTAGTCATATTCAATGGCATAGCCGGGGCGCACAATCATGGCATTCTCAAGACCACGAATACTTCTCACCAAACTCCACTGAACATCAAAGGGAAGGCTGGTTGATATGCCATTTGGATAAAACTCGTGGGTAGTTAAGCCCTCGGGCTCTAAGAATATTTGGTGGCTGTCCTTGCCAGCAAACCGATGTATCTTGTCTTCTATGGAAGGGCAGTACCTTGGACCAACACCCTCAATCACGCCGGTATACATTGGTGAGCGATCAAGACCTCCACGAATAATATCGTGGGTTTTTTCATTGGTATGGCTGATCCAGCAGGGGAGTTGCTTAGGATGGAACTCTGGTCGCCCCAAATAAGAAAAGACTGGCAAAGGGTCTAAATCGCCAGGCTGCTCCTGCATGACAGAGAAATTAATGGTGCGCCCATCAATCCTTGGTGGTGTTCCTGTTTTTAGGCGCCCCTGTGGAAGCTTCAATTCTTTTAATCTGCTGGAAAGTCTTATCGCTGCGGGATCACCAGCGCGACCACCGGAGTGGTTATCTAAACCGACGTGTATTTTTCCATCTAGAAAGGTTCCTGCGGTTAAAACCACCTGGGAAGCATAAAAGCTCAAACCTAATTGTGTGGTTGCGCCACAGACTTGATCGTCACGAACAATCAAATCATCAACTGCTGCCTGGAAAATGGTGAGGTTTTCTTGGTTTTCTAATTTACTGCGCATGGCAGTTTTGTAAAGAGCGCGGTCCGCCTGAGCTCGAGTAGCTCTAACAGCAGGGCCTTTACTGGAATTTAATATCCTGAACTGTATTCCAGCCAAGTCAGTGACTTCAGCCATTGCGCCACCAAGGGCATCGATCTCTTTGACGAGGTGGCCTTTGCCAATCCCGCCAATAGAAGGATTGCAGCTCATAGCCCCCAAAGTCTCTATGCTGTGAGTCAAAAGCAGGGTGCGGCAACCCATTCTGGCTGAGGCTAAAGCTGCCTCTGAGCCAGCGTGCCCGCCACCAATCACTATCACATCATATTTAATTGAAAAGTCCATAGAAAACCCTGCTTAGGGCGGCGATGATATCACCCCCGCCTGTTTCACTCAATTATTTTGGGCAAATTATGAATGTTTCACGTGAAACTTTTTGAGCGAGCAACAAATTCCTAAGCGATCACCTCAAAATAACGCAAAGCATCAAACACCGTCTTTAGGATCAGTGCGGCAACAACCCCAACAAATACTTTTCTAATAAATGTGTTTCCATGCCGCAGAGCGTAATGGGACCCAAAGATGCTGCCGGCAATGTTCATGGCCATCATTGCAAAACCAATTTGCCAAGCAATATGGCCAAATGAAGCAAACAATAAGATAGCGGCAAAATTAGTGGTGACATTCACCAGCTTGGTTGCGGCTGATGCATGCAAGAAATCAAAGCCAAATATTCGAATAAAGCCAATCAGCAAAAAGCTACCAGTTCCCGGCCCAAAGAAACCATCATAAAAACCAATGGTGCCGCCCAAGAGGAGTGCATGCACAATTTTTTTTCTTCCATCGACCACTGGAGCATGGGCCATCCCCATGGAAGGTTGCTTGATGGTGTAAACCAACAAAGCAATCAAAATAATTGGTAGCAAGACTCGAAATACATCGGCAGACATGCTTTTAACCACTGCTGCGCCAGAAAACGAACCAATGAATGCGGCGACAATCGCCGGAATTATAATAAAATAAGGTAATTTAACGACTTTTAGATATCTTTTGGCAGCAATTAGGGTTCCGCCAATAGAGCCGAGCTTGTTTGTACCCAATAAAGTTGCAGGATTTGCGTTAGGGTAGATGGCAAATAAAGCAGGGACTTGTATCAAGCCACCGCCACCAGCAACAGAATCCACAAAACCAGCCCCGAACGCGGCGACAAACAACAATAAAGTTGTCCAGTGGAAAAGATCGAATTCCATTAGTCGCTGTCAGCCAAAATCTTGTCGGCTATTTTTTGAGCAATCATCATGGTCGGGGCTGCCGTATTTCCAGAAGTAATGGTTGGCATAACGCTGGCATCCACAACTCGCAATCCACTCAAGCCAAATACTTTCAACTCAGAATCGACGACCGCCATAGGGTCATCAGCCTTGCCCATTTTGCATGTGCCCACAGGATGGAAAATCGTGGTGGCAATTTCTCCAATTTGTTTTAACAACTCTTCATCTGAATTAAATGAAGCGCCCGGGCGAAACTCTTTCACATCAAAATCATCAAATGCTTTTTGCTGCATGATATTTCTTGTGAAGCGAAGCGCATCAAGAGCAACCTGTTTATCTTCACTAGAGGCCAAATAATTAGGATTGATGGCGGGTGGTTCACTCAATTCTTTAGAAGTTATATGAACGCTTCCTCTAGAGCTTGGTCGTAAATTACAAACGCTCGCGGTGAATGCATTAAAAGAGTGAAGCGGATCACCAAACTTATCAAGGGACAGGGGCTGAACGTGGTACTGAATGTTTGGTCGCTCATGAGCAGCCGATGAATGAGCAAATGCTCCCAGTTGAGAGGGCGCCATCGACATGGGGCCGCTTCTGGTTAAAACATATTGAAGACCAATTAATAATTTGCCCCACCAGCGCGAAGCCAACATGTTCAATGTTTTTAAGCCGCTTACTTTGTAGACTAATCTGATTTGAAGATGGTCCTGAAGATTTTCTCCAACACCAGGTAAATGCTTCACAACTGGGATATTTAAAGACTGCAATCTTTTTTCGTCACCAACGCCTGAGCGCTCAAGAATTTGTACAGAACCAATTGAACCGGCTGACAGAAGAACTTCTTTTTCTGCTATCGCAATTTGCTCCTGCCCATCGTATGAAAAAGAAATGCCCTCACAACGTGAACCATTGATCACCAAACGATCAATGTTTGCGCCCGTTAAAACAGTCAGGTTCTTGCGACTTCTGATGGGCTTAATGAAAGCCTGGGAAGCATTAAGGCGCCATCCATTTTTTTGAGATACATCAAAATAGGAAGAGCCAAAATTGTTTCCGCGATTAAAGTCATTGATTGGGGGAATGCCTGCTTGCTCCGCAGCACCCCTAAAAATATCCAGCACTTTCCATTTGAGACGCTGACGATCTACGCGCCACTCACCGCCGACACCATGAAACTCGGAAGCCCCTGAGTGATAGTCTTCCATCTTTTTAAAGTAGGACAACACATTGTCCCAGGACCAAGATGAATCTCCAGTTTCGCTAGCCCACTGATCATAGTCTTGGGCTTGTCCACGCATGTAAATCATGCCGTTAATAGATGAGGAGCCGCCCAATACTTTTCCGCGCGGATAGATGAGAGTACGATCGTTGAGGCCTGCTTGAGACTTAGTTTTAAACATCCAATCAGTTTTAGGGTTATTAATGCAATACAAATAACCAACTGGTATGTGAATCCAAAGATAATCATCCTTGCTGCCAGCATCAATCAGCAACACGTTGTATCGGGGATCTGCTGAAAGCCTATTAGCCAATACACAACCGGCACTACCAGCACCAACAACGATGTAATCAAATATGGCGTGGCTGCTCATCATTAACCTTTGCGCAAGAGGTATTCTTTCCAAGCGGTTTGTGCAGCATCAGTTAATCCATCCAACGGAACTCTCTGTGACGACTGAATAATCATCAATGCATAAGGTTTTGCCAAAGCAGATGCCTGGGAACATAGTTGCAAAGCTTCGCCGTGAGAGGGGGACTGCTCCCGCCAAAAGTTAATCGCTGCCTCAAGCTCTTGAATGCTAATAAACATTTTGCTTATTTATTTTTTGCCAACATGGTTTTGCGGCAGTTTTTTTGTCCGCAACGACATTCGTATTCTTTTTTTAACTTTTTTGTTTGCTTGCCTTCAACAACCAAACCATAATCGTAGAAAAGCTCATCACCCGCCTCAATGTTTTTTTTGGCATACAAGAAAACCTTGGTTGTTTTACCAAAGTCTTCCTCTAAGGCTTCACAGTTTGGTTTGCAAGAATGATTTGCCCACATTGCGGCGTTACCGCCGTATTTAGCATCGATGGTTGAGCCATCTTCTAAACCAAAATAAAAGGTGTGATTTGGCTGCGATGGGTCATGCGGATGACGCTTGACTGCTTCCTTCCAGCTGATTCTCTCACCAGTGTATTCAATGATCTTGGTGCCCTTTGGAATGTCGCACTTTGCAAAAACGCCATTACCGTGAACCCCAGACTCACGAACCACAACCATTTTGTCGCTTGCCACCTTCTTAGACATCAATGTTTCTGGCAATCAGCGCGTTGGATTCAATGAATGCACGGCGAGGTTCAACCTCATCACCCATCAAGGTTGTGAATACTTGATCTGCCGCGATGGCATCTTCAATTTGCACCCTCAATAAAGTTCTGGTGTTGGTGTCCATCGTTGTTTCCCAAAGTTGTCCTGGATTCATTTCACCAAGACCCTTGTAACGCTGACGACTAACACCTCTTTCAGCCTCTGAAAGCAACCACTCCATGGCTTCGCGGAAGTCTTTAACATTCGCTTCTTTAACTGTTTTATCTGGATCCCCGCGCTTAACGGTGGCGCCAGCGCCCAACACATTCGTTAAGGCTGCTGATGCCTTTGCCAAAGAATCATAATCAGCCCCATGCACAAAGTCAGAGTCAATCAAAGAAAGCTTTGTATTGCCATGTACTTTTCTTGAAAGCAACAAGCGATAGCGCTCAGTACGCTCATCTTTTTGCACAATGATTTGTGGCTTGGCAATGCGCTCGTGAGAATTTGCAAAATAACTGTTAAGGCCTTCTGCGGACTTATTGGCTTCAGCCTCTGTATCAAGATTTAAACGCACACCATTGGCGATGGCCCTTAACGCGCCCTCATCCATGGTTCTTGATAGGCGGTCAACAATACTTTGAATGGTTTGATAGTCAGATGACAATTTAACCAGACGATCGTTATCGATTGAGGTGCCATCAGCCAATGAAACGCTAGCCCCCTGAAGTGCCAAGTTAAGCAAATAGGCATTCAATGCAACGTCATCTTTGATGTACTGCTCATTTTTACCTTGCTTGACCTTGTATAGCGGCGGCTGCGCAATATAAATGTGGCCGCGCTGGATTAACTCTGGCATTTGACGATAAAAGAAAGTTAACAACAAGGTTCTGATGTGGCTTCCGTCAACGTCCGCGTCGGTCATGATGATGATGCGGTGATAGCGCAACTTATCTGCGTTGTACTCTTCTTTACCAATACCCGTGCCAAGCGCCGTGATCAAAGTTACAACCTCTTGGCTACTTAACATTTTGTCAAAGCGCGCTTTTTCAACGTTAAGGATTTTTCCTTTGAGCGGCAAGATCGCTTGAAATTTTCTGTCGCGGCCCTGCTTAGCAGAACCGCCCGCAGAGTCACCCTCGACGATAAATAATTCGGAGTTAGCTGGATCCTTTTCTTGACAATCAGCAAGCTTGCCCGGAAGACCGAGGCCGTCCAATAGGCCTTTGCGTCGAGTCATGTCGCGCGCTTTTCGAGCTGCTTCTCGTGCTCGTGCCGCTTCGATGATTTTTGCACAAATGATTTTGGCGTCTTGTGGATTTTCTTGTAAATAGTCCGTCAACAAGCTGCTAACTATTTCTTCCACGGGGCCGCGAACCTCGCTTGATACCAACTTGTCTTTTGTTTGGCTTGAAAACTTTGGCTCCGGAACCTTGACTGAAAGAACACAAGTCAAACCTTCGCGCATGTCATCGCCAGTAATTTCAACCTTGGCCTTCTTGGCTAATTCTTCTTCATCAATGTACTTATTGATGACGCGCGTCATCGCCGCACGCAAACCAGTCAAGTGCGTACCGCCATCACGTTGAGGGATGTTATTGGTAAAGCAAAGAACTTGTTCGTTAAAACCATCATTCCATTGCATGGCCACTTCGGCCGTGATTGTTCCGCCTAAATCGGACGGTCTTTCACCTTCAGCATAAAAAATGTTGCCATGTAGAACAGTTTTGCTCTTATTGATGTACTCAACGAAGCCTTTTACGCCGCCTGAGAAAGCAAAATTTTCTTCTTTGCCAGATCTCTGGTCAATCAGACGAATATGAACGCCGTTATTTAAAAACGATAACTCTCGGATTCTCTTTGAAAGAATTTCGTAGTGGTATTCAACATTACCGAAAATTTCTACGTCGGCTAAAAAGTGAACTTCTGTGCCGCGCTTATCTGTTTCACCAATGACTTTGATTGGTGAAGTCATGCTACCAGCATCTTCGATCAATTCACGATTCTGAGCAACGCCTCTTGCAAATTCCATGAAATGAACTTTGCCATCACGCTTAACAGTCAAGCGCAACCACTTTGAAAGTGCATTCACGCAACTCACGCCTACACCGTGAAGACCGCCAGAAACCTTATAACTGTTTTGATCGAACTTTCCGCCGGCGTGAAGTTCTGTCATCACGATTTCAGCAGCACTTCTCTTTGGGTCATGCTTATCGTCGTACTTAATGCCCGTTGGTACACCACGACCATTATCAATGATTGATATTGAGTTATCTGTGTGGATTGTTACTGTGATTTCTGAACAATGACCAGCCAAAGCTTCGTCAATTGAGTTATCTAGAACTTCAAAAACCAAATGGTGTAAACCAGTTCCATCGGAGGTGTCACCTATGTACATCCCCGGTCTTTTTCTTACTGCCTCTAATCCTTCTAAAATTTGAATTGAGGATGCGCCATATTGTTCTGGTATTTTTGCTTCAACAGTCATTGATTATTCTTTTCTAGTAACTCTATTAAATGCGCATTGGCATCACTACGTATTTGAAACCTTCTTGTTCTGGAAGGGTGATCACTGCACTGCTATTGGAGTCACCCAAACAAATTTGAATTGATTCATTTTTAAGATTTGCTAAAACATCTAACAAATAAGACACATTGAAACCAATATCAATTTTGTCGCCACTGTATTCAGTTTCAATATCTTCTTGAGCTTCTTCTTGTTCTGCATTCGTTGATTGAATGGTTAAACAGTTATCAGAAAGAATACAGCGCACACCTTTGAATTTATCCGTTGTTAAGATCGCCGCTCTTTGTAACGATGCTTGTAGTGCATCACGACTGACCACCAACTTATTGTTCTGACCTTTTGGAATCACTCTCTGGAAATCCGGAAACTTACCTTCGACAAGCTTTGACAAAAGTTCAACATCACCGAAGTTAAATTTAACTTGATTGCTTGCTAAAGAAACAACCACTGGATCTTCTGAATCTTCCAATAAATGTTGTAACTCAAGAATTGTTTTACGTGGAATGATCACTTCTTGTTTTTGACCATTACCAGATGGTGCTTTATCAAGATCAACGTGACTGTAGGCCAAGCGATGACCATCAGTGGCTACCGCAATAATTCTTTGTCCTTCTAAGACAAACAACATACCATTCAAGTAATAACGAATATCTTGTTGTGCCATTGCAAAGTGCACTTGGCTAATCAATTGCTTCAATGATTTTTGAGACATTTCCCAACTGGCTGAAACATCTGGTGATTCAGACATGATTGGAAATTCATTGGCTGCCAATGTTTGGAGTGTGAAGCGGCTCTTACCGCTTTGAACAACCATCTTGCTATCTTTCAAAGACAAAGTCATCGCACCCTCTGGTAGTGCGCGCAAAATATCGACTAATTTTCTTGCGCCCACAGTTGTGCTGAGGTTGTCTGAACCAACACCAAAATCTGCATGGGTTGTGATTTGAATTTCAATGTCGGTTGAAATCAAAGAAACAGAGGATCCGTTTTTCTTGAATAACAAATTAGCTAAGATTGGAAGCGTGTGACGACGCTCAACAATGCCACTCACCAATTGAAGTGGTTTTAGTAATTTGTCTCTTGTTGTACTGACCAGTTCCATGGTTCTTATTCCTGTATTTATTTATATGTATATATATTTATAGTAGTAGTTAATAAAGCAACAAAATTCTGTGGATAACTAAAAATTCATTTATTAATCAGTATTTTACCTTCAATAAATACCTGTGGATATGTTTTGTATAAGCTTTGAATAAGATTTAATAACTTTTCTGTTTTGTCATGTTTGTTGCACTTATCCACAATTCATCAACAATCCATTCACACACTTATAAACATACTTATACAGCAATTATCCACAAGGATTTCCACAAGCAAAAATCAATTTTTTAGGGACTGTTCTAACACATGTAATTCATGGTTTAGTTGATTGTCCCTTGATCTTTCTTCGGTGATTTTTCTAACTGCATGCAACACCGTTGTGTGATCCCGACCACCAAATAGCTCACCAATTTCAGGAAGGCTTTTTTGAGTCAATTCCTTAGCAATATACATGGCAATTTGTCTTGGCCTAGCAATATTAGCAGGTCGTTTTTTTGAGTACATATCCGCCACTTTGATGTTGTAAAAGTCAGCGACTGTTTTTTGAATGTTCTCTACAGAAATTTGGCGGTTTTGCACTGAAAGCAGGTCTTTAAGAGCCTCTCTGGCAACCTCAATCGTGATCTCTTTTCCATGAAAACGAACGTAGGCCAAAATCTTTCTTAAAGCACCCTCGAGCTCACGAACGTTAGAGCGAAGATGTTTGGCAACAAAAAACGCCACATCTTCAGTGAGCGGCAGACCTTCTGCCAAAGCCTTTTTCATCAAAATGGCCACGCGCATTTCAAGTTCAGGCGGCTCAATAGCAACCGTTAAACCTGAATCAAACCTTGAAATCAAACGATCATCAATGCCCGAAATTTCTTTCGGATAGGTGTCGCTGGTCATGATTACTTGGGATTTATTGGCTGTTAGTGCCTCAAACGCATAAAAGAACTCTTCTTGAGAGCGAGGCTTTCCAGCAAAAAACTGTATATCGTCAATCAACAGCAAGTCCAAAGAATGGTAGTACTGCTTGAATTTATCAAAAGACTTTTGTTGGTACGCCTTAACCACATCAGACACATATTGTTCTGCATGAATGTATCTGATCTTGGCCTTGGGTTTTTCTTGTAGCAAATGATTGCCAATGGCATGAATCAAATGAGTTTTACCAAGGCCCACTCCGCCATATAAGTACATGGGGTTATAAGAGGAACCAGGGTTGTTGGCCACCTGTATTGCAGCCGCTCGAGCAAGCTGGTTTGCTTTACCAGTAACAAAACTATCAAAAGTAAGCCCTGGATTTAGGCGAGAACGCCCATCAATACCAATGCTTGGAAGTTCATTGACTTCGTCAACGCCTGAACCCGCGCCAGGGAAACCACCCGAAGGGCCGCCCTCCCCAAGGTCTTCACTAATAAACTCAGACGGCTGTTCATCTGTATTAAGAAGCTTCACCTTGGGGTCAAGCACCCATTCAAGCACAATAGGCGCTCCAAAGTGTGCTTGAGCTAACTCTATAAATCTTTGATTAAATTGATTTTTTGCCCAGTCCAACTTAAATCTATTGGGCGCTGCCAGAGATAGTGTCAGGTTTTCTTGGTCAAAAGAAAATGGGAAAAGAGGCTTGATCCAAGTTTTAAATTGTTGCGGAGAAAGCTCTTTAGAAAAAGAATCTGCTACAAACACCCAAAATGTCTCAAGGTTTGAATTTGCTATTAACGAGGAATTTGTCAGGGTATTTGTATTCACGGAGCAATTGTAGATGCTGTTAAAAGTTATCCACAAAGGATAAGTCCGTGGATAAGCTGTGGATAACATGTTGATAACATAAAAAATTTAGCAAAAACAACAAGATAAATGCCAAAATAAAAAAATACACCGTAAATAACTATTGACGATGGTTAGGAAAAAAGCGAGAATCTAAGGTTCGCTAGGAAATAATTATGAAACGTACATATCAACCATCAGTAACCCGTCGTAAACGTACCCACGGTTTTCGTGTTCGCATGAAAACAAAAGGTGGTCGCCATGTTTTGAATGCGCGCCGTGCCAAGGGTCGTAAACGCCTCGCTGTTTAAGCAACAGCAAGAAAAAGATAGAAAAGCGAGCAATCAATTGGCTCGCTCTTTTTCTCTTTCCGATGCCAATTTGATTAGATCAATATTGGCACAAAAGCCAAGCAATACCAAACATCTTGCCATACACACCCTTGCCGGTGAGTCGGGCATTGCATTGACCGTTCCCAAAAAGTTAGCCAAAAGAGCCATTGATCGAAATCGAATCAAGCGCTTGATGCGAGAGTCTTATCGTCAAAACCTGCTTAATTTAGAGGGTCAACTGGTGGTTTTAAGGCTGCGAAAAAAGATTGGCGAATCCAGCTCTGGTAAGTTAAGAGAGCGAGAGAGGCGTCAAATTAAAGAGCAGCTGTTTAATCAGGTGAGCCTAGGCAAATGATTGCAAGCTTATTAAAAGGATTGATCAGGCTTTATCAGTTGCTATTAAGCCCTTTTTGGGGAGCGCAATGTCGCTTTCACCCAACTTGCTCTTGTTATGCCATGGATGCTTTGGAAAAACATGGCGCAATCAAAGGTTCGGGCTTGGCAATTTACAGAATAATCAGATGTAATCCCTGGGCCAATGGTGGCCTAGACCCAGTGCCAGAAAAGAACACTAAGAAGTAACAATCTAACACTACAATTCCAGCTTACGCTATTTAATACAGAAAAAATAATGGACATCAGAAAAACCTTACTTTGGGCAATTTTTACAATATCAGCAATTTTGTTGTTCGATGCATGGCAGCTGCACAACGGTCAGACATCATTCTTTTCTAAGCCAAAAGTTGAAGCTCAACAACCTGTTGCTGCGAAAGACGCAACAACAAACGCCCCAAAGGCTGACTTGCCTAAAGCTGTGGCAGCTACTTCAGCTAAACCAAGTGCGCCAACTTTGTTTGCGCCAAATAAAACTGGCGAAATCATCACATTAAAAAATGATGTCATCAGTTTGGAAATTGATACTCTTGGTGGCGTGATCAGTAGAGCGCAATTAACAAAGCATTTAGAAGAAGATAAATCTGGCGTTCTAATTTTTGAGCGCAGCAGTGCTCGCCAATACTATGCCCGCTCAGGTTTGGTTTCGGCATCAGGTGTTGAATTACCAAATCACACACAGATTTTTTCAGTTAGTAAAAACGCTGCGGGTAACTCAGTTACTTTGGTGGCTGAAAAGAACGGCGTTCGTCTAGAAAAAGTACTAACGCTTGAGAACGGCTCTTATGTTGTTGATGCAAAGCACACCATTAAAAACTTGAGCAATCCAGCAGCAGATTTAACGCTGTATGCCGAATTGGTTCGTGACAATGGCAAACTAGAAGAGAGCATGTTCTACGCCACATTTACTGGCCCAGCGCTTTATACAGATGCAGAAAAATTTCAAAAAATAGAATTTACTGATATTGAAAAAAACAAAGCAAAAATACCGGGGCCTCAGCAGAAAGACAGTCCAACCTGGGTTGCCATGGTGCAGCATTATTTTGCTTCTGCTTGGATCCCATCGAATAACTTCCAAAGAGACCTTTACGTTGGTAAGTTAGAAAACAATCAGTACAGAATTGGTGTTCAATCAAAGCTAGAAACATTGGGCATTGGTCAAGAGAAAACAGAAACACTTAAGTTGTTTGTTGGTCCCCAAGAAGAGCAGGCATTAGAAAAGATTGCTCCAGGCCTTGAGTTGGTTAAAGATTATGGTTGGTTCACCATTTTGGCCAAACCAATTTTCTGGTTACTTGAAAAGATTCATGCCTTGGTGAATAACTGGGGATGGTCAATCATTCTTTTGACGATGTTGATCAAGCTCGCTTTCTTCCCATTATCTGCAGCAAGCTATAAATCAATGGCTCGCATGAAGTTGGTGCAACCACGAGTGTTGGAATTGAAAGAGCGCCACAAAGGTGAACCACAAAAACTTAATCAAGCCATGATGGAGATGTACCGCAAAGAAAAAATCAATCCTTTGGGTGGTTGCTTCCCGGTATTGATTCAGATCCCTGTTTTCATTGCTTTGTATTGGGTGTTATTGTCTTCTGTAGAGATGAGAGGCGCTCCTTGGTGGGGCTGGATTCAGGACTTGTCAAAACCAGATACATTGTTTGGTGTTTGGTTCGGCGCTCCAATTGGTTTGTTGCCAATCCTAATGGCTGTCTCTATGTTCATTCAGACAAAACTCAACCCAACACCACCGGATCCGCTACAAGCAAAACTCATGATGTTCATGCCGATTGCTTTCTCAGTGATGTTCTTCTTCTTCCCATCAGGATTGGTTTTGTATTGGGTCGTGAACAACATCTTGTCAATCGCGCAACAGTGGCAAATTAATAAAATTTACGGCGAGGCTAAAAAACCTGCTTGAGTATGATTCATGAGCGCGAACCAATCATTGCTTTAGCCACGGCTAATGGTCGCGCCAGTGTTGGAATAATTCGTTTGTCGGGAATAGGGGTCTTGCAGATTAGCAAGGCCCTTTGTTTTAGAGAGTTAGCGCCAAGACATGCAACCTTGGTTCAATTCAATGATGCTTTAGGTGAATTGATTGACGAAGGTTTGGCCATCGCTTTTCCAGCGCCAAACTCCTATACCGGTGAGGATGTTTTAGAGCTGCAGTGTCATGGCAGCACCCCCGCGCTTAACTTACTTCTTGATCATTGTCTTCAGCTTGGAAAAAGCATGGGCTTACGATTGGCTCGTCCGGGTGAATTCACGGAGAGAGCTTTTTTGAATGGAAAAATGGATTTGGCGCAAGCCGAAGCGGTTGCCGACTTGATTGACGCAAGTAGCACCCTGGCCGCTAAAGGAGCTGCAAAATCTTTAAAGGGCGACTTCTCTAAAAAAATTGATGTGTTCTTAAATGCCTTGATTGAGATCAGGGCATTGACTGAGGCAACCTTAGATTTTCCGGAAGAAGAAATTGATTTCATTGAGCAGCACGATGTATTTAATCGATTAGAAAAAATTCTCACCAACATTGAAGAAGTAAAAAAAGCTGCACAACAAGGATCAATTATTCGCGATGGCTTAACCGTGGTTTTGGTGGGCCAGCCAAACGTTGGCAAAAGCTCTTTGATGAATGCGCTCGCCGGTGAGGACATTGCCATTGTGACGGACGTGGCAGGTACCACGCGCGACCGACTCAAAGAAACCATTTTGCTGGATGGCGTTCCCCTTCATATCATTGATACTGCTGGCTTGAGGGAGACTCAAGATAGTGTTGAGCAAATTGGTATTGAAAGAACTTGGCAGGCAATTGAACAGGCTGATTTGGTTCTGCACTTAATGGACCTCACTCAAGGATCTCAAATATCCACTGAAGACCAAGATTTAATTAAGCGAATCAAACTCAAGACATCTAAGAACGTTCCGATAAAAATCGTGTGGAACAAGCTTGATCAATCATCAAAACAAAATGCTGATCTTGAAGATCAATGGTTTGTTTCTGCCAAAACTGGCCAGGGACTAGAGCAATTAAAAAGTGAATTATTAAAAGTTGCTGGATGGCAGCCAGAATCAGAGGGCGGCATCTTGGCCAGAAAAAGACACGTTGAAGCACTCTTAAATGCAGAACAACACATCAAGAATGCTTTGGTTTTATTGAAGGCGCAAACCTCATCCATAGAGTTGGCCGCCGAAGAAATGAGGCTTGCTCAAGACGAGCTTTCGACCATCACGGGCCAATTTTTGCCAGATGACTTGTTGGGAAAAATTTTCAGCACTTTTTGTATTGGTAAATAAGTCGTGCCAATGCAATTCGATCAAATTGTTTTAGCGGGTGGCGGCAATCGTTGCTGGTGGCAGGCAGGCTTTTGGAATGTTCTTAACCAAGCCATCCCTCAGCATCCTAAAAAAATAGTGGCAGTGAGCGCTGGCGCTGCAACAGCCTGTTTATTTTCGGCTCGTCCAGGGCATGAAGGCGCCCAATGGGGCCTACATTACTACGCCAAAGCATTGGCCGCTATTTCAAGCAATGTGGATTGGAAAAACCTTTTCTCAAATCAACCTCTTTTTCCTCACTATCGCCTGTATCGAGCGGCACTAGAAAATATTTTGGCTGATGGCTTTGAGCGAATTCAGGAAGGCCCAGAGATTTTGATTGGACTGGCCAAAACCCCGAGCTACTTAAGCCCCAAAATTTCGGTCGTGATGGGTCTTTTAGCTTATGAGCTTGAAAAGAAACTTAAGCGACCACTTCACCCTCAGTCTGGTAAGTTCCTGGGTTTTTCAAGATTATTTGTTTCATCCAAGACCTGCGCCAACATCAATGAGCTCATAGAAACTATTTTGCAGTCATCCTGCACCCCGCCGTTTACGCCAGTGATGTACCGAGATGGCCAGGCTATTTTGGATGGGGGTCTTATTGATAATGTGCCCATTGATGGTCTGACCCCGGCAGCTCCAGGCGAGAAAAATCAAGAAGCCCTTATATTGTTAACCAGAAGGTATGACCTTCCCAATCCATTCATTCAAGAGTTGCCAGGATTGAGGCTCACCTACATTCAACCAAGTCAAAAGGTGCCCATTTCAAGTTGGGATTATTCCAGACATGACTTGATGCCAGAGGCTTATGAGCTTGGAAAAAGCGATGCCAGACAGGCTATCACTGATGGCATTTTTGGCTAATTGGGGTCAGACTCAGGCAGGGCTTGCAAGGGTAAATAAGCCCAAAAGTGGTATCCTTATGCTATTCCAATTTAACTAACTTACTATGAACCAACCAACGATGAAGGGCGTGGCCACCCTTAATGTGCCATCTTATGTTAAACATCAGAAGTTGATTGACTGGGTGGCTGAAATTGCTGCTTTGACAATGCCAGATAATGTTTATTGGTGTGACGGAAGTGAAGAAGAATACGATCGCTTATGCGCTCAAATGGTTGAAGCAGGAACGCTAAAAAAGCTAAATCCAGCAAAAAGAAAAAACTCTTATTTAGCTTGTTCCGACCCTAGCGATGTGGCCAGGGTTGAGGACAGAACCTATATTTGCTCCAAAAATAAAGAAGATGCCGGCCCAACCAATAATTGGATGGACCCAGCAGAAATGCGCACGACGCTACAGCCGTTATTCACAGGTTGCATGAAAGGCAGAACGATGTATGTTGTGCCTTTTTCAATGGGGCCTCTAGGATCTCCAATTGCTCATATTGGCGTTGAGTTATCAGACAGCCCGTATGTTGCTATCAATATGCGCATCATGACGCGCATGGGTAAAGGTGTTTTTGATGTTTTGGGCACCACAGGTGATTTCGTGCCTTGCGTTCACACGGTTGGCAAGCCACTTCAGGCAGGCGAAAAAGATGTGTCTTGGCCATGCAACAACACCAAGTACATCGTGCATTACCCAGAAACTCGTGAAATTTGGTCCTTTGGTTCAGGTTACGGCGGCAACGCATTGTTAGGTAAGAAGTGCTTTGCCTTGAGAATTGCTTCAACCATGGGTCGTAATCAAAACTGGTTGGCTGAGCACATGTTGATTTTGGGTGTTACATCCCCTGAAGGTAAGAAGTACCATGTGGCAGCAGCGTTCCCATCAGCTTGTGGCAAAACAAACTTTGCCATGTTGATTCCACCCCAAGGCTATCAGGGTTGGAAAGTAACCACCATTGGTGACGACATTGCTTGGATCAAGCCACGCAAAGATTCTGTCACAGGAAAAACACGTTTATTTGCGATCAACCCAGAAGCTGGCTATTTTGGCGTTGCCCCAGGCACCAACACCTTGACCAATGCGAATTGCATGGCCTCTTTGAATGAGAATGTCATCTTTACAAACGTGGCATTAACGGATGATGGTGATGTTTGGTGGGAAGGGATGACTGATAAAGCCCCAGATCACCTGATCGATTGGCAAGGCAAAGACTGGACTCCAGCAGATGGCGCAGCGGGAAGAAAAGCATCCCATCCAAACGCCCGTTTCACAGTTGCTGCAACTAACAATCCAGTGATTGATCCAGAGTGGAACAATCCTGATGGCGTTGCAATTGATGCATTCATTTTCGGCGGCCGTCGCTCAACAACAGTGCCATTGGTAACAGAAGCACGTAATTGGGTTGAAGGTGTTTACATGGCCTCAACCATGGGTTCTGAAACAACCGCCGCGGCCGCTGGTCAGCAAGGTGTTGTTCGTCGTGACCCATTCGCGATGTTGCCTTTCGCTGGTTACAACATGAGCGATTACTTCCAACATTGGTTGAACATGGGTCAAAAACTTGAAGCCGAAGGTGCTAAGTTGCCAAGCATTTACTGTGTCAACTGGTTCCGCAAGAACGAAGCAGGCAAGTTTGTGTGGCCAGGATACGGTGAGAATATGCGTGTTCTAGCTTGGATGTTGGAGCGCATTGAAGGCAAAGCAAAGGGTCAAGAAAACATTTTTGGCACAACACCTTCGCACAAAGACATTAATTGGTCTGGCCTAGACTTCAGCGAAGATCAATTCAATCAAGTGACTTCAATTGATAAAGCTGCATGGCAAGAAGAAATGAAGTTGCATGATCAATTGTTTGATCAGCTCTCATATCATTTACCAAAAGAATTGGTTGAAACAAAGCAGGCTTTAGAAAAGCGCTTGGCAAGCTAATTCTGTAGTAAAAACAAACAGCCCCTTGTTTGAGATTTCAAGCAAGGGGCTTTTTTATTGTTACTTAATTTATTTGATTCAGCGGCCTTATCTTGTTACCAAGAGAAGGTGCCTAATTAGTTAGCACTCTTTGGAATCATGTTCGCTGGATTGATGTGAGTGCCAGCCCTGATCACTTCGTAGTGAAGGTGTGGACCTGTTGATCTTCCAGTATTGCCAACCTTGGCAATCATGTCGCCACGTTTAACGGTTTGCCCTACTCTGACCAATAATTGGCTTGCGTGCGCGTAGCGTGTTTTAAAGCCTTCTGCATGATTGATTTCAACGATGTTGCCGTATTGAGAATCCCAACCAGAGCGGCTCACAACTCCGCCTGCAGAGGCTAGAATCGGTGTGCCAACTGGCGCAGAAAAATCCAAGCCTTCATGCTTTGCCATGGTGTGCAAGAAAGGATCTAGTCTTAAGCCAAAGCCACTGCTTAAGCTGTAGTTATTTTTAACGGGAATGCCTGTTGGCAAACTATTCAACCAAGTCAGCTGCTTTTCCCACAGGGCATTGATTTCAGAAATGCTTTTCTTGAACTCTGTCATGTCTTGAAGCGAACTATCAAGAGCATCGATCAAGCTAACATCCTTCTGAACTTTCAATTCTGGAAGTTTATGAGGGCCGCCTTTGCCGTTACCGCCAGGCACTTGAGACTTAACTGCGCTGGGAGTGGCCAAGTCCATGAAGCGATCTTTTAATTTTTGAATCTGAATAATTTCATCAGAGGTCGTTTGTAGCTTTTCTTGAATTGCTTGAAGTCGCTCTTTGTAAGCTGACTCAATTTGATCTTGCTCTGCTTGGGTTAGAACTCCACCCAGCGCTCTGGCTAAATCAGGCCTAGCCTCAATCGCAATTCTTAAGCCAACAAAATGCAAAATGCCGCCCGCTGCCACCAAAAGCGCTGCGAGGATACCAACCGCAATTGAAACGGTTCTTAAGGTAATCGATATTTTTCGTACCCGGCCTGTTGGACCGGAAACCCACATTAGCTGCATAAAAGTTGTTGATTTTGATCAGACATGCATTATAAAGGCTCCCATGAATATGCCAACCCTCTCCCAAACCCATGAAGCAATTGTGATTGGCGGGGGTATTGCGGGCGCATCAATCATAAAAGCATTAAAAAACAATCACTTAAATAACTTTTTGGTGATTGACTCAGAAAATTTGCCTGCTCAGGGCACCAGTGGGCATGACGGCGCGCTTTGCCACCCCTATGTTGGGCGAGGGGCCTCAAGGCTTCAACGTTTGAGCATGATTGCCTTCAACGAGGCCAAGCAGATTTGGGCTAATTATTGGTCTGGCAAGGGAGTTTTGCATCTGGCCAGAAATGCAGAAAACCACGATAAAAAGTTAATGAGTGAGCGCCTACTATCACAAGGGTTTAGCTTTGATAATGCTCAGGTGATTTCTTCCAATGAAGCCAAGGTTCTCTGCGGGGTATCGTTGGCAGGCACATTTTTCCCAGAAGGTGGCTGGGTCAATCTCAAGCAAATCTGCGAAGATCTGTTTTCTGAGCTGACAGATCAGCAGACCATGATGTCATGCACCGTTAAAAAAATTGCATATCGTGACAAATATTGGCTTGTTTATGACGAAGAGCAAAAAATCATTGGGGTGACTCCGAGATTATTTTTAGCCAATGGGCTGGGCGTTAAATCATTGGCTGCATCGGCAAACATTGATTTACCTTTGAAGCCAGTTCGCGGACAACTATCAACCTTTGGCTACAAAAAAGGAAGCCCATGGGCAAACTGCCAACCAAGGGTTGCGCTTTCAGGTAAGGCGTATTGTTTACCCCCAATTGAAATGAACGATGGGTCTTATCAGTGGATGGTTGGATCTAGCTACGATGAACACGAAGAGGATTTAAGTGTCTGGGATCAAAGCCATCAAGAAAACTTGAGCTTGATTCAGGAAATGCTGGGCACGAAATGCGACCTTGCAGAAATTGAGCCGGTGGATGCTTTTGTTGGAATACGCTGTGTGGCCAGTGATCGTCTACCCATCATGGGTCCTGTCAAAGGTCATCCAGGCTTGTATATTTTGACCTCTTTGGGATCAAGGGGTGTGATGTGGTCAGCACTCGCCCACCAGATGTTCACAGAACATCTGGCAGAAGAGCTGCGTCACTCAGCTTTTTTGGATACGCGTTTTTTTGCGGGTGCTCGTTTAGCTGGTTTGGGTTTATCAGAAGATTTGGTTTCTGCTTTGCTGCCTGCGCGCTTTTTGGCGGGCGCCTCAAATTCAAAACCAATTTTGCCGTCTGGTTGACGCGCCAAATATGCTTTGAAACCACGTCCAGTTCTGGATGATTTGAAGTTGGTGAGCAAATCTGTTTTTCCTTCATTCAAAAGCTTGGACACCTGCTCTTGAGAGATCTCTTGTTGTAAGACCACCTTGCCAGTAGAAAAGTCACAGGCTTTATTTGGACCAACACTGCGCTCACAGAGATACTTCATGCCATGCTCATACACCGCACCTGAGCATTTAGGGCAAGCCCCCAATGACGATTGACCAGTGAAGTCAACTTCTTCATTGTTGTCTTCATCGCTGTTACCAAAATCAAACTCAAGTTTATAACCAGCATTTGGATAGTCTTTGTCGTCTTCAGGAATAGACACTAATTTAATGATTGCAGCAAATGGGCGCCCCATCTTGCTTCTAAAACCTTGGAGTGGACCAATCTCTTTGTTCTTAATGAATTCTTCGGCTTCGTGGTATTCAAAAGCGCGGCCACCAGGAATTTTGCTGATAGAGAAGCCACACTTTTCACAAGCGAAGCGACGGTAGTTTTCTTTGACCAAACCGCCACAATGAGGGCAAGGCGTTTTTAGATCTGCATAGTCACCAGGAATCGTATCGCTGTCATATTCTTTGGCACGCTTAACAATTCGCTGAGTGATTTGCGCAATTTCTTGCATGAAGGTGTTGCGATCAATTTGACCTTTTTCCATCAACGCAAGTTTGTGCTCCCAATTACCCGTCAATTCTGGGTGTGTTAATTCTTCAACGCCCAAGCCACGCAATAAAGTCATGAGCTGAAAAGCTTTGGCTGTTGGAATAATTTCTCTTGCTTCACGCACCATGTATTTTTCAAAGAGTAAACCTTCGATGATCGCGGCCCTGGTTGCAGGTGTGCCCAATCCTTTTTCTGACATGGCTTCGCGATAGTCTTCATCATCAATCAGCTTGCCTGCACCTTCCATAGCAGACAAAAGCGTTGCTTCGGTATAGCGTGCAGGAGGCTTTGTTTTCAGTGAAACTGGTTTGACAGATTCAGTTTGAACCTTTTCGTTCTCACCGACCACCACAAGTTCTTTGTCATCCTGTGATGATTTTCCGTAAACCGCCAACCAACCTGGATTGATCAAAATCTTGCCATCTGTTTTAAATAGATGACCACTGACTTCAGTGATACGAGTGGTGACTTTGAATTCAGCCGATGGGAAAAAGATTGCCATGAAGCGACGAACCACCAAGTCATAAAGTTTTTGCTCTGGCTCAGATAGATTTTTTGGTGCTTGAAGCGTTGGAATGATCGCAAAGTGATCTGAAATTTTGCTGTTATCAAAAATCTTCTTATTAGGCTTCACCCAAGAGTTGTTCAAAATTTGTGCTGCATGGGGGTAATAGTTATCAGAACTTTCCGCCAGCATTTCTAGTGTGCTGGTCACAGTAGGAAGATAGTCCTCTGGTAGCGCACGAGAATCGGTTCTTGGGTAAGTAAGAACTTTGTGTCTTTCATACAAGGCCTGGGCTAAGCCCAAGGTGTTTTTGGCTGAGAAACCAAATCTTGCGTTCGCCTCACGTTGCAAACTGGTTAAGTCAAAAAGTTGCGGGGCTGCCTGAGAACTGGGTTTTGATTCTTCACGGACCTTGCCAGTTTTATCGTGACAAGCAGCAACAATACTTGCAGCAGCGGCCTCGCTCCATAAGCGACTATCTTTTTTCTCTGGATCCGCGTTGGCGTCTTTAGAATCTTTTTTAAACTTTGGATCAAACCATCTGCCTTGATAAATGCCTGCTGCACAAATGAACTCCGCAGTGACTTCCCAGTAATCTCGAGAGATGAATTTTCTGATCAGCTCTTCTCTTTCAACCACGATCGAGAGCGTTGGGGTTTGCACACGTCCTACGGTGGTTAAGAAGAAGCCACCACTTTTACTATTAAATGCAGTCATGGCACGCGTGCCATTGATGCCAATCAACCAATCAGACTCTGAGCGACAGCGTGCCGCATTCGCAAGATTCATCAGCTCTTCATCGCTGCGCAATTTGCCAAAACCATCCTTAATGGCTTGGGGCGTCATGGATTGAAGCCACAAGCGCTCGACTTTTTGAGTGGCCTTGGTGTGTTGAGCGATCAAACGGAAAATGAGCTCACCTTCTCGTCCCGCGTCACATGCATTGATCAAACGATTGATGTCTTTGCGCTTGATCAGTTTTTGCAAAACTTTTAAGCGGGCTTCTGTTTTGGCAATCGGGCGAAGGTCAAAGTGAGGCGGAATCACTGGTAAGTTAGCAAATGACCATTTACCTCGTTTAACTTCATATGCATCTGGAGCGGCTATTTCAAGCAGGTGTCCAACTGCAGATGAAACAACAAACTGATCACTTTCAAAGTAATCTTCGTGTTTTGTGAAGCCGCCCAGTGCGCGAGCAATATCCGCCGCAACCGATGGTTTTTCAGCAATGATTAAGGCCTTAAAAGGTCCAGTTTGAGCAGTTGTTTTTGCCACGTGACAGCTTCCCCAATGGGTCTAATTAAATGAATTTCCTTTTTTCATTATTAACCGATAAATGGAAAATAAGGAAATAATTAAGAAAACCCATGCTTGAGATCGGCCATTAATGCTTGATAAATATAGGTTATTTTTGAAAAAACCTTAATTCTTCAAATATATCTCCAGGCCGCCCCACCAGCTTTGCGCCCTCCTTGATGAGCTGGTGACACCCCATTGATTGAGGTTGGTGGATTGAATTTGGGATGGCAAACACCTCGCGCCCCAGATCATTGGCATATTTTGCAGTTGTCATAGAGCCTGAACGAACGGCTGCTTCAACCACCAATATCCCTAAAGAGAGTGCGGCAATCAGCCGGTTTCTTTGTCTAAAGAAGTACGGTTTAGTGACTGAGCCAGGGGGATATTCAGATATCAAGAGGCTTTGCTGAGCAATTGCTTTAAATAAAGGCTGATTTTTGTTGGGGTAGCACTGATCCAAGCTGGTGCCACAAACGGCGATGGTCGATAGCAGCGGCCTGGCTTGCAGGGCTCCTAAGTGGGCTGCTGAATCGATGCCCTCAGCCAGCCCAGAAATGACCAATAAGCCACGATCAACCACAGCATTTGCAAAATAAGAAGCAGTTGTCATGCCTTCTTTGGAGGCTTGACGAGACCCGACGATACCAAGGCTGGGTATTTTCAGCGCTTCAAGATTCCCTAGGCAGTAAATTTCTTGTGGGGCATCAGGCAAATCTAGCAATCTGCTTGGATAATAGGGGTGTGATTGTTTAACGGTGATAATTGAGTTCATAGACATGAAGTCTATGAATTAAGATTGATTGAACAATCAGATATCCCTGAACTTATTTGTAAGAACTTTCTGAAATGGCCGCATTACCTATTCTTTGTTATCCAGACCCTCGCTTACACACGGTTGCCAAACCAGTTGTGGCGGTGAACGATGCCGTTCGTCGATTGGTGGCTGACATGGCTCAGACCATGTACGAAGCCCCTGGTATTGGATTGGCTGCTACCCAAGTGAACGTCCATCAACAAGTGATTGTGATTGATCTGTCGGATGAAAGAGATCAACTACAGGTGTTCATCAATCCAGAAATTATTTGGAGCAGTGAAGAAAAGAAAGTTTGGCAAGAGGGATGTTTATCTGTACCAGATTTTTTTGACGAAGTTCTTCGCCCATCAGAGGTAAAAGTGCGCGCATTAAATTTAGAGGGAAAGCCATTTGAGATACATGCCGATGGATTATTGGCAGTTTGTATCCAGCATGAAATGGATCACCTCAAGGGCAAAGTGTTTGTTGAGTATTTGTCATCATTAAAGCGCATGAGAATTGCTGGCAAACTAAAGAAGAAAACAAAAGCAGGCGCTCTCTGATGTTGAAAGTTGTATTTGCAGGAACTCCCGACTTTGCCAAAGTTGCCTTAGAAGCGATTGTTCATGCGGGTCATGAGGTGGTGATGGTCATGACTCAGCCTGACAGGCCTGCCGGTCGAGGCATGCAGCTACATGCCAGCCCAGTCAAACAATTTGCTTTAGAAAAAAATATTCCAGTCATGCAACCCACGTCACTCAAGGTAGCTGGGTCATACGGCGATGAGGCTCGAGCGGCTTTGAGTGGTTTGCAAAAATTAGACTTTGATGTGATGGTGGTGGCCGCTTATGGTTTGATTCTGCCCCAAGAAGTCTTTGATATCGCAGAGCAAGCTGGCCGAGCGGGGTGTTTGAATATTCATGCTTCTTTATTACCGCGTTGGCGAGGTGCTGCACCGATTCACAGAGCGATTGAGGCTGGAGATCTTGAGACCGGAATTGCGATCATGCAAATGGATTTGGGTTTGGATACCGGTGCGGTGATTGCGATGAACAAAATGCCAATTGCAGCCAATCAGACAACTGCAACACTCCATGACGCATTGGCAAAGATGGGTGCTCTGATGATTGTGGAAACTTTGAATCGATTTGCGCAAGAGCGAAGTTTGAAGTCTGTGCCTCAAGCGCTTGAGGGCATCACGTATGCTCACAAAATCATGAAGGAAGAGGCAAAGATTGATTGGCAGAAAGATGCCAAGGTAATAGATTTAAAAATCAGAGCATTCAATCCTTTCCCCGGGGCGACTTTGCTTGATGGAGCGTCGATCATCAAAGTTTGGCAAAGCTCTCTGACTGATGATCAATTGCAGAGTGAACCAGGAAAGATCATCAACATCACCACAGACGGTGTGCAGTTAGCCTGTGGAAAGGGCAGCGTTTTATTGACTGAATTACAAAGAGCTGGCGGCAAAAAAATGTCAGCGGCACAGCTTGCGCAGACATTGGGCTGGAAGCCTGGCCAAGTACTGAATTAACAACCCCAAGCGATAATCAACAATTAAGACGGGGTATGCTAGAGATGAGTATTAATTTTAGAATTTCTAAATCTGTTTTCAAGAAGGATTTTAAAGATGTTTAATTGGTTCAAGACAGCCGTATTAATGGCCGGCATCACGGGTTTGTTTATCGTGGTGGGTGGAATGATTGGCGGCGAGCAGGGGATGTTGATGGCCTTGCTTTTGGCGATTGGTATGAACTTCTTTAGCTATTGGTTTTCAGACAAAATGGTCTTGAAGATGATGAACGCCAAAGAGGTGGATGAGGTAACGGCACCTCATTTTTATCGAATGGTGCGTGAGCTTGCGCAAAAAGCTGAGCTGCCGATGCCAAAGGTTTATTTGATTGAAGAAGATTCTCCCAATGCTTTTGCCACAGGCCGCAATCCACAAAACTCTGCGGTTGCTGCGACCACAGGCATCTTGAGAGTTTTATCTGAGAGAGAAATTCGCGGAGTGATGGCTCATGAGTTGGCACACGTCAAACATCGCGATATTTTGATTTCAACCATTTCAGCCACAATGGCGGGAGCCTTGTCTGCGCTTGCAAACTTTGCGATGTTCTTTGGTGGCAGAAGCTCTGATGGTCGCCCGAGCAATCCGATGGCCAGCATTTTGGTGGCCATCTTGGCGCCTTTGGCAGCCAGCTTGATTCAAATGGCGATCTCTCGCGCTCGTGAATATGAAGCGGATCGAGGCGGCGCAGAAATTTGTAATGATCCAGAAGCCTTGGCCATGGCATTGGACAAGATTCACCAAGTTGCCAGCGGTCGACATTTTGATGCAGTTGAAAGACATCCTGAAACTGCTCAAATGATGATCATGAGCCCTTTATCTGGTGGCGGTTTAGCGGGTTTATTTTCTACTCATCCACCAACCGAAGAGCGTGTTGCACGTTTGATGCAAATGGCAAGAACGGGAACATATCCTGGCTGATATCAAACAACAAGGCATCAGCCTTTCAAAAGCACTTTTTGCATCTGCCAAGGTATTGGAAGAGGTTCAAAACGGGACCTCACTGACTTTGGCCCTTCAGGGCACATCACCAGATTTAAGACCTGCTGTTCAGAGCATTGCCTTTCAAGCCCTTAGAAGGGGATTTTGGGCTCAAGAGGTTTTGAATCAATATGTTCAAAAAACTCCACCAGGCCTAACTCTCTATTTGCTTTGGGCTGCGATTGCTTTGTTACCAGAAAAAAATAGCGAGCCCATGTATGCCACACATACCTTGGTGAATGAGGCGGTGAATGCAACAAGCTTGGATAGCAATCTTGGTTTTGCCAGAGGGTTGATCAATGCGGTGTTGCGCAGAGCCCTCAGAAATGAAAAGCTGTATCAAGAAATACCCGAAGAGCAGCACCCTTCTTATCCAGAGTGGTGGACAAGAAAATTAAAATACGCCTACCCAGAGCAGTATCTGAATATTCTTGCGGCATCAAAAGAGAAGCCGCCACTAACCTTGCGTCTAAATCATCGATTTCTAAAAGATGAAGCTGGCGTCCAAAAATATTTAGATGATTTAAGCAAAGCTGACATTGAGTATCAATTGATCGATAAGGTTGGTGGGCAAAAGTTATCAGGTGCGATCGAATTAAAAAACCCAATTCCAGTAGCACAGATTCCGGGATTCTTTGATGGTGCCTGTTCAGTTCAGGATGCGGGCGCACAAGTGGCAGCAGAGTTGTTAAAGCTTGCTCCAGGACAAAGGGTGCTTGATGCGTGTGCCGCGCCTGGTGGTAAGGCGGCACATTTTTTAGAAAAATACGATATTCACCTAGATGCACTAGAGATAGACGCATCAAGAGCGAAAAGGATTGAAGAGAA